>Ga0193743_1001171_pt1 | contig 19752 bp, 18 predicted proteins | sample L2c2metaG_FD_143038 | JGI IMG/M metagenome (GOLD analysis project Ga0193743, IMG submission 143038) | Soil microbial communities from a riparian zone of the East river system, Colorado, United States - L2c2 | ecosystem: Environmental > Terrestrial > Soil > Riparian zone | place: USA: East River... | reverse complement strand
TAGGAGCGTTCTGGGATCTCCCCGGTCATGATGATCGTCACGGCTAGGTCGCGGACCTTGACGTTGCTGTCCTGCGAAGCTTTGACGATACGGCCAAACGCGTCATTTTCGGCGAGCTTGTAGCGTGCCATGAGGATGCCGACCGCCTCACCGATGACCTTGCGGGTCTCCAGTGCGGTCTCCAAGTTCTCAATGTGCTCGGCGCCGGCCATCGCCACCGCCGCGTGGGAGGCGAGTAACCACCCGACGTGTTCTTCCTGCTGCTCGAAGGCGCCGGGCCGAGACGAATACAGATCTAGCGCACCGAGGTCCTTGTCCCTGGTGTAAAGCAGGAAACCCATCATCGACCCGATCCCAAGCTTGCGGGCCTTCGGCGCGTAATTGGGCCACTGCTCTGACCTGGTCGACAAGTCCGTGATGCGATAAGCCTCGTGCTTGTTGCGGGCGGCATCAAAGCACGGTCCTTCACCGCACTCGCCCTGCAACCGGTCCGAGGCCACCACCATGTTGTCGCTGGCAGCCAGCGTGACCACCTCGCCGCGCCGAAGGACCATCACACCGGCGGCGTCGCACCCGTCCACGAGCGCTACAGCATGGGCCACAACACGATCCAGCGTTGCCCGGGCCGAGTCCTGAGCCGAAAAGTCCCGCGCCATCTCCGCGAGCGCATTTGCCAGCTCGACCCACTTGTCTGCATCCACCACGCGACCCGTTCCTCAATGAAGCGCTTGCACGCACAGGCACCCCTTGCCGCTCGGGCGTTTCCCCAACCCATCGCCCGGGCACAGGGAAGCCGAAGGCCAGCATCGCGGGCGTCAGCGACGCTGGCTTAGGTCCTATCGGTTAAGAAGGCAGCCGGTAGGGCCGCCCAGCGAGCAACATTCCACAACCGGCGCCGCCGCACAACGACACTCGGGCGTCTCTACCAGCGACAACCGTTGCGGTGCCGCCCTCTGTGGACACCACAAACACACACCTCGCCGCTATTTCGCGTCATGTGTGGTGTCACGGCCGGCCACTCAAGGGCCGGATTCGGCTTCCGGTGGAGGGCTCATCCACCAGCTGCCGTGAACTCCGTGCTGGATCTCAACAGTCAGCTCGCCGACATAAGCTCATCGCCGATCAGTTCCCCAGCATCGTCACGCGCGGGTGATCCTGAGCATGGTTGGCATCGGCGACCTGCTCGGCGCCGAGTCCTCGCCGCCACCGGGGTGTCATGGACTCCTGCGCCTCGCTTGACCACCGGGCCGGCTACGCGGGCCGGGCCCCCGCGCCACAAAACGATCTCCAGCGGCCGCGCCGCTACAACCGCCGCTCCAATGCGTGTTCTCCAGCTCAGCCATGACCAGCATCCAGCGCAGCCCCGCTTCTTAGGCGTTCTACGACCGCAAGCGCGCTGGGGGCAAGCGTCACGGCCAGGCCGTCCTCGTTCCTGCCCGACGACACGTCAACGTGGTATGAGCCATGCTCCGGGGACCGAACCCTACGAAGAGCGGCCTACCCAGCTCCAGCTCGCAGCTTGACAGCCGGATTGAGAACCAGGCGGAACCGACATTGGGTGAACGGACACTCGGCCGCGCTCAACGGTCATTGGCGGTCATGACCAGTAAGGCACCGCCCAGCCGCCTTGGCCACCCGCTGGGCGCGCCAAACCGGGCATCCGATGGCAACGGCACGCACCAGCCACTAGAACAGAACGGGTCGTTCCCCAGCGCGAACGCCGGACATCGCCGGCGCTGTCTGCTTCGCCTGCCGGACAGGGCGACGTGGACACAAGCCGGGCCCGGTTCGTCCCCGAGACGAGTACCGGGCCCGGCTCTCGCGTCCGCTCGGCCCGCTCCCCAGCGACCAGCGGCAGGTCTGGATGATCACGCGCTTACCCGCGCACGGACTCATCCCGGCAATCGCGACCACATAGAGTCAAGAATGTCACCCATCTGGACGTCACAATCGGGACCTTTAGACCTCGGCGGCTGGACGACTGGCTCAGCGTTGTGTCGGCCCCTGGTGGGACGGTTCAGGTTGGTGATGTTGGAGAAGTCCAGCTGGCCCGGCAGAGGTGCATTACTGGGTCTCCAGCTCGCGTAGGGCAGCGGCGATGTCGAAGCGCAGGGCCAAGTGATGATCCACACCGGCTGTTCGCAGGGCTCGATGCACCAGGCCGCGCGCGGTGACAATGATCGTGAGCGGGGTGTGTAGTTGTGTGGCTTGCCAGTGCGCGTCGACGAGCGCGGCGATGCCGGTGGAGCCGAGAAACCTCGCCTCAGTCAGATCGAGAATGACCGCTGTGGCGTGGGCCTTTTCAAGAACTTCGGCCAGCGCGGCGTGCAGGCGCGACGCGGTCTGCAGGTCAATCTCGCCGTCCGCGGCGAGGACGGCCACCGAGCCGATCCGCGTCGGGGTGATACGCCCGGCCTTGGCGCCCTCGCCTCCGAGAACCTCATGCGTCATCTCGACCGCCTCCACCGCCGCGATGATCGGGCACACCGAGGTGCCCCCCGCCCTGGGTGACCAGGTTGCGCCGGAAGTGCCCTCGTATCTGCTCGTGCTGGGTCGGCCCCGACCCGAGCTTGCCGGCAGGTCGGTGCGGCATGGGTCCGGCTATCAAGTCGCGCCGGTGTGGTAGGTGCGGTGGCCGCCCGTCGCGGCGGATCCAGAACGCCATCAATCCCGACCCGTACGCGGCCAGGTCAGGACCGCGCGGGGGGTGGTGATTATTCGAGGTAGCCACGGAACTGCTCGCATCGCGCTGGGTGGCGCAGCTTGTCCATCGTCTTGGCCTCGATCTGCCGGATTCGCTCTCGGGTCACCCCGTAGATCTGGCCGATCTCGTCGAGCGTTCGGGCCTGGCCATCGGTGAGCCCGTAGCGCAGCCGGATCACACCGGCCTCCCGCTCCGGCAGCGTGGCCAGCACTGACCGCAGCTGCTCGCGCAGCAAGGTGAACGACACCGCGTCGAGGGCCACTACCGCGTCGGCGTCCTCGATGAAGTCACCGAGCTGGCCGTCGGCCTCCTCGCCGATCGTCTGGTCCAGGGAGATGGGCTCTCGGGCGCACTGATTGATCTCCAGCACCTTCTCCGGGGCGATTCCCAACTCCTGGGCGAGCTCGTCGGTGGTCGGCTCGCGGCCCCACCCCGCGAGCAGCTCCCGCCGGATCTTCCCCAGCCTGTTCACGACGTCGACTGTGTGGACCGGGATCCGGATAGTGCGCGCCTGATCAGCCATCCCTCGGATGATCGACTGCTTGATCCACCACGTGGCGTAGGTGGAGAACTTGTAGCCCTTGGTGTAGTCGAACTTCTCCACCGCGCGAATCAGACCGAGGTTGCCTTCCTGGATTAGGTCAAGGAAGGCCATACCTCGCCCGGTATAGCGCTTGGCTATCGAGACGACCAAGCGCAGGTTGGCTTCCAAGAGGTGAATTTTGGCGTGCGCGCCCGCGCGGACAACGACGCGAAGATCCCGACATCGGCCCGGGTTGCCGGCCTTTTCCGTGTCAGCCATCGCGGCCAACCGCTCACCGGCAAACAGCCCGGCCTCGATCTGCTGGGCCAGCGCCACCTCCTGCGCGGCGCTCAGCAACCCGACCTTGCTGATCTGGCTCAAATAGGCACGCACCGAGTCCACCGTGACGACCGCCGCGAAGTCCGCGGCAGGACGAGTCCGGATGTCGGCCCACGCATCGTCCGCGCCTACATCCACCTCAGGTGACCCGTGCGGCGCACCCTTCGGGATCGTCTCCACGCCCCGCTCACCCCTGCCGCCGCGCGATCGCGGCCGTCAACGTGTTCGCCACTGCTGGCCTTCCCCGTGGCGGGTTCCGCCAATCCACCTGCCGGGCGAGGAACCCTAAAAGTCGCAGCGGGCGTTGCCGTCGACGCTCTCGCCGTTCGTCTGCACTTGCCGCGGGGGACGTCATCGGGCCGAGGCTCTGTTTGGTCGTTGACCGGCTCGCTATCGGTTCGTACCGAGTCGGGGAGCCGCGTGGCCCGGTTATCCGTCCGCTGGCCGGGTAGCCACAGCGGGTCCACGCCATACGAAACGAGGAGGTTGTGCATCATGACCACCGCTGGCGCAGAGACCGGTCACGTGACGGGGACCGCCGACAAGGACTACAACCTGATCTGGTTCACCCAGGCCTGCCTCGAGAACGCGCTGCGGCTGCAGACCTACATACAGGACGCCGAGCGGGAGGGAGACTCCGAGCTGGCCGACTTGTTCCGTAGGGCGCAGGGCGAGAGCCGCAACGGCGCCGAGCAGGCGAAAACACTCTTGGCCCAACGACTCACCCGATAACGGGGTCGGAGTCGCTCATCCGGGTGGGGCCAGGACGGCGACGTATCGCCGCCGGGCGGGGCAAGCGCGGCGAACACAACAGGCTGTCTCGGATGCTGGGCGCGATTGGGCCGGCCGGCGCTCTCGGGGCTGTTCGCGCGCAGGGCTGGCCGGCCGTTTTGGGAATAGCAGCCACGCGCAGCCTCTCGCGGGGGGCCGCGCCCTCACCGATCCGTCGGGCGGCGCGGCAGGAGGTGGTGGAGGTTGGCGCCACCGCGCGGGTCGTGTCAGCGTCGGCTCAGGCCACGTGGCCTTGGCCCTACCCGGCCGACGAGGTCCAAGGCCAGGCATATTAGTCCGGCGGTAATCAGAACCAACGCGGTGATGGGCCCCAGCGCGAAACCTATAAGCTGGAAAATCAATGAAATGATAAACAAAACACCGCCGCGGCGGAGCAATAGTCAATACCTGTGGATGAAGATATTTTAGGCGGCTTCGGAATGGGTGGTTTGCTCGGGGCGCTCGACGAGTTTGCCGGCCTCGAACACGGCGCCGGCACGGACGAGGGCGACGAGGTGTGGGGCGTTGACTGCTCGCCAGCGGGCTTGGGCGGCCTCGATGAGCTTGAACGGTCAGGGCCATCTCGCTGCGCAAATCTTGGTGCTGGTCCATGGGGGGCACCGGAAAGTACCCCTCCTTGTACCGGGGCCGGTAGCCACGGCTGCCCGGGTGTCCCGACGCCCAGACTCCCTCGACCGACTCGATGTGGTAGTAGCCCTCGTGCTGGTTCTGATCGAAGCGCGCCCCGTCGAAAATGTAGAACTCGAGCTCGGGGCCCCAGTAGGAGACCTCGGCGACGCCGGTGGCCCGCAGGTGAGCCTCCGCCTTGCTGGCGATGTGGCGCGGGTCGCGTGAGTAGCTCTCCCGGGTCAGCGGGTCGGTGACGAAGCAGTGCATCTGCAGCGTGGGCACCTCGCGGAACGGGTCCATCACCGCCGTCGTCGGGTCCGGCATCAGTAGCATGTCGGACTCGTGGATCGCCTGGAACCCGCGGATCGACGAGCCGTCGAATCCGTAGCCCGACGCGATGCCCTCCTCGGTGAGCTCCTCCACGGGGATGGAGAAGTGCTGCATCAGCCCGGGCAGGTCGCAGAACCGGAGGTCCACGATCCGCGCGGCGCTGTCCTGGGCGAGCGCTAGGACGTCTTGAGGCGTTTGAGGCATAACCAGCTCCTCGTTCAGTCTGGCCGGTGCGCTCGAGGCTTACTCTCGGCGCTCCCAAGACACAAGTGCTCAAGCTGGCGGGACGCCACAACGGTGTTTCGACCACCCCTGAGCTCGCCGTGGCTCGCCTCCTACGGTGGCGAGGACTCACCGCCGGACATCCAGGAGGCAAATGTTCCGGCGAGGTCGTGTCGGGTACGTCGCGGAGCACCAGCAGGCCTGCTCCCCGCAGCGGAGCCGCCTTGGGCTCAGCTCCGCCCAGTTCTTAGCTCCCCGCCACCGCCGCCTCAGTGAAGCTCCAGGTCAGCTTGGTACGTGAGCGTGGGGATTTGGGGCAGCTCCCCCCTCGGACACGACCCCCTACGCGCTCCCCCGGCACGAGTGTCCCCCGAGCTCGCACTAACGGCTCCGGCACCCGACCGACGGTGAGCGAGCGGCGAGCGAGCGATGATCGGACCGTGAGCGATCAGCGAGCGATCAGCGAGTAGAGCCGGAATCCATACACTCGTCGAGAGCCTCAACCCCCGAGCAGCCCGAATTACCTTACCTATCCGCGCCCGAGCCGCGCCCGAGAAGACACGCCGACGCCCGAGCAAGATCGTCTGACTCGTCCGGTGCGCGGTGTGCGACGGTTTGCCGCATTCGCCCACGTGCTCACCGGGCCACGCTCTACAGTGCCGGATCATGGACGTACCGAGCGCGGCGATCGCGCGGAACGTGGCCGCGGAGGTCGGCGCGATGGCCGTGACGCCGGGGAACGTGCTGCAGATCCGCAACGCGCTCCAGGACGAATCCGACCGCCTGATCGCCAAGCTCAAGTTGGACCAGCCCACTCTTCGCGTGCCCCTACACATCCAGGCCGGGTGATCACCCACGACCGAAGCGCGCACTCGTCTCGTGAGCGGTCCGCAGGTAGACGACACCTCCTCGCAGGTTCGAGTCTGCGAGCACTCGGGTGTAAAGCGGGTCGTCCACGTTAACCCTGCCCTCTACCAGCAACAACAGTCGCGGCGGTCGCCTCCACAGCCCCCACGATCACACTCTTCGACCAGGTTTCGTGTCACATGGCGTGTCACGCCCCACAGCCGAGGTTCCGCTGCGATCCGGACCGAACCCGGACCGCGCGAACACCGGGGACATGGTGTGCACGACTTGCTACGAAAGCTTCTCCCCGCAGGAGCAGAGGGAGATGGTGTGGTAGCGCCCGCCCACGGAGCGTGCCGCTCCCGGCCCGAGAGCCCCGACCCGTCGACCCGATGGGTGCGGGGCTCTCTCACGTCAACGTCCACTACGCGGGCTGTGGATGACCCAAGCGCATGTGGACTGCGGGGCGTGCCGTCGCCGGTAGGTCCGACTGAGCTGGCACCATGCCCTCATGGCCGGTGCCACAAGCGCCCGAACCTACCCCACTCCCTACTGCCGTACTTCCAAGCGCAGCGCCGGTACGACGAAGACCGATCAACTCGAACTTGGCTACTAAAGAATCGACGCTACACAGCGCTGTCCTCTACGCGGTGTCAGTCTCGGCATCGTCCTCGCCGTAGCCCTCGCTCCGCTCCACCGCGTTGATTCGACGACGTATCCAGGGCTGCTCGATAATCTGGAGCGTGTCGCAGTCACGCCGCCGACAGGAGCATCCTCCTCGCCCAGCTGGCTCGTGGTGTTTCGAGATTCGCGCGAGCGCGCGGATGTACGAGTCGCGGGAGTTGAAGGCCCCGAACATCTTTTCCCGAGCCTCTTCAACTTGGGCCGCACTCTGGACCCTGATCTCCTCTAGCTCCGCACGGACGGACTTGGCCGCACCGTCCTTCTGCTCCGCAAGCTCCCAGTACCACCGAGCGTGATCTTCCGCTGCCTGCACGGCGGCGGCCCAATCATCATTCCCGCGTCGATGGGGAGCGCAGCGGGCACAGAGGTCGGGAATCTTGTTGGACTGGTGCATCCGGTCCTCGATGTTCCGGCTTACCGGTCTCTGGATTGGGTAGTAGAGCCCGCAGCACTCGCAAACGTAGTGCCCTCCGGGCGCGGTAATCGCCACAAGACCTCCTCGGGGGTGGGCCGTTGCCTGTGACTAGCGAAGCACAACGGTCCGACAACGAGTGCGCGACACGCTGCAATCGCGTCCCACACAATTGACCGGGGATCGGCTATGGGCCGTCCCACTCACCGAGAGTCCACGCGCAGCCTGGATCAGGTCGGTGAGTCGCCGTCAGTGGCGCCGGGTGCCTTCTCTTCGCGCAGCTCGGCCTCGATCTCGTCCAGCGTCAGGCCCTCCCACGGCCCAACCAGAAGGTAGGCGGGCGGGACAGCGGTGCCAGTGGCCGTCTGCGATCTCTTCCGGGGTGCACCTACAGCGTCTAGCTCCCGAAGCATGTTCATCTTCATACTGCTTCGCACCACTCGACTCCGCTTCGCTCGCGTTGATCATGACCGACGCTACCGCGCCGACCACGCTCCGTGACCGTCGAGCACGCTGTGTAGCCGAGCGGAGGTGTCCCGCCGGTGAAGGGGATCTGAGGGGAAACGATCTCCCCCGGCCACCGGTGATCGCGCTAAACCCCCTGTGACCAGGGGCTTTGTGGAGCCGCCTCGGGGAGTCGAACCCCGGACCTACGCATTACGAGAGAGTCGCGTCGACGCCCTACGCCGCCTAGCAGCACCGACAGCACACCCCACGTCTCGGAGCGCACGCCGCGAACTGGGAGAACGCGTCTCCTCATGCCAGACGTCATGCCAGAATTGGTCTGGCCCGGCGCGAAGGCCAACAGGCCAGCTACGCATCCAGACTGCGTAGGTCAGCAACCCGATCCGACACTCTCAGTCAGACGAGGCTGGATCACGAGGGAGAACCACGACACCGTCTGCGTCGGCCGCCAGGAAGGCGCCCGGTGCCACCACGATGCCGCCGAGTTCTATCTCGACTCCGACCTCACCGGGACCGCTGGTTGGACCCCGACGGGGTGTGGGCCCACGGGCCCATACCCCGACGTCGAGCGCTGCCAGGTGCACGGTGTCGCGCACCATTCCGTCGATGACGAGTCCTTGCCAGCCGTGTGCGCTGGCGATCGTGGCCAGGCGGTCCCCGACCAGCGCGAACCTGGCCCTGTGGCCGCCACCGTCGACGACGAGTATGCGGTTGCCGCCAGGTGTTGCCAGGATGCCTCGGATCGCTTGGTTGGAGTCACCGACTCGTACTGTCTCGACCGTTCCCTCGATGGTGCGCCGGCCCCCGTACGCCCTCAGACGGATCGGGATCACTGCCGCCTCGTCGTGGGAGTCGCAAATGTCCGCCGTGCTCATTCAGCAGGCTTGTGGTGGTTCGTCACCGCCTCCTCGACCTCTCGCCACACGGTTGGCGCGGTCGGGCTGCGGATCTCCTCCAGCACGTGGCCGACCAGGCCGACGGCGCGTGCCATCACCCCGATTCCGCGAGCGGCTCGCCAGTCGATGCCCAGCAGTGAGGCGATCGCGCCAATTGCGCCCGTCACGTTGACCGGGAGCTCTTTGCCGAGCGCTACTCCCGCTTGGCGCGCCACCTCACGGATCAGCGCCGTCTGAGGCCCCTCCAGGCCGTTCTCGTGCAGCAGCGTGAAAAGGCGCTCCGCGCGAGGATCGACTGGTTTGTGAATCGGATGTCCGATGCCGGGGATCGGGGTATGAGCCGACACGTGCCGATCGACGATCTTCGCCGCCTCCACGTCGGGGCTGCCCTCAGGGCTGGCCTCCTGGATGTAGCGCGCCGCCCCCTCGATGGATCCAACGAAGGTCGAGCCCAGACCGAGTAGTCCGGCCGCAACCGCACCTTGCAGAGACTCCGGCGATCCGTAGTGGGTGAGCCGGGTGGCGATCGCGCTGGGCGTCATGCCGTGCTCGACAAGGCTCACGGTGAGCGCGTTGAACATCGCGGATTCAGCCGGGTCGGGGCGTCGGCCGGTCAGCTCGAGGAAGCCCATGTCCCCGAGGTTGACGTTACCAACCAGGTCGTGCACGAGGTCGTGTCCGAAGACCGTGATCTTTGATGCGGTGCTCCAGCTGATCTCGGAGCGAATTTCGTGAACTCTGGCAGTCATGGTCGGGGCAGCCTTCCGGTTGTGGGGGCTTGGGGCTTCGTCGAGCGTCACCATGCGGCGGCCAGCTTCTCGAGCTCCTGACGGACGATCTTGCCGGAGGCATTCCGGGGCATGGAGCCAGCCGGCACAAAGTGGATCGCCTTCGGACGTTTATGGCGCGGGAGGCTTTGAGCGCAGACCTCGGCAAGGACGGCGGAGGAGACCGAGTCTGTGGAGCGGGTAACGAACGCGACCGGAATCTCACCCCACACCGGGTCGGTTCGGCGGACTACGGCCGCTTCCAGCACCCTGGGGTCGCGCAGGAGCACGCGTTCGATTTCGGCGGGGTAGACGTTCTCCCCACCGCTCTTGATCAGGTACTTGACGCGGTCGACGAAGTCGAGGGTTCCGTCCGCTCGGCGGACGAACACATCGCCCATGTGGAACCAGCCGCCTCGGAAGTCCTCGGCGGTGGCCTCGGGGTCGTTCCAGTACCCGCTGAACAGCGTCGGCCCGCGCAGGCAGATCTCGCCGGGGGATCCGGGCGGGACGTCGAAGTCGTCCGGATCCACCAGCCGGACCTCACAGAAGGCGCTCTGCTCCTTCGGGAGCTCGGTCGGGGTGTGGCCCACCGGGATGGCATTGGCCGAACACGGTGGGCACCCGGTCTCGGTAGAACCGAACGTGTTGGCGAACGGGGCGTCGAGCAGGGTTGTGAGCTCGGCGATCTCCTCGGCCGGGATGAGATCCGGCATGACACCGCAGATGGTCACGCCGGCCGGCTCGGCCGGTTCGGCGCGCAAGGCGTCCACGAGCCGACTGGTCGTGCCGGGCATGATCAGCAGCCAGCCCAGGCGCTGAGTCGCGACGATCGAGGCGATCTGTGCGGGATCGAAGCCGTCGACCACGACGACCGTACCGCCCGAGATGAGGGTGCTCAGCGAGTTGTCGAGTGCGCCCATGTGGCTCAAGGGGGACCATGCAACGAAGGTGGCGTCGGCGGCGAGTCCGAGCTCGGCGCGGGTGGACATGCTGCGGGCAATCTCGGCCCTGTGGCTGATACACGCCCCCTTGGGCCGGCCCGTTGTCCCACTCGTGTAGATGATGACGAGGATGTCCTCCGGTGACGCCTGAGCGGCGCTCGCCCACGGGGTGGCCGAGGCAAGGGCCTGCTCGTAGCGGACCCCCATGACCAGGACCTGCTCGGACTGGGCGCGCAGCACCGGGCCGAACCTCTCGTGCAGCCGGGGCGAGCAGATCGTGAGCTGGGGCTCGACGAGCTCGAGGCCGGCCTCAAGCTCCGCGTCGGACGAGCGGGTGCTCTGGCAGGCTACGACCGCGCCGAGTCTTGCCGCGGCCAGGATGATCTCGAGGTACTCCGTCCGGTTCTCCGAGAGCACCGCCAGCGTTGTCCCACGCCTGATGCCGAGGTCGGCCAGCACTGTCGCTAGCGTGCGACTGCGCCGTTGCAGGTCTCGATAGGTCAGCTGGTGCGGTCCCGACTGGATCGCGGTCCGCGTCGGATGTGCCTGCACTCGGGCGTCGAACAGCGCGTCCACCGTGCTGCCGGCCGCCTGGGCGACGAGCGCCGTGGGTGCCGCCTCATGGATCGTCATTTCCAGGCTCCGGTCCCGATCGGGGTTGTTGCTACGCACCGGCCGCTCCGGACGCTGCGGCCGGTGGGACCACTTCTGCCGGGGCGGATCGGTCCGCTTCGTCGGGGCGGGCAAGGAGGATCCCGCCGATGCCGACCAGGCTGGTCAGCAGCATCCAGCTGGCGACCCCCCAGGGGGCTCCGCCCTGCCAGTGCAACAGCCCGGCCGCGATCAGCGGCGCGAGCCCGCCGCCGACAACGGTTCCACCCTCCCTCCCGATGGACACGCCGCTGAACCGGATCCGGGCGCCGAACATGCTGGTGAAGTACGCCGGCTGGATGGCGTCGGACGCGGCGGCGCCACCTCCGAGCCCGATGGTGACCGCCAGGATGATCGTTGCGGTGTCGCGCGAGTCCAGCAGCAGGAAAAAGGGAAAGGCGAATGCCGCCTGCACAAGCAGGCTGGTCGCCATGACCCGATGGAACCCGAACCGGTCGCCGAGGTGGCCGTAGACCGGGCACAGCACCAGGGCCACCAGTGCACCGATGCCTGTCGCCCAGAGAATCGACACCTTGGGCACGCCGAGGGTCACCGTCGCATAGCTGAGCACGAACACCGAGACGATGTAGAAGCTGGTGTTCTGCCCGACTCGCATCAGAAAGATAGCGAGGACATTGCGCGGACGGCGCAGCGCCTGGACGACCGGGGCTCGTTCCCGCGCGCCGGCGCTCTTGATCCGATCGAACTCCGGGGTCTCGGCCAGGTTCCCTCTGATCCACAGGCCGACGCCCACCAGCGTGATACTGAGCAGGAACGGGATGCGCCAGCCCCAGCCGAACAGCTGGGTCTCGCTGAGTACCGCGGCCAGCGCCACGTAGGCGGCAGATCCGAGGATGAGGCCGGCGAACACGGCGCTGGACAGGAACGCTCCCCAGAATCCCGGCCGGCTGCTGCTGTTCTCCTTGGTCATGAGGGCCGCGCCGCCCCATTCGCCCCCGGTCCCGATGCCCTGGACGATGCGCAGCAGCACGAGTAGGACCGGAGCGGCGACGCCGATCTGACCGTAGGTCGGCAGAATGCCGATGCCGACGGTCGCGATACCCATCATCAGCAGCGTGATGACCAGGACGGTTTTGCGTCCTAGGCGGTCGCCGAAATGTCCGAAGACGACGCCGCCCAACGGGCGCGCGGCGAACCCCGTGGCGAAGGTGGCGAACGACAGCAGCGTGCCGTCGGTGGCGCTCTCGGCCGGAAAGAACACCGTCGGAAAGATCAGTGCGGCCGCGGTGCCGTAGAGGAAGAAGTCGTACCACTCGATCATGGTCCCGATGGATGCCGCGGCCGTGACGCGGCTAATACGGGCTGCCATCTCAGCGGCTCTCGGATACCGGCGTGAACGCGATGGGGACGCAGCCACCGTCCGGTCGGACGCGGCCATCGTCCGATCGTCCGGGCCGAGCTGTGTGATTGCTGCTGAGCACGCTGAGCCTCCTCGTTGGGGCTTGGTCGGTGCGAGTCACGCCCGATAACACTGGACATTTTTTCGCTAGGCGGCTATATTTTCGCCCTGCGATGGTAACGGACGTTAAATTGAGGAGGGTTGTGTGTCAAGGGTGGACAAGGAACAGTTCGTGACCTCGCTGGCCCGAGGGCTGGCAGTGTTGAAGGCGTTCGGGTCGGCATCACCGGAGATGACTCTGAGTCAGGTTGCGGCCGTCACAGATCTCAGCCCGGCGGCGGTCCGCCGCTTCCTGCTGACCCTGGTCCACCTGGGGTATCTGTCGCATGTCGAGAAGAAGTTCGTGCTCACACCGCGGATCATGGAGCTATCCGCGAGCTACCTCGACTCGATGAATCTCGCTGAGGTTGCACATCCACATTTGCAACAGATTCGCGACGACACTGGTGACAGTGTCTCGCTCACCGTTCTGGACGGACCGGACATCATTCATCTCTGCCACGTCCCGACGCAACGGCTCCTCCGGTTCGCGGTGACCGCAGGCAGTCGCGTGCCGGCCTACGTGTCGGCGACCGGACGCGCGATCCTCGCTTACGAGCCCGAGTATCGGCTCGCGAAGTTCTTCGAACGAGCGGAACTCACCGCCCGAACACCGCACACCCTGACCTCGGAAGACGAGCTCCGGAAACGGCTGCGCGACATCCGCGAGGACGGGTATGCGCTCGTCGTCGACGAGCTGGACCTCGGCATCACCGTGATCGGCTGCCCAATAGTGATCAATGGTGCGGCCGTGGCCGGAATCAGTTGCGCGACCGCGTCAGGATATCTCTCGGTCGACGAGTTCGTTGCGCAGCGTCTTCCCATTCTCGAGGCAGCGTCAGCCCGATTGCGGACCGAATTGACACGGTTCCCGACCCTTCTCCATTCGCTCGTCATGCATTAGCTGGCACAGGACATCGGCCGATGATCTTCCTCTAGAAGCAGCCATGCACGCCCACCGGGCGACGGGTTCCAGCGTAATCGAACACCAGATTCCGCGAACTCGTTCACTTCCGTGTTCGACCTGCTGACTGACCACGACGAGGACTTGCGCCCTCTGCCGTACGTCCAGCGCCGCAAACGACTAGAACGGCTCATCGACACCAACCGCACCGGTCTCGCGCTGATGCCGGTCATACCCCGATCCCACCGGCGCGCGGGCATGGATGCGCGATGCGACCCAGGGCTTAGAGGGCGTGGTGGCCAAGCGCGGCGACCATGCCTTTCGGCCTGACCCTTGGGTTGCCACGCCGGGGTCAGTTTTCAGGCGCCGGCGACAGATTCGAGCAGACCGCCGATGGCCGCCTCCCCGAAGCGGGCCGGCCGCGCAGTAGGACGAATACCGATTCACCATCACCGACGATTGATCGCGCTACCCAGGAACGCCGCCTCCCAGTCCCGGCCGCACGGCAACGCCGCCTTGGCCTGTGGGTGCCACAAACTAGAGCACCACCCGTGACCAGCGGTTTCGTGAAATACGACAGCCTCGCATCTTACGACACTTGAACACGTTCAACTTCCTGTCCGTCGTCCTTGAACACGTTCAAGGATTTGCTGAACGCATTCAAAGAGAGACAGTGGCCCACAGGGTCGGAGCGACGAAGCTGCTGGTCAAGGGCAGTGCACGAGTTCTCGGCACCCACACCCGCGCCGCCCCGCGCGCGAATGCGATCGCCGAGCGCTGGACCTGCAGCCTGCGCCGCGAATGCCTAGACCTGATCCTGATCACCGGACCCCGCCACCTCGCCCACGTCCTCTGCGACTACACCGAACACCACAACCACCACCTCCCGCACCGATCCCTCGATCAGCACCCACCCGCCGGACGACTCGCTCCCCCCACCATAAGCAACACCATCCGACACCTGCGACGGGATCGGCTCGGCAGACTCATCCACGAATACCTGCATGTGGCGTGACATGACAGAGTTCTCCGCACCCACAAGGCTAGCGGCCCGCGAAGGCTGTCCATTGTTGCGGTTCGGTAATCAGGGCCGCTGATTACATCCGCAAGAGCGGCGTTGTCAACTTATGCGGGAAAACCTTCTCTCAGGGTAAAAAGGCGCCATAATTAATTTCTGTTATCATTGAACAATGAGTAAAGAAGGCTCGCTAGCGTGGCCCGCGCTGCGAACCACACTGGTTGGTAGTTATCCCGTGCCCACCTGGCTTCGCGCCGCGCCCTCTCAGGAAGGATTGCACGACGCGATAGCTACGGTCTTGGCATTGCAACGGCGCCTCGGAATTGATCTGCCCACTGACGGTGAGCTTTCTCGCTTCGACATAAACCATCCTGAAACCAACGGCATGATCGAATATTTCGTCCGGCCGTTGGGTGGAGTTCGTTCCGCGATCACTCGGTCCGACCTTGCCCGGATGCAGACGGTTCCGCACCTCAAGTTCCGGCGGCAACCGGCAGGCGTAGTGGTCGGCGAAGTGAGCGAGGGCAGCCTCGACCTGGTCAGTGTCTACCAGACAACCCGCCGACTCGCCGATGGACAGGTGAAGTTCACGGTAACAAGCCCCTACATGCTCGCCCGCACCTTGTTGGACGAACATTACGGCGACCTACGGTCTCTGGCATTCGCCCTCGCTGACGTGTTGGCCGCCCAGATCCGGGAAATTGATGCCGATGTTATCCAGGTCGATGAGGCGAGCGTCCCGGGCCAACCTCAGGATTCTGGCCTTGCTGCCGAAGTCATCAACCGACTACTCGACGCCGTACCCCGCGTACCCGCGGTGCATCTCTGCTTTGGCAACTACAGCGGCCAGCGGGTGCACGCCGGACGTATGCGCGAAATGGCGCAGTTCCTGGGGGCACTACACGCGCACCATATCGTCTTGGAGACAACCCGGCATGAACCTGAGGACCTGCGAGTTCTCGGGCAGGCAGCCAACGTGAGGTTCGGCATAGGCGTGATCGACGTCAAGGACACACAGGTAGAGACGCCGGATCAGGTGGCCGCCCGAATAGAGCGGGCCGCCGACTGCCTGGGCGGGGCGGAACGAATCGAGTACGTACATCCCGACTGCGGCTTGTACGTCATGCCGCGCTCGATTGCGGACAACAAGATTGCCGCCCTGGTCCAAGGACGTGACCAATACCTGGGTTACTGACGAACCCTCCACCCGCCGCCGTGCGGCGGCAGCACTGGACCCTGTGGGGTGCCAAAAGTCGGGCAGCTGTTCTGACCTGGCCCTATGCGCAGGGTCTTGATTTGTCGCTAAGGTCAAACTGAACACGTGCAGAAGCCTCGGCCGACCATTTGAACGCGTTCAGAAATAGCGCCTGAGCACTGGGGAGCTCCCGACAAAGTCCCAGCTCAAAGCGCCTGACCGAGTTTCCGAACCTGTGGGTGCCCGATACAGGGTCAACGGCCCTGACCTGCAGGTTGGCCCCACCTCGACCCACGGCATGATCCGGCTTGTGGCACTCCGATTGACCTACCTCGTCATCTCCAAGCTTGCGAGTTGGATGGTGCTGCTCGCCCGCTCCGACGCGGCCAAGGACGTCGAGATACTTGTGCTTCGCCACCAACTCGCGGTGCTCCACCGCAAGACTCCACGACCTCGGCTGTCCTGGCCCGACCGGGCGTTCATCGCCGCGCTCGTCCGTCGACTCCCCCGCCACCGCCGGATCGGGCCGCTCGTCACTCCCGTCACAGTCCTGCGCTGGCACCGACGAATCGTCACACGACGCTGGACAACCAACCACCGCCAGCCCGGCCGACCAGCCATCCCCGCCGGGCTACGAGCGCAGCCGGTGCGCCTGGCCACCGAGAATCAGAGCTGGGGATACCGGCGCATCCACGGCGAACTCGCCAACCTCGGCTACCAAATCGGCGCCTCCACGGTGTGGAAGATCTTGCAGGCCGCAGGCGTGGACCCGTCATCGCGACGGTCGGAGCCCTCCTGGCGCGAGTTCCTCCGAGCCCAGGCCCACGCCATCCTCGCCTGCGACCTGTTCCACGTCGACACCATCACCCTGACCCGGCTCTACACGTTCTTCGTCGTCGAACACGCCACCCGCCAAGTCCGCGTCCTCGGCATCACCGCGCACCCGACCGGCATCTGGCTGACCCAACTGGCCCGCAACCTCACCATGGACCTGGAGGAAGCCGGCAAGAACTTCCGGTTCCTGATCCGCGATCGGGACGCCAATCACCACGACGTTCGACGCCGTCCTCACCGCCACCAACATCCAAGTGATCAAAACCCCGGTCCGGGCCCCACGGGCGAACGCGATTGCCGAACGATTCATCGGCAGCATCCGCCGCGAACTCCTCGACCGCACCCTCATCATGAACCAACACCACGCGGCCTCCGTCCTGTCCACCTACGAAAACCACTTCAACCGTCACCGCCCACACCGCACCGACACAGCTCGCGTCCACCGGATCAACAGGCTCGGCGGCCTCATACACGAATATCAGCAGGTGGCATGACTTGAACTGGGTTCCGGGCACCCACACGATCGGGGCCGGCGCCCGTAGCGGTCGATGGCGCGCCAGGCGGGCCCGGTGTGGAAGACGTGGGAGGCGAGCCGGTTGCGCCAGTGCACCCACGCGGCCACGGCGTCGAGAGAGTCCCCCGGTGTGGTGCCGGTGATGCCGACCGAGCGGCCGGCGCCGGCCTGGTCGGTCTTGGAGCGGCGTAGGTGCACCAGCAGGCCGTCGTCGGTGGCGACGATGTCGCACGCCGCCAGGTCGCGGGCCGGGTCCGCTACGAAACAGCGGATCGCTTCTGGTTAGCCGCGCTGTCAGGCCTCATACCGCGGCACCGCTGGCGCGATGCCTTCCCCATAACCCCAGCCACAGTGCTCGCCTGGCACCGCAGGTTCATTGCCGCCAAGCGGGACTACACCGCGAGCCGCAGCCATATGGGACGCCCATCGACCCAAGCGGCGATCAAGAAATGAGGGGTCGGCCGTCGTCGTCGACCTTCGCCTGGTCTGGTAGTCCAGCCTCCTGGGCCGGGCCGGGCCGGGCCGGGCCGGGCCGGGCCGGGCCGGCGGCGCGCACGCTGTGTGTAGGCTAGCGAGCTTGGTGGTCCGTTTGATGAGGCCGCAGCGAGCCGGTTCCAACGTCCCGGGCTGGCGGGCCGCTCGCCGCTATCGGCCTGGGCTGGCGCTATGACAGGGTTGCCCCGGCCGCAATGATCGTGTGTATTGCGAGCACCAGGGCCAGTGGTCCATGTTGTTCGCACCGCATTCCGGGCAACGGTTGTTCTGCAATGTGTGTAGCTCCAAGGGAGCAGCTCCCACTGTGTATTCGATCCGGGACGTCTGAATAGGATATCTGCGGTGAGTTCTGCCAGGTGGCGGGCTTGCTGCGACGTTAGACACGCCCAGTTGGAGGATCGGGGCCGACTGATAGAGTGCTGATAGGTGTTGTAGGGGCGCAAGTTCTGGCTAGCTCGTCTCTTTCGTGTCGGATTCCGCCGCGAACGATCCCCAACACCGGCTTCGAAGCTAGCTTCGATTTGCCGGAGAAATGCACAGCTCGAAACGTCGGGCGCGAGAAAGACCTACTGGGAAAATCCGTGGCACCGATTCGGGTCCGCTCTCCGGTCTTCTTTCAAGTCTGCTGCATGGGTCCGGATGAAGTCAGCTCGTCGATCGGCCCAGGGCAGCAGGAGCTAAGAGGCTGGTCGCCACGCTTGACTGGACGTTTTCCGACCCCGACCAGCGCAGTCCGATGTGCGACGGGCATTTACCGACCTCGTCCGTTTCTTCGCACCGGCCGCTTAGATTTGACTGCCGCGTGGCGGCCACGGCGTCGGGGACGGCGGCCAAGGATGCTGGTGCACCTGGCGCGCCAGAACGTGACTATGTCCGCCCAGGTCAATCTGCTGGGGTGCTGATGCGGACGATAGGGCAGGCGAACGTCTGCCGCCTGGGGCTTCATCTGCTTCCTCCCAAGGGCCAGCGCACCGACCACCGGTTACCTCGGACCTGTTGACATCCATTCGATCAAGCCGGCAGGTGCGTCGGGCACCCGAGCACCTAGGTACACACCGTCCTGGCTATCTCCCAGATCGTCTGTCTAACTTTGAGACCCGCGCTAGATAGAGGAGCGTTGGCCATATCCACCTGACCGACCGGTGCGCCCTTCGTCCCGTGTTGCAAGTCATAACCGATCGAGTCGGGCATGGCGCCCGTTGGCGGGATCGACGGCCAAGGCCAACTCGCCGCATCGCGCCCACAGGGTCGGCGGCCACGGCCACTGGCGGCACCGCCAGCAACAGCCACACCGAGCGCGCGGGGCGAGCAGGACCCCGATAGCGCGGGCGCTGTAGAAAATCTTGCCGCGGCCGCCGCCGCTCCACCTCGGTCTCGGGCAGCCCAACGCCCTCGTCCAGGCTCACGGCATGCCTGGGGGATCTCCAAGGGCGGCGACCCGAGCACCCCAGTGATGATCAAGGTGTCCCCGCAACGGGGGAAGGTCAAAGGTCACCCGCCGCGTACGCCAAGTTCCGAGAACTGGCCGCTCGCGTGATCACCGACCAGGGCGCTGACCCGAGCAACCTCCACCCCACCCGGACATAGCGCCTCACGTCCACGGATGGTGTTGCGCACAGTGTGATCCCGCTCCCGTGTCGCTGGCCCAGCTCGTGCTAGAAAGCGAGTAGACCTCTAGTGGGTCGCGCGACGTGAGCGTTGCGGATGGCTGCCCAATGTGGTGCCGCCCGGTCCTGAAGTCGGCCCGCTTGACCTGACTCCCCGTCAGCGTAGCCCGCAAGTAGCCACCAACTACCCCGCCCAGATCCGTCGGCCGCCTCGGTGGCGCACGACGCCGCGATGGTGTCCATTTCCGTTCCGCCTGCCGATCAACATCGGCCGCCACGGCAAACCTCACGAATCTCCCGACACCGTGGCGCAAGCAGAGGGGCAGAAACTGATGCTTCGTATCCCAAACCCCGTCGCCTACCAATGCACCAACTGCGGCGACCCGGCCGTCCTGGTCGAGTTCCCCACCGGACTGCTCCCGGTGCACTGCGGCACCTACCGCCAAACCTGCCTGGCCCCACGACACATCCAAACAACGTCCCCACGACACGGCGCCACGGTCAGCAACCCGCCACCAACCGATTCGTTGTACGCCCCGCAC
>Ga0193743_1001170_pt1 | contig 19754 bp, 17 predicted proteins | sample L2c2metaG_FD_143038 | JGI IMG/M metagenome (GOLD analysis project Ga0193743, IMG submission 143038) | Soil microbial communities from a riparian zone of the East river system, Colorado, United States - L2c2 | ecosystem: Environmental > Terrestrial > Soil > Riparian zone | place: USA: East River... | reverse complement strand
CCGGATCGCGTCCCGTGTCGACGTCTGTCTGTTCGCCGGGCCACTTCCGTATGACATGGCCGTCGGCACGGGTCAGCTGCCGGTTCCGGCGACCTATGTGCCGTCCGGCGGACCCGCATTGTTCTCGACACTGCTGCGCGGCGTGCTCGAGGACGTCTTCGACCCGAGACTGATCAGCGTCGACACCATCTCGCGGCGCGAGCTCCAACACGCCTACGAGGAGATCGGTCTCAAGGTGTCCGGCGTCCGACTCATGGAGTACGGCAGCCCCGAGTTGGCAGACAAGTTCTTCGACTTCCATCGCAAGCTCTACGAGCGAGGGAAGACCACTGGCGCCGTGACCACCGTCCCGAGCGTCGAGGCCGCGTTGCGCAAGGCGGACATCCCCACTCTGAGGATGGCCCCGTCGGCGACGACGATCCGCAATGCCCTGACCACCGCGATCCTGATGGGCAGTGGCGCCAAGCTCGAGGAATCGCGAATCGTCACGATGATCGTGCGAGTGCCGGGCTCCGCGCTGCCGGCGCATGCGAGCCCTAGCAACTACTGGTACCAGGAGCTCAAGCTGTCGCTGCATCGAGAGCTGTTGCGTGAGGCCCGGCCGATGGACGCAGCCGTGATCCCTCGTGACGAGCACAGCTTCCTGATCGTCACGACAATGGGTTCCTTGCGCTTGGCTACGGATGATCTCTCGATGGCGCCGTTCCTCGGCCGGATACACAAGGAGCTCGGAATCCTGCTGGAGGTCGGCATCGGGCTGGGTCGATCGACTCGCGAGGCAGAGGTGAATGCCCAGTCAGCTGTCGACAAGGCGGCAGCCGACGGCGGGCGTACCGCGTTCATCGTCGGACCGCGGGACACGGTTCTGCAACTGCCCGGAGATCGCTCGCATGTTCCCGAGAGGTCGACATCGACACCGGACTCCAAGGGCTCCCAGGTCCTCGCGCGACTCGCCGAGCGCCTGGACGAACTCGGCGACACCGAACGCATCGTCGACGCCGAGAAGGTCGCCGAACTGCTCGGCGTCACGCTGCGTACTGCCCGCCGTACGCTGCACACACTGGTGGACGAAGGGCTCGCCTGGCCGATGCCACCGTCACACTCGAGCAAGGTCGGCCGCCCCCCGCGGCCGTATCAACTACTGGTCGAGAAGCTTCCACACTGACCGATTATGGCCTCGCTGTAATCGCTATTTAGTCCTTGCCAAATTCCATGCTGATGCGGCAGGCTGGCTCATCTCGTACCCAGCAGGAGGTCTCGTGCCAGCACGCCATGCCGTGGCGGTCGTCATCGACGACGCCGCGACGCAGCGGACCCAGGAGGCGGGCGCGGACGCCTGGTGGATCTATGTCACCGAGGTACTCGGCCACCCCAGACTGCCCTTTCGGTCACTGACCCCTGACGAGGCCACCAGCCCACCCGACGACGTGGCCGTCCTGGTCTTCGCCCGGACACCCACGCTGGCCCCGGCCGCGGGCGCCGACCTCGAGCGATGGGTGCGCGCCGGAGGGGCACTCATCGTCGTGGGCGACCCAGGTCCGCTCGCGTCCGTTGTGGGTGTCACGGCGTCCGGCACCGTCGACGACGGACACGTAACGCTCATCGACAGTCCGGTCTGGTCGTCGCGCCCGGACGTCCCCCTGCATGCCATCGGTGGTGTCCGGCTGACGACGCGCGAGGATGTCGAGGTACTCGCTCAGTGGAATCCCACCGATGACGTCGGCACACAACCGGCCGCCGTACTTCGCAGGCTGGGCACAGGCCTCGCGGTGACCCTCGGTGTCGACGTCTGGCAGAGCATCGTCCGCATCCAGCAGGGCTACAGTGTCGTGGCCGACGGCAAGCCCGCGGCCGACGGAACCGCGCCCATCGACGACGGCATCCTCAAGTGCGAGGACGGCATGGCGCTCAGCTTCGAGCGCGACCGGGCCATGCCGCCCGGTCAGCCCGAACTGACGGCACTGCCGTTCGAGCATTCCTATCCACCGCCCGCCGCCGTACCGCTGTTCGACCAGCCGCACGCCGACCTCTGGCGATCGGTGTTCTTGCAGTGCTTGTGGTGGGCCGCCGAGCAGGCCGACGCCGTCGTGCCCTGGCTCGACTACTGGCCGGCCGGGATCGCGGCCATCGCTCACATGTCACACGACTCCGACGGCAACGTCGACGAGCACGGTCAGGCGGCCCTCGACTCCTTCGCCGAAGCAGACGTCAAAGTCACCTGGTGCCATGTGTTCCCCGGCGGATACTCGCCGACGACACTCGCGGCCATCACGGCGGCCGGGCACGAGCACGCGTTGCACTACAACGCAATGGGCGACGCCGACATCGCCGTATGGGGATGGCCGCAGATCCGCGCGCAGTACGCCTGGGCCCAGGCCGTGACCGGCACCGAAGAGATCGTGTCGAACAAGAACCACTACACCCGCTGGGAGGGCTGGACCGAGTTCTACACCTGGTGCGAGCGACTCGGCGTCCAGATCGACGAGTCCCGCGGGCCCAGCAAGCAGGGCAGTGTCGGCTTTCTGTTCGGCACCGCTCATGTCTCGTTCCCGATCGCCGACGCGACGGAGGGCAACCGGTTCCTCGACGTGCTCAACCTCCCACTGCACACCCAGGACCTCGCCTGGGCCGGGCACGAGTCGATTCGCGACGTGATCCTCGACGGGGCTGAGGCCGTCCACGGTGTCGCCCACTTCCTGTTCCACGGGCCCCATCTGCACCTGCGTCCGCCCACGCGCGCGGCGTGCGTTGCGTTGGCCGCTGAGGCGCGCCGGCGCGGCATGCCGTGGTGGACGAGCGCCCAGATCAACACCTGGGAGCGACGCCGCCGCGGTGTCACGCTGTTCGCGGAGGCCAGCGAGGACGGTTGGGCCGTGCGAGCGCACGCGTCCGACCCGATTCCGAGCGCGTCGGTGCTGCTGTCCCTGCCGGGCCTCGGCGCGGATGCGGCGCCGGTTCTCCGCGACGGTAAGGGAACCGCGCGGGTGGTCGCCAGGCACGGACGCCACTTCGTCGAGCTCGAGCTCGACATCGTTGCCGGCGACAACAGCTGGCTCGTGACGCTGACCCGCTGACCCGGTGCCTCAGGGGCTGGTGAACGCGGCGTGCACCTTGTGCACAGCCTCCCCGATGTCGGCCACATCATCGGCGGTGTAGCGCTCGTTCCAGGAGATCACCAGCAGCCCTCCGCCGACGATCAGCTCCTCCGCGCGCGGGCACAGGCCCGCGGCGTAGCGCGGGGCCGTGGGCACGGTCAACGGGAAGCCCGAACTGCCGTACGTCCGCATCTGGGTGAACAGCGGCGTGAGGTACAGCGGGCGCTGGATGTACCCACCGTTGGCCGGAATGCCCTCGGCTATGAGCGCCTCGGCGTAGCCGTGCCCGTTGTCCCCGGCCAGCGCTTCGTCGACGAAGACCGGGAACTGCCAGTACGACGTACCGTCGGGCGGAGCGGCCGTCAGGCCGGCTAACGGCGCGATGGCCGTGGTGAGACTATCTGCGGTCTTACGGCGATCCTCGACAACCCCGGCCAGCCTGCCGAGCTGAGCGCGCGCGACGGCCGCCTGCAGCTCGGTCATCCGGTAGTTGAGCCCGAGGAACAGATGTGTGCGCTCATCGGTGTCGCGCGGCCAGGCCTTGTCAGCGAACAACCGAGCCCGGCGAGCCAACGCATCGTCGGCGGTGATGGTGATGCCGCCGTCGCCGGCCGTGATGTGCTTGGACTGCTGCAGGCTGAAGCAGCCCAGATGCCCGACAGTGCCGGCCAACGCACCGTCCGGGGCACATCGCGTGAGGTAGGCCTGTGCGCAGTCCTCGATCAGGACGAGGCCGTGGGCGTCGGCGATCTCACGCAGCTCGGCGACGGGCGCCGGGATGCCGAAGAGATGGACGACGATGATCGCCTTCGTCCGCGCAGTGATCCGCGCGCGGACCGCCGCAGGGTCGAGGTTGCCGGTCAGCGGGTCGACGTCGGCGAAGACCGGGACTGCGTTCTGCGCGAGGATCGGCAGCACGGTGCCGGCGTCGGAGAGGCAGGTCGTGATGATCTGGTCACCCGGGTCGGGATCGACGGCTGCGACCGCCAGGTGAATCGCCGACGTGCCGGAGGACGACGCCACCGCATGCGGCACTCCGTAGTAGTCCGCGAACTCCTGCTCGAACTCCACGGTCTCGGTGCCCACAGTGCTGTTGAGCTTTCCACTGCGGACCACTCTCGTGACGGCGGCCACCTCCTCGTCGCCGAGCGTGCGGCCGTCCGGGCCGCTCACGCTCGGGAACGGCCGGGTCCGAACCGGTGGTCCGCCTGCGAGGGCGAGTGGTGAGTGTGACTGCGGCACGAGAGGACCTCCAGCTCGACGTGCGGCGTTCGTCGCCTTGGCATCACCGATGGTATCGACCGGCGAGTGTTTCTGCACTAACGTAATCCCGAATCCGGTTGACCGAAATATTGCGAGGTGCCGAACATGTCCGCGGAATCCGACGTCCTGGCGATCAACGGAGGTACGCCTGCGCTGCCGGCCGACGGTCCGCTCCCGGAGTGGCCGACGTACGACCACGCGGAGGAGAAAGGGCTGCTCGACGTCCTGACGTCCAGGAAGTGGGGAAGCACCCATGGCGACGTCGTCGCCACCTTCGAGCGGGAATTCGCCGATTACCACCAGGCCGCTCACGGCACCTGCATGACGAATGGGACACTCGCGATCTCCGCGGCGCTGCGTGCCGCGGGCGTCGGCATCGGCGACGAGGTCATCGTGCCGCCGTACACGTTCATCGCGACAGCTGCCGCTGCCCTGTTCGTGGGAGCAATCCCGGTCTTCGCCGACGTCGACCCTGTCACGCATCTGCTCGACCCGCGCGCCGCCGAGGCCGCTGTCACCGAGCGGACCAAGGCCGTCATCCCCGTCCACCTCGCCGGCCGGCCCGCCGATATGGACGCGTTCATCGCGCTCGGCGCGCGTCATGGCCTGACGGTCATCGAAGACGCCGCCCAGGCTCTTGGGGCGGCGTACAAGGGTCGTCCCGTCGGCGCGATCGGTGATCTCGGCACGTTCAGTTTCCAGACCAGCAAGAACATGACTGCCGGCGAGGGCGGCGCCGTCCTCACCGACGACGAGGGCCTTGCCGCCGCGGTGTACTCCATCGTCAACGTCGGCCGGGTCCGCGGCGGTGGCTGGTACCAGCACGAGTCGGTCGGCTACAACCTGCGCCTCACGGAGTTCCAGGCCGCCGTCCTCCGCGCCCAGCTCGCCCGTCACCCCCAGCAGCAGGAGGTACGGGAGCGCAACGCAGCGCTGCTGACGATGCTCCTCAGCGAAGTGGACGGAGTGGCGCTGGCCCCCGACGATCCGGCGGTGAGCGCACATGGCCGGCACTTGTACCTGATGCGGATACCGGCCCTGGCTGCCCCCGGGCGACGCGACGCCGCATTGCGCGCTCTCGCGGCCGAGGGCCTCGCAGAGGCTTCCGGCGGGTACATGCCACTGCATTGCAACACTGCCCTCATCGCCGAGGCCATGGCCCTCTCCGATCGGCTGGGACAGCCGTACCCACTGGGCGAGTGCCCCAACGCCGTCGCCGTATCGAAGGACACCATCTGGCTGACGCAGACGTCGCTGCTCGGCACCGAGCAGCGGACGCGGGGCATCGCGAGCGCCATCGCCAAGGTCGTCTCCGCAGCAGACAACCTGGTCGGGGACGAGTAGGTGGGACCTGCACGCATCCGGGTCGGCATCGTTGGCCTCGGCAGCATCGGCCGCATCCATGCCCGGGTGCTGAGCAAGCTGTCCGACCAGGCCGCCGTCGTCGCCGCCAGCGGAGGCAGCCCGGCGGCGCTGGTCGAGCTCGGGCTGGATTCCACGGCCCACCTGTCGCCGGGCGAGGTGCTGACCCACCCGGACGTGGACATCGTGGCCATCGCGAGCCCGAGCGGCGCGCACGGCCAGCAGGCGCTCACCGCGCTGCGTGCCGGCAAGGCCGTGGTCGTCGAGAAGCCGCTCGCGGTCGACGCCGGTACGGCCGAGGAGATCGTCCGGCTGGGCGAGCAGCGGGCGCTGATGGTCGCCGTCATCGCCCAGCGCCGGCTCGAGCCGCAGAACGTCGCCGTCAAGCGGCTGCTGGACGTCGGCGCCCTCGGCCGCCCGCTACTCGGTGAAACGTTCGTGCATTGGCACCGCGACGACGACTACTACGCGCATGCGGCCTGGCGGACGTCACTCGCGGACGGCGGCGGGTCGCTGATGAACCAAGGACTGCACAACCTCGACCTCCTGCACTGGTTGCTCGGCCCGGTCAGCGAGGTCACCGGTCAGTACGCGACGCTCGGCCACAGCATCGGCGCGGAGGACACCACCGTCGCCACCCTGCGGTTCGCGTCCGGTGCTCTGGGCGTGGCGGCGACCTCGACGGCGACCAGACCGGGTGATCCTGCGCGACTCACGGTCTTCACGAGCGCAGGCGTTCTCGAGATCACCCACACGGAGATCAGCCGTTGGGAGTTCGACGGCGTACCGCGACCCACGCAGGTCTCGGGCGTCGCTGCGGGGTCGTCCGACCCGGCAGCGATCGGCGATGTCGGCCACCTCGACCAATGGCGCGACATCCTGGGTGCCTATCGAGACGGCCACGATCCCGCGGTCACCGGACGCGACGGACTGCGCACCATGCAGCTGCTGTGCGGGATCTACGAGGCCTGCCGGACCGGGCGCGCCGTCACCATCCCTGAGACCCGATGATCCGCCTTGCCGTCGCGGGCATGGCGCATCCCCATGTCGAGTACGTCCTGTCCGAGCTGACCCACCGGCCGAACGTCAGGCTCGTCGGCGTCAGCGAACCGGACCCGTCGGCGTCCCAGCGGTACGCGAGCGGTCTGGGTGTCCCGACGTACGCCTCGCACAAGGACCTGTTCGACGCCCACGACCTCGATGTCGTCGCGGTCTGCGGCGAGTACGGCGCGCGTGCGGACCTCGTCGTGGCGGCCCTGCAACGCGGCGCGCAGGTCCTGGCTGACAAACCGCTGTGTACGACGCTGGCCGACCTCGATCGGATCGCTGAGGCCGCGAGTGCGGCCGATCGCACGGTGTCGGTCATGTTCGAGAAGCGCGGGCATCCCGTGACCCTCGCAGCCCGGCGGCTCGTGGCGGAAGGCCTGCTCGGAGACCTGGCGCTCATCGCATCGACCGGTCCGCACAAGCTGAACTACACGTCACGGCCGAGCTGGTTCTTCGACCGTGCTCGGTACGGCGGCATCCTCGGCGACCTCGCAGTACACGACATCGATCTCGTGCTGGCTTTGTCGGGTGCGAGCGCCGGGAGTGTTGTCGGTCGGGCCGGGAACCTCTCGCTGTCGGAGCACCCGGACTTCTCCGACAGCGGCGCGGTGCTGCTCGGAGCCGACGGCATCACTGCGACGATCGAGGCACACTGGTTGTGGCCGGCGGCCTCGGCACACCACGGCCACTACCGCATGCGACTGACCGGCACCTCGGGCACGGCCGAGCTCGACTGGACAATGGGCACGCTCGACGTCGTGACGCGCGATCGCGACATCTACAGCCCGCCGCTGGGTCGACCCGTCCGGCCGGCTGAGGAGTTCCTGACCTCGCTCGTCGACGGCCGCCGCCCGGAAGTCGGCACCACGGAGAGCCTGACGGCGACGCGGGTCGCGCTGCTCGCTCAGCTCAGTGCCGACACCGGCGGGGTCCCACAGCCTTGGCGTCAGTGAAAGCCGACTCAGTTGTCCTGGCCGTCGGGGTCACGCCGTACTGGCAGCACCGCAGCGAGCAACTGCTTGGTGTAGTCCTGCTTCGGGTCGGTGAACAGCTCCTCGGTCCCGCTCTCCTCGACGATGCGGCCCTTGTGCATCACCGCGACACGATCGGCAAGTCGCTCGACCACCGCGAGGTTGTGCGAGATGAACAGGCAGGTGAGACCGAGCTTCTCCCGGAGGTCCATGAACAGCTCGAGGATCTGCGCCTGGATCGAGACGTCGAGCGACGACGTCGGCTCGTCGCACACCAGGAGGTCGGGTTCGAGTGCCAGCGCTCGTGCGATGGCGATCCGTTGCTGTTGCCCACCGGAGAACTGCCGCGGGTACAGATCCGCGTGCCGCGGGTTGATGCCGACCAGCTCGAGCAGCTCGAGGCCCTTGGTCCGGCGCGAGGCCTTGTCACCCCGCCCGTGCAGTCGCAGGGGCTCGATGACATTGCCGATCGCCGTGAAGTGGGGGAGCAACGAGCCGTACGGGTTCTGGAAAACCATCTGCAGACGGGGCCGCAGCGACCGCATCTCCCGCGGCGGGATCGCGGCGAGGTCGCGGCCGTCGAACAGCACACGCCCGGTGCTGCACGCCTGGATGCCCATGACGATCCGCGCCATGGTCGACTTCCCGCTGCCGCTTTCACCGACCAGACCGAGTGTCTCACCCCGTCGTACGTCGAGTGAGACCTCGTCGACGGCGCGCACCTCGCCCGCACGGGTCGCGAAGACCTTGGTGACAGACTCGGCGCGAACGAGCACCGGACTGCGATCAGACCTCGGACCTTGCTCAGGCATCGGCGGCCACCTTCCAGCACGCTGCCTGGCGCCCGGGACCGATGCTGAGGAGCTCTTGCTCGGCGTGGCACCTCGGCCACTCGGCCCGCGAACACCGTGGATGGAACGAGCACCCCTCGGGGCGGCGCGTCAGGTCCGGAGGGCTGCCCGGGATGGGGGCGAGCGGCTGCCCCCGTCCACCGACCTCGACGCTCGATCCGATCAGTCCGACGGTGTAGGGATGGCGCGGATCATCGAGGAGCTCGCGGGTCGGGGCCCGCTCGACGACTCGTCCGGCGTACATGACGACGGCGTCGTCACAGAAGTAACGAGCGACACCGAGGTCGTGCGTGATCATGATGATGCCGGTACCGCGCTCTTTCAGCCCGGCCAGCAGATCGAGGATCTGCCGTTGCACAGTGACGTCGACCGCGGTGGTGGGCTCGTCGGCGATCAACAGAGCGGGCTCGGTCACCATCGCCATCGCGATCATCGCCCGCTGCCGCATGCCGCCGGAGAGCTGGAACGGGTAGGTCCGAATGCGCTTCTCGGGCTCGGGGATGCCGACATCGCCGAGCGCTCGCACCGCGCGCTTCCGCGCCTCCGCCTTGGTGCAGAGGCCGTGCCACAGCAGATGTTCGGTGAGCTGACGCTCGAGCGTCAGGGTCGGGTTCATGGCCTCCATGGCGCTCTGGAAGACCATGCCGATCTCGCGCCCGCGGATGCGACGCATGTCCCTCTCGCTGAGCGCCAGCAGATCATGCCCGCCGAAGCGGGCCTCTCCACTGGTCACTCGCGCGGTCCTCGGGAGGACTCGCATCACACTGCGGACGGTGACACTCTTGCCGCTGCCACTCTCCCCGACGATGGCCAACGCCTGACCGGGGTGTACGTCGAACGTCACTCCGTCGACGGCGGTGAGAGCCTCGCCGTCGCGCTGGAACGTCGTCCGCAGATCGCGCACGCCGAGCAGCACGTCGTCATGCCCGGTCATCGCTGCTCTCCACTCGAGTCGAACGCGTCACGCACACCGTCACCGATCCAGGTGAACGCGAGCAGGGTCAGGGCGAACAGGATGGCGGGGGCGACCAGCATGTGCGGTGCCGCCAGGAGGTACCTGCTGCCCTCGCTGATCATCGCTCCCCAGGACGGTGTCGGGGGCTGCACGCCGAGCCCGAGCAGAGCAAGGCCGGCCTCTGCGGCGATAGCGGCAGGAATGGCAAAGCTCGTGGTGACGAGGATCGGCCCGATCGCGTTGGGGAGGATGTAGCGAACGGCGATCGTCGGCCCCTTTGCCCCCATCGCCCGGGCAGCCTCGACGTAGTCGCGCTGCTTGAGCGCCAGAACCTGCGCGCGCACCAGCCGCGCCTGGGTGACCCACGACGCGATGCCGATCGCAACGACCAACGCGAAGATGCTTCTGCCGAGCACGGTCACCATCACGACGGCGAACAGATAGCTGGGGAACGCGTACATCACATCGGTGCACGCCATCAACGCCTGCTCGACCCGGCCCCCGAGGTACCCAGCCGCCAGGCCGACGACCAGTGCCAGCGTGAGTGCGGTCAGCTCAGCGCCGAAGGCCACCGTCAGGGCGGTGCGCAAGCCGTAGATGAGCCTGCTGAGGATGTCGCGACCCAGCAGATCCGTGCCCAGCAAGTGACCGTCGGACCCAGGCCCGACGAGCTTGTTCGCGATGTCGGTCTCGCCATAGCCGTGCGGCGCGAGCAGTGGAGCCGCGAGCGCCGTGACGACCAACAGCACGGCGAAGATCAGACTGCCGAATGCCAGCCGGTGTCGTCGGAACCTGGCCCAGGCACGAGACCACGGCCCTCGGGCTCTTGTCGCCTGTGCACCCGACCTTGCCGCGATCGACCTATCGGCGCCGCTGCCGGCGGCGGCCTCTGCGGCTTCTCCGCCCTCAGCGTCCGTGATGGGACGCACCTCCTTCGGCACGAATGCGGGGATCGAGGATGCCGTACACCAGATCCACGACCATGTTCGTGACCATCAGGATGAGCGCGAAGAACAGGGCCGTGCCCATCAGCAACGGCATGTCCCGGCTTGCGGCGGCATTGGCGAAGTAGAGGCCGAGTCCAGGGATTCGCAACAACGCCTCGACGAAGACCGTGCCGGTCATCAGAGCCGCCAACAACGGGCCGACCACGGTGACCAGCGGGATCAGGGAGTTGCGCAGTACGTGCCGGATGATCACGGTACGACGCGGACCACCCTTTGCCAGGGCCGCCGTGACGTACTCCTCCCGCAAGGTCTCAAGCATGCTCGAACGCACGTACCGAGCCAGCACAGCGGCCGGACCGAGGCTCAATGCCAGCACCGGGAGGACGAGGTTGGCCGGTCCGGTCCAGCCTCCGGACGGGAGCCACTTCAGCGTCGCGGAGAACAGCAGAATCAAGAACGCCGCGGCGAGATAGCTCGGCAGCGCGTGGCCGAGCGTGACCAGGAACATTGTGCTGTGGTCGGCCTTGGAGTTGTGCCTCAGCGCCGCGAACACACCGATGGGCACCGCGATCAGCAACGCCAGGACCACTGCGATCAAGGCCAGGGTGGCCGACACCGGGAATGCCTCGGCGATGATGTCCTGCACATCACGACTCGCGTACTTGTACGAGGGACCGAAATCCCAGACGACCGCACCCTTCATGAAGATGAGGTACTGCTTCCAGATCGGCACGTCGTCGCCGTACCGCGACGCGAGTTCGCCCACCAGCGACTCGGTACCGACACCACCGAAATTGGCCGCTCCGCTGTTCACCCGCTGCAGGTCCGCGAAGTTGCCCGGCGCGAGCTGGAGCAGGGTGAAGGTCAGCACCGAGACCGCGAGCAGCGACAAGACCAACCGGGCCACCCGTTTGCCGAGGTACGCGGCAAATCCCACGCTCAGCTCCTTACACCCATCGGCTTGAAGTAGAAGTAGTCAGGGTACGCACGGAGCTGCAGGCCTTCGACCGTGGGCTTGACCGCGTGGTAGAGGCTCTGCCAGAGCACCGGGACATAGAGATACTCCTCCTCCCGCAGCTTCGCCGCCTGCTTGTACAGGTCCATGCGGGCGCCGTCATCCGGCTCGCCGGCCGCCTTCTTCACCAGTGTGGCCATCTCCTTCGCGGCCGGTGAGGCCTCTGCGTCCAAGATGGCCCGAAGCTGAGCGGACTTCTCTGCCGGTTTGAGGTTCTTGTCCTCCTGGACGGCCTGGTACTTCTGCCACTGGTCACTCGGCAGGCTCAGCTCCTGGACGTTCTTGGGCGACCAGAGCGATCCCACCATCGTCGGCCAGGTCGGGAGTCCGGCGAACGTGCCGTAGTAGTAGCCGATGTAGTTGCCCTTCTGGACCGCCCACCGCCGCTCGACGTACACGCCCGACTCGACATGATCGAGACTCGCCTTGATGCCCAGCTGTTTGGTCCAGATATCGACAATCGCGTCAGCGAGCGTGGTGTCGGTGACGCCGATCAGGATGCGCACCGGAGGCAGTCCTTGACCGTCGGGGTACCCGGCCGCAGCGAGAAGAGCCTTGGCCTCGGCGACGTTCTCCTTGATGGCGAAGCTGTCGTCCCAGCCGGCGGTCCGGCTGGTGACGAGCGAGACGCCTGGCTGCATGCCGGGCTGTACCCCGGCAAGGGTCTGCCTGTCCAGCGCCAGCGAGAGTGCCTTGCGGACCCGGACGTCGTCCAGTGCCTTGTGATCGCTGCGCAGCTTGGCCAGATACAGAATGCTGTAGTTCTCCGTCTGCTTCAGCTCCTTCGACAGAGCTGCATCCTTCTGGAAACGCAGGACGTCGGCGCCGGCGACCTGGGTGAGGTCGGTCTCCCCGTTCTCATAGGACACGGTCGCCGTCGCTGCCGCACTCGGCTCGACAAGGTTGACCTGGATACGGCTGAGCTTGACCTTGTCGCGGTCCCAGTAGTTCTCGTTGGGCACCAGGATCAGTCGCGAGTTGGCCACCCATTCAGTCACGGTGAACGGCCCGTTGGACACGAAGTTGGGTGGGTTCTGCCAGTCCTTGGGCTTGCTCTCGACAAGGCTCATCGGCAGCGGCAGCAGAGCAGGGTGGGTCAGTGCGAGCAGGAAGTCGGGGTTGGGGCTGGCGACGGTCAGCACGAGTTCGCGGTCGCCCGTTGCCTTGACCCCGACCTGCGCCCAGTCCGTCAGTACGCCGGACAGGAAGTCCTCAGCACCCTTGATGCCGGTCGTCGCCTGGTAGCTGTTGGCGCCGAGAGTCGTTCCGCCGGCAGACGTTGCGGCCGGAGTAAAGAGCCGCTTGTACGTACGTTCGAAGTCCGATGCCACAACCGGGTCGCCGTTGGACCACGCGGCGTTGTCCCGCAGCGTGAAGGTGTAGGTAAGTCGGTCATCGGAGAGCTTCCATTCGCTAGCGACTCCGGGTACGACGTCGTCGCCCTTCTCGTTCTGCGCGACCAAGCCCTCCGAGATCCCCCGGCTCACGATCCACATGCCGTTCGTGATGACCTGGGGGTCGAGAACCTCGACGGGCACGTAGTCGATCGTCAACTGCTGTTGACCGCCGCCGGACTTCTCGTCGCTGCCGAACAGTCCGCAACCGGTGAGCGACCAACTCCCGCCCAGTGCCAGAGCGGTCAGACCGGACATGCGCAGGAAGTCTCGCCGAGTCTGGCCGACTTGTGGCACCGAGCTCGTAGTCACGCGCTTGCTCATCCGCGAGTGCCGCCCTTTCTGACGTCCTGAATTCGACTTATGGCCGTGACCGTAGGACGCAGGAGGCGTGCTGTCAACGATTTGCGGGTACGTCCTGTGCTGCGGACATAACGGTTAGGTCACCGCCGGCGACGCCACGCCGCCGGAGGAGCGCCCAGCTTTCGGGCACCTCCGAGTGGGCGGACGACAGGTATCCAGCCAAAGCAGCTGCCTTCCGGCGCCGAGGCGCTGTGCGGCGCTGCGTTGCGCGCCGGCCGCTCCAGTTGTCCTCACCAGGACTTCCTCCAGCGCCACGATCGAGTCTGGTTGCACAAAGCAACGACCCGATCGAGCCATGCGTCGCGCTCGAGTGGTTGCGACATACTGCCGGACGCGCGATTTGGGCATTCAACGGTTACGGTCAGGCCGATTTCGGGTCACACTATTGTGGCAGCTCGCCTGTCCGTAATACAGTCGCATGTCATGCGAATCGGTGTCATCGATCTCGATACATCACATCCACAAGCGTTCCTGCCGCTATTGCGTCACCGTGGTCACGACGTGGTCGCAGTGTTCGGCGGTCACACAGTGGTCGACGACGAGTACACGCGTCGCTATGCGCAGCAGCACGGCATCGGGTTGGTCGTCTCGGACCCCAAGGAGCTGCTCGGCGCGGTCGACGCCGTCTTCATCCACAGCGTCGACTGGGACAACCACGTGGTCCGCGCACTGCCCTTCGCCGAGTCCGGGGTGCCGATCCACATCTGCAAGCCGTTTGCCGGACGCGCCAGCCACATTCGCGAGCTGGTTCGCTGGGCAGATTCGGGCGTGCGCCTCTCCGGCGGTTCGGCGTTGCGCTGGTCAGCCAGCGTCTCCGAGTGGCGGGAGACCGGTCAGCAGGTGCTGACGGCGTACGCCGCGACGTACGGCCATCCCCTCGACTACGGCATCCACGCCTATTCGCTGCTGTCCGGCCTGCTGGGGCCGGGCATGGTGGCCGCCCGCTCACTCGACACCGACGGGCTGCGGGTCGAGCTGCGCTGGCGCGACGGACGCACCGCGGTGGTCGCCGTGGCGCCGCCTGGGACCGGCGGTTACGGGTTCTTCGCGACCCTGGTCACCCCTGGCGGAGTGCAGCAGATCGAGGCCGGAGGAACTGACCTCTACGACAGGTTCGTCGGAGTGACAGTCAGCCATCTGGCAGGCGAGCGGGACCAGCCGGTCAGCTTCGCCGAACTGGTCGAGCCGGAGCTCGCCGTGATCGCCGGTTTGGCCTCCGCACGTCACAGCGGGAGCTGGATCGGCCTCCATGACGACCCGCGCATCGACGACGTCTCCTTCGACGGGCAGACGTTCGCCGCGGCCTACCGGGTCAACCGCCGGAAGGCACTCGGACTCGCCTAACGGACCTTTGTTCGCACCTCCACGACGACGACATCACCGCCGCCGATGCGACCGGATGATTCACCGTTGCACTACCAGACGTCGATTGGTGTCCTGTTGCCCGCACCCGCACCGGCGGCTCGAGACGGAGCGGGGCAGCTGATGCTGGTGATCGGCAGGTCGTCGCTGCGCCGCTGAGAGCACCCTCCAGCCACTGAACAAGTTCGCGATGGACTGCCTCGGTGAAGAGATCCACGTCGCCGCCTGGCCGAGCTTCTCGCTCTACCGCGGCGCCGCAACGGCTCTGGGCCGCCAGGTCAACACCGCCGCCAGCCTCATGTAGGCAGTCGAGAGCCAGACCTTCAACCGGCCGCCTCCTTCTCGAAAGACCTACACGAGGTGAGTAACAGTCGAGAACACTGTTGTTCATGGGCGCATAGCGTGGCGACGGCCGGGCGTGAGCTGCATCAACAAGACGTCATCCGGAGCGGTAGTCATTCCCGGTTCCTGTGGTGACCTGCACGTGATCGATTACGCACCCGGATGACGGGACTGTGAGTCCTGCTCAGCCTCGCGCCTTCTCGGCCGTCGTCCGTCTCGGGTCTGTGAAGGCAGCTGCCCCCGAGCTTCGCGTCACCGAGGCGGCTGTCTCACTTCACGTCGGTCATCTGCGCAAGGATCTCGGCGACATGCTCCCTACCCGAACCGCCTCCGGCCTCGCGCTCACTCCGGGCGGTCCGTCGCCTCGGCCAGCCGCGCCGTCGCGCTGCTCGGTCTGCAGGACCGGATCGTCCTGAAAGTCAGCCAGGCCGACGGCGGCCGAAGGTTGATGTGGCTAGCGGCTTCCGCCCTTTTCGCGGAACGCGCCGCGCCCGGCTTGATCGAGTTGGTCGCCGGCCGCGCCAACCAACGGCGGCCTTGGGGGCAGTTTCCATGTGCCATCGACACTGCCCAAGCTGGCATCGGACCAGGCTGTGGCCGGCATAGGTTGCCTATCGCGCCATCCCGGCTCAGGCACCGGTGATGCTAGCGACCACCCGCTCAGTCGACTACGAGCGTCAAGCATGGTGCTTTCGGCCTGGCGACATCGGTTCGATCTACTCACCGCGGTAGAACCTGACCACTGTCGTGGTGCCGTCGGAGCCGGTGATCAGCAGGGACTCCGGTTTGGCCGCAGGGTCGATGGCCACCTTGACTGGGTGGGTGACGAGATGGCGGAGGGCGACCGGGAGTCTCGCCGTCGTACCGCCGACGACGACGAGCGCGGTGTCCGCCTTGTGGTCGTAGGTCGTGTAGGCGAACGGAAGACGCTCGACTTCGACCTGGTCGCCGAGCGATGCGCCCATCACCTCGATGGTCACGTAGTCACCTTCGTGCTGCCAGGTCAGTCGGTCGAGTTCGGACTGCCAGGCGTTACGGTCGATCTCGATGATCGTGGCGGTCATGTGAGTCCCTCCTTCTGCCCGCGATCGGCGGTCTGGCGGTGATCCGGCTCGGCAGAGATCTCGATCTTGCGGGGTTTGGCCTCCGCTGCGACCGGGATCCTCAGCGTCAGGACGCCGGCGTCGTATGTTGCCTGGATGTGGTCGGTGTCAATACGCACTTCGGTCATAGCATGTCATCTGTATGTTGACAAGTATACCTGTCAATGTACCGACGACATGAGCCGGCCCGGAGGAGGATTTGGATGTCTCAGAGTCAGCTGACGCCGGGGAGACATCACCTCCGTGACGAGGTCAGTCCGACCCCGTACGGCGGTTCTGGTCGGTGGCCCGGATCTCCTCGGTGGTCCGATCGAGCGCCTTGATCCGGTCAGCGAAGGCAGGATGGCTGCGGCTCAGCCGCGGACCTGCGTCGGCCAGCGGGCCCAGGAGGTCGGCCGCGTCATTGCCACCGAGTGCCTGGCGGACGCGGTCGACACTCGCACGGGCAGTCGGGGTCAGCCCCTTGAGGGCGGTGACCTCGCCGGCCAACTGCCGTAGTGCGGCGGCATTCTCGCGAGCCCAACCGGCGACAACGCGATCACCGGACCGTTTGTCGCGCGCTGCCTGAACGCGCTGTTCCCGGGTGGTCTCCGGCTTGTCGTCGGAACCCGGATTGAGGCGGAGGTAACGACCCTCGGCCGCCTGACGACTGGTGAGCCCGAGGGCGGGCGCGATCTCGGTCCAGGTGACACCACACGCCCGAGCCGCGCCGATCAGCCTGGGTTCCCAGTCGGTCAGCTGATCCCGAAGCTCTCGGAGGGCGGTGAGCGCGGCCAGCAGTTCCGGGCCGTCCACCGCTTGCGCGTCCTGGATCGCCGTACGCTTCGCTGCTTGCCGGCGACCACCGTTGGCACGGTCCGGGACCCCGAGCTTGGTGATCACCTCGATCAGTCGCGTGACCGCCTGCTCGGCCACGGAGTCCGTGGCCGAACGAGATCGGCTCGACCTAGTAGCCACCAGAAACCTCCACGTCGTCAAGTCGACGACACTAGCTCTTGTCGTCGTTCACATGACAGGCTAGCGCGTCGTCGCACCAGTGCCCGCACAGCCTGTCGCGACGGGGCGGCGCAGACAGCCGAGGCTGAATGTGATGATGTCAACTAATCGTTGACTTGCGGAAATGTCAACGGCCCAGTATTGGTTGGACAGAGCAAAAGCTCCGATCGACAACTACACGTTGGAGGTGAAGACGATGATGATCCGCACTGATCCATTCCAGGTGTTCGACCAGCTGACCCGGCAGCTCACCGGCCCGTGGACCGGGCCGACCGCGATGCCGATGGACGCCTACCGGTCGGGTGACGACTTCGTAGTCTCGTTCGACCTTCCCGGCGTCGATCCCGAGGCGATCGATGTGAGCGTCGAGCGCAACGTGCTCACGGTCAAGGCAGAGCGGCCCGGCCTGACGGTCGGCGACGGCGACCAGGTCCAGATCTCCGAGCGACCGCAAGGGACCTTCACCCGGCAGGTCTTCCTCGGCGACAACCTGGACGCCGACCGCATCGAGGCCGGCTACGAGGCCGGTGTGCTCAGGCTGCGGATCCCGATCGCGGAGCAGGCCAAGCCCCGCAAGATCGAGATCAGCGGCGTCGACCGCAAGCAGATCAACGCCTGACACCGCACCGGCCGGCCGTGGGCCGGCCGGAACCGGTCCGCTGCCGTTGTTCGGGGGCTCGGCCACTGCCTCTGATCGAGGCGGACATCACGAGTCGGGCCGCCAAACCCCGAACCGCGGCAGCGGACCCCCACAGCACGAACGTGAGAGGTGAGCACCATGACCCTTCCGATTCGACTCGGCAACCACCGCGGCAGGGACGGCCTACGGCGACCCGTGCGTTGGCTGCCGACTGATCCGTACGACAGCTTCGAGGACATCTACCAGCGGATGGACCAGCTCATGCGCTCCTTCGGCAGCACCATCGATCGCAGCGGCTGGTCTCCGTTCCCGGTGGACCTCGAAGAGACCGACGACGCCTACATCGTCGAGATCGACCTGCCCGGCGTCTCGCGTCGCGACGTCACGCTGGAGGTCAACGGCCGCGAACTGACGGTGCACGGCGAGGTGAAGGAGCGGGAGCGCAAGGGCTTCGCGCGCCGGCAGACCCGCCGAACCGGTCGGTTCCACCACTCGGTCGCCCTGCCGGGCGAGGTCGACGTCGAACGTATCAAAGCATCTCTGGACGACGGCGTACTGATGGTCCGGGCGCCCAAGTCACAAGCTACCAAGGCGCATCGGGTTCAGATCGACAGCGGCCGGTCCGCGAGCTGAGTCGCGGGCCGGCCACCCGGCCGGACGAACTTCTGGGGAGACGATCTTCGGTGAAGAGCACGGCGCCGCGCCGGCTGATCGCGATGCTCTTCGGGTATCCGCTGGTCACGACCGCGATCGCATTCGATGCAGTATGGGCCTTCATCCATCGCGATTGGTGGACACCGGCGGTGTACTCCCTGGCAATCACCGCGATTACCGGCGCGGTCGCCGCCTGCTCAGAACACATCCTCGAAGTACCGCCAGCGGTCCAGGTGGTCGCGATCGCGGCGAATCTCGTCCTGGCCAACACGGCGATGATCACCGCCGTCGGCGAGGTGTCGAAGCACAGTCCCCACCCCGGCGACGACACAGCCGTCACGCTGGTCTTCAACTTCACCACCCTGACCATCACCCTCCTGATCTGCCACCTGGGCGAGACCATCGCAGAGGTGTTCCGCACTCGCCACCCCCCGGCACCCAACCTTGCAGACAAGTGGGCAAGCTCCTACAACGCCGCAACGCTGCCGCTATCGAACGTCGTGCAACCGACGCTCATCGATCTGGACCGCGGCCGCGGAGCCCTCCGCCGCCATCGTCCACCTGGTCGATCTCCCGGACGTGGGCTCGGACGTCGTTCGTCGCATTGTCACGACAGGCAGGAGCAGTGATCCAACCCAGGTGCTGCTGCGGGCGGGCTTCCATGGATCGGGTGGGCATCCAGTGCTGCTGGGCCGAGCGCACTGGGCCGGCGCGCTGGCCGCGGCACAAGGCGACCGCGGCGCAAACGCCTACCTCACTGCCGCGGGTTGCATGCTCGTCCCTTGCGAAGACCTTGCTGAGGGCAACGATCGTGATTCGTGACGGGCAACGGCCAAGTCCGCGGTCTCACGGTGAATCCGCCCCGTGGTCGACGACAGCGGCTGTCCGCTGGCGTCGCTGCGGGTCGCGATGATCTCCGCCGCGATGGAAATCGCAGTCTCCTCAGGGGTTCGTGCGCCGAGATCCAGACCGGTGGGTGAGGTCAGCCGGGCGAGCTCGGCCTCGGTCACGCCCACCGCTCGCAACCTGGACAACCGATCCTCGTGGGTTCGACGCGAGCCCATCGCGCCGATGTAGCCGGCGTCGGTACGCAAAGCCACTTCCAGCAACGGTACGTCGAACTTCGGGTCGTGAGTCAGCACGCACAGTACGGTGCGGCGATCCACCAGGCCCTGTTCGACCGCCTCGGCGAGGAAGCGGTCGGGCCAGCAGACCACCACCTCGTCCGCCTCGGGAAACCGCAGCCGGGTGGCGAACACTCCTCGCGCGTCGCACACCGTCACGTGGTAGCCAAGGAACTTGCCGACCCGGGCCATGGCCGCCGCGAAATCGATCGCGCCGAACACGATCATCCGCGGCGGTGGCGCGAACGCTTGGACGAACACCCCGACCTC
>Ga0193743_1001169_pt1 | contig 19802 bp, 35 predicted proteins | sample L2c2metaG_FD_143038 | JGI IMG/M metagenome (GOLD analysis project Ga0193743, IMG submission 143038) | Soil microbial communities from a riparian zone of the East river system, Colorado, United States - L2c2 | ecosystem: Environmental > Terrestrial > Soil > Riparian zone | place: USA: East River... | reverse complement strand
TACTTTCAAAGGACGCCGCGAAAGTACATTTTGATTTTGCAAAGACTAACGCCGCGTATATCGATCTCGCGACCAAAACGATAAGCAAATGGGCCGAGAGGATCCCGGCTAAAAAACTGGAGCTCGAACGTATCGCGAAAGCCTCCGGAGAGGAGGCCGCAAAACTCAATGCGAAAGCCGAGCAAGCGCGTAAGGACGAGGAGGCCCGTCGCCAGGTCGAGCAACAGAAACGGACCGAGGAGATAAAGGAGGGAGCCAAAGAGGAGGAGGCAAAGTCGACGCTTACCGCTATGTTTGACTCTCACGAGAAAGCCCAGGAGATCGCCGAGCTCACCGGAACGCGGAAAACAAAATCCTTTCGGATCGATCCGGCCGTCGAGGCGGATTTCGTTAAGCTCTCCGGATTTTTGGGTAAACTTGTTTTACACGTTTCCCTGGACAAGGAAAATTTTACAGGCATATTTAAAAAGACAAAGAGCGGCGAGATAAAGCTCGACGGGGAGGGTAACCCGGAGTACGTCGAGGGCCTCCAGTACTGGCTCGATCAAATGAAAAAAGTCAAATACGCGAACTCGACCCTTATCCCTGGTTTAATCAGTACGGAAAAACTCGGGACCATTGCAAAGGCGAAACCCTAATCACATGGACGTAAGGATAAAAATTTTGTGCGAGGACGAGCGCGAACTGTTATTACATTTAACCGTAATTCGCGAACAGATACGAAAGTCCTTTAAGAAAAACCCTTACTTTAAGGGCCGACTAAAAGACTCGAATTGTTACGGCGATCACGTTGTTAAAATTGATTCCGATTGAATTACTATAACCGACCCGAGACAAGTAACTCAGACCTTACGCGCCTGGCGCTGAGTTATAACGCGTTACCGGATAACCGGGCCGAGCTCATGGATATTTTTAATTTTGGATCGCTGGTCGACGCAATGCTCAGCGAGGAGTTTCGAATTAATCCGCTGACTCTAACGCTCCGCCAGGATATCGGGCCAGATATAGTTTACGCCTCCGATATTTTTCTCCAGGCCGACCGCCTGGCCGATCGTTGTAAAAAGGATCCAGTTATCGCCGAGATCCTTAAACGAATGATCGGCCAGTATATTTTTATCCGGTCCCTGGGGTTTACTTATGAGGGAGAGGATCTCGCGCTCCGCGCGCGTTGCAAGTTCGACGCGTACGGTAAGGCCCTGGCAATGGGAGCGGATTATAAAACAACGGCCTGCGCAAACCTTAAACAGTTTCGCGAGGCGATCTCTTTTTTTCACTGGGACCGCCAGGCCGCGTTTTACATGGACCTCGCGCGTATCGAAATGTTTTGGATAATCGGGATCTCCAAAGTAACCGGCGAGATTTTTAAACACGCGATCCGGAGAGGCGACGCCGTGTACCTGGCTGGGCGTGCAAAGTATTCTTTCTGGGCTTATCGCTGGAAATTACTCGTCGAACCATTCGCGGAGGATCCCGCTTTAAAATTAGTTGCATGAAAGAAAATAAAAACAGGCGGCCGCGTATAGTCGTGCCCGTTGCGAGCTCAGACAAAATAAGAACTAAATTTTTAACTTATGGAATTCATACATTTTCCGGAGGCGACACACAAAGCCAAGGGACTGAGTTATCATTTCGATCCGGAGGGATATATCGTCCTGGCTCTTAAGTTCGATAATAAAGATATTCGCGCGCTGAGACGCGGCGAAAGCCTTTATATAATCACCGGCCCGAGATTAACAGTCCCGCCGCCGATGCAGATAACGCTCGCTAATCCTTTTAAACCTCTCGTCCAGGACGGAAAGCTAAGCGCGTTCGCTGGAGAGAAAAATCCTGTAATGATCTCAATGATCCCAAACCATGAGAAAGACAATCCGAAAGGTCCCGGCGACGACAAACAACCTCACGAAGGGGATAGTTAATTTTCTCCTGGACAAAGGGCATTTTGTTTTCCGCGTGAATAACGGATCCGTATACGACCGTAAGCGAATGACCTTTCGCCGCAAGGGCTTACACGATCCGGCGCTCTCCGATGTTATGGGCGTGCTCAAACCGTCCGGAGTTTTTATCGCTATCGAGATAAAAAACTCAGCGACAGGAGACAAACCAAAAAGTAAACAGAAAATTTTTGCCCGGGAGGTACAATCTCGCGGAGGGATTCACTACTTTGCAAAGACGTACGCGGAGTTTATCTCCTGGTACAACGAAACTATTTACGACGATACGGACCTTTTGAAAGAGGGACTACCGCGCGGGACCTGGACCAAATAAAAAACTACCTCGATACATGAGTACATTTCTGAGGCCGTACCAAAAGGAGGGCGAGGATAAAATTTTCGGTTGCTGGAAACACGGATACAAAAACGTAATGTACCAGCTCCCGACCGGCGGAGGGAAAACCGTACTCTTTGTCGATATTATTAAAAAGTTTCTCCTCAAAAATAAGCGCGTCGTTATGCTCGCTCACCGCGAGGAGCTGATTACCCAGGCCTGGAATACCTTATACAAAAACGAGATTTACTCCGGGATCATTAAGGCCGACGTTCGGCCGCAATACGCCCTACCTTGCCAGGTCGCCAGCATTCAAACAGTAATACGCCGCGCGAAATTACCCGAGGCGGACCTGGTTATAATCGACGAGGCTCACCATAGCCAGGAGGATAACTCGTACGGAAAGGTACTCGACGAACATTACCCGCGCGCGTACGTACTGGGCGTTACCGCGACGCCTTATCGCCTGGGAGGCCGCGGGTTTACCAATATTTTCGAGACCCTGGTCCTGGGGCCAAAGATCGCGGATCTCATTAGCTGGGGATACCTGGCTCCCTTTCGTTATTTCGTCGCCGGGATCCCGGACCTATCAAAGGTTAAGATCCAGGGCGGAGACTATAACGCCGAACAGGCGGAGAAAGCTATGCAATTCGTACCGCTCGTCGAGTCTTATCGCGAGCATTGCGACGGAATGAGCGGAGTCGTTTTCGCCATTAACGTACACCATTCCCAGCTAATCGTCAGCCAGTACAACGCCGCCGGCATACGCGCCGCTCATATCGACGCGACGACTCCAGCTCCGGAGCGCGCGCAAGTTTTAAAACTCTTTCGCGAGAAAAAAATTACGATCATTTCCAACGTCGGAATAATTACCGAGGGTTTCGATTTCCCGGATATGCAATTCGTCCAGCTCGCCAGGCCGACGTTATCGCTCTCGCTCTTTCTGCAAATGATCGGACGCGTTACACGTACCGCCCTGAGCGGATCCGCCGCGACCGCGGCCAGCGACGAGGAGCGCGCGCGAATGGTTGCCGAGTCCTCAAAGCCTTTCGGTTACGTCCTGGATAACTCCGGACTTTATAAAACTCACGGCCTCCCGGATCGCCCGATAAACTGGGAACTACATTTCGAGGGGGTCGATAAGAAAGAGCGCAAGGCCCAGGAGCTAATCGAAATAATCGAGTACGTCGCCGAGGACGAGGACGGCCGAACGGTCCGGACCAAAATACCCGAGGAGGTCGACGGATTAAAGCTCGTCGAGATCACTCACACCGTTAAGGAGAAAATTATAAACATTACCTCTCTAAAGGAATTCGATAAGCTCACCGAAATGTTTAAGCGAATGCCGAAAATCGAAAAGAAAGGCTTTGCGATCCTGAATAACTTTAAAAACTATTGTCGAAAAAATAATATCCTAATGAGCGCCGAGGTCTGGGATTACATTTACCTCAAACTATGGACCGAGCCACAAAGCCAACAGGCGAAAATACTCAGCGAGCGCGACCAGGCTATCGCGACCATTCAACAGCGATACCAGGACGACTCAAACGAGAGCGACCATTTAATAAAAGTTATTAACGTCGAGGCGGATACGCGCCTCCGGAGATTTAAAACTCTCCAGGTCGGAGGCGGATTTATTCGCAAACAGCAAAAGGAATACGAGGAGAGTAACTCGACCGAGTATCCAGGGCTGAAAATTTTAAACAGGCGTACCGTATGACCTGGGCGGATATCCGGATCCGATTCGACGTAAAGTCCTGGAGAATAATTAAGGGCTTTGAAAATTATAGGGTAACGAGTTGCGGTCGTGTCTGGAGTTGCGCCCAGGAAAAATTTATCCGCATGGATTATAATATCTCGTCGTACCTCCGCGTCGAGCTATGGAAAGACGGCGCGCGGCATTGGCTTTTCGTTCACCGCCTGGTCTGTTACGCGTACAAAAGAAATAAGCGACCGAATGTAAAAACCCAGGTTAATCACATGGACCACGACCAGCACAATAACAAGGCCGGGAACCTGGAGCACGTAACACCGTCGACAAACATTTTGCACGCAAAGTATAAAATCTACCGCCAATACATTTACAAGGGCCGCGGGAAATGGAAAAAAATAAGTTTTAAGGAAATGCTGGCCCGGACTGGCGACTCCTTTTGAGCCTATCAAATATTTTCTATATTGCACTATGGCAAACGCACAAGATAAACAGAATTACCAGGACGTCGAGCGCGCGAACGACGCGGCCGCTCTTACGCTCAACGACCTGGCCGCCGAGCTCTTGCAACTCGAAACGAAGTACGGGACGGGATCCTCGATCCTTAAAAAAAAGCGCGATCAGTTTAACACGCTCCGCGCGCAATACGACCAGACGTTAAAATATATTAACTATCTCCGGGATCTTAACGACCGAATGGCCCAGGAGGTAACGTCGCGGGAGCTCTCCAGGCATAAGCGGGAGACGGGCCTCCCTTACGAAATGATCGCCGAGCTCGCCGGCTGGCCGCCTGGCGCCTGGGCTAAGCTGGACAAAATCGACCAGGTCCTCCAGGAGGCCGGTAAGTCCCTGGGGATCCGCGAGGACGAGTCTTTCGAAAGTTTTATATACACGCTCCGCGGTGAAAAATGATAACGCCAAAGCGAACAGATTTAAAGTCGCTATTTACTGAGGATTTTCTGACGGGTATCGAGCGGGCGATCAAAGGGGAGCCGGACGAAAAGGCAATCGCCGAGTACCTGGTCGCTCACCGGTTCGATATTAACAAAATTCCGCCGGAGGACTCTCACCTATTTTTTTACAACGGTATCCCTATCGGATCACGCGGTAATATTGTATCGATAACAGGTCGAGCAAAGAGCCGAAAAACCGTCGTCGCCTCAGCGATAGCGACCTCCTGTTTTGTTGAGGGTAATTTCCTGGGCTTTACCTCCGACCTGGCCGAGGGCGAAATAATTTTGCACGTCGACACAGAACAAGGGTATTACCATTATTACGGATCCGTAACCCGGATCTTTAACGACGCCGGCCTGAAAAATAATATCCCGGAAAATTTCGTATCGGTACACACGCGCGACGCTACCTTTGAATTTCGTATCCAGCTCACCGACTACCTACTAAAAACGTATAGGCCTCGCGTTATGATCCTGGACGGTATTACCGACTACGTTAAAAACATTAACGACCAGGACGAGGCGACCGATATCGGCGAGCGGTTACTCTCATGGTCGTACGTGTACGATTGTCTTATTATCGTTGTTATTCACACAACAAAAACAACGGGGTACATGACTGGGGCCGTCGGTACTCACCTGGAGAAAAAATCCCAGACCGTAATTAAGGTCGTACGCGACGACGACGGAAAGGAGGACGGCGACGAAAACGTCTCGCATGTTTCATGCCAGTACGCGCGCGACAAAGGTTTTAAAAATTTCTCGATAGTATACGTCGAGGAGCTGGGGCGTTACGATTTGTTGCCTGAAGAAAATGTTTTAAAAAAAGGGAAAAAGGGAGATAAGAGCCCGGAGGCCTACTCCGAGGAGGACCATAAAATAATATTATCCGCCGTGTTTTTGTACCTCGACGAGGTCCTGGACCTTAAGCTCCCGGATAAGATTCGCAAGGCGGTAAAAACTGTTTCGGGCGAATGGATTAACCGCTCGGAGGTCCGCGCGTTCGTGAAATATTACAACGAGAAAGCGCTCATTTTCCAAAACCCGGCGGGCGCCTGGATGCGCCCGGGCGCGGGGACTACCTCTAACCCAACCGCGCCGGGCGAAACAGGACTTTTCGGCTCGCCGCCTCCCGGGAAAGCTGGAGAGGAGACCGACGACCTACCGTTTTAAACTTAAATAAAAAGTATGCCAACCGAACAAACAGAACAACAGAACGTTAACCGCCGCGCCCTCAGTATGTGGCAACCTTTCGCCTCCCTCCTGGCGGCCGGGATAAAGCAGGTCGATTCGCGGGGATTTAATACCAACTTTCGCGGCGAATTTTTTATCCATGCCAGCCAGTCGATACCGCGCCAGGTGTACGACGATTATTACCTGGGAAAGATCCTCTTTCGTCAGATCGTGAATGAGTTTCTACACGTCTCCAAAAATTCGACGCTGAGCATATTAGATTTCCGCCAGGGTTTCACGCTGGGCGCTATCGTTGGCAAAGGGACCCTTTTGTATTCGAGCCCGTCCAGCGAGGTTAAAAGGGCTCACGAGTTAAAGGCTATGTCGAAACGCTGGGAGATCGAGGAGGCCCTGGGAGATCACGGTCCCGGCCGCTGGGCCTGGGAGGTTTTGGATCCGGAATTATTGCCGCCTCAGCCGATCAAAGGCCGACAACAAATTTTCTGGAAAATCCCGGATAACTTTCTCATATAGATTTGCGTTCGCAATGCGTTCGCATTATATTACAATTCATAAAACCTACCTCGAAAATATGGCAGACAAACAGACAAAAGATCCGGCCGGTAAAGGATGGAAATACGACGTTTACTTTCCACACAAAGCTGGCGCGCGGAACGACCCGAAACTCGTTAAGGTTTTCCTTAAATTCGAATGGCGAGGCGTCGGGATATACTGGGCGCTTATGGAGATCCTGAGGGAGTCGTCGGAATACAGGTACCCGGCCGAGGACCTGGACGCCCTGGCTCATACGCTCAGCCTCAAAAGCGACGAGCTCGTCGAGATTCTCTCACTTTTTGTAAAGGTCGACCTCCTCAAAAAAGAGGGAGGTTTTTACTACTCCTCCGGGCTGCTGGAGAACATGAAAAAAGTACACGAAAAGAGCGAGAAAGCCAGGGCCTCCGCGAATGCGAAATGGAACAAACGCAATACGAACGCACTACCAACGCAAAGCGAACGTAATGCGAACGGTATGCAAGTAAAGAATAGTAAAGTAAACCCCTCCTTAGAGGGTTTATCTTTACTTGATAATTCACCTGTATCTGATAAAGGCGGCAACGCTCCACACTCCGACCCTTTGAGGGGGTCGAGTGTTCCACTGCCGCCGGAGGCCTCCGAACAAATCGAAAAAATTTTCGACCTGGTTAGTGAAAAAATAGCCGACCAACAAAAAGAAAAATTAAAGCGACAGTTAGAGGCATTTCATTTTCGAGGGATAACCGGCGGAGGGCTGACCGGTATCCAGGGATTAACCGGCTTTCGACTCCGGATCCGGCGGGAGTTTCTACTCGAAAATAAAAAATTCCGACCTCGGGACCTGGAAAAAATGATCGCCGAGTATGAGCCTGAAAGCCCTATCGCATGAACCTTGAAACGCTCGCTATCGCGCTCAAATCGAATTTTACCCAGCTCCAGGAGAGCGAGATCGTCGGGCGGATAATGATAATTTCGGGCCGATCTTTCTCGCGGAGTTTGAAGGGTTTCGAGCTCATGCGCGCGCAAAATTTGATCGATGAAAGTTTCATCGATCCCAAAACGAAAGGGCTGTTTTTCCGACACTTATCGCGCCATCCGATGGCCGCTGAATTCTTTGAAAAATTCGACTGTATACCCGGTAAAATAACCCTGGAGCCCGAGATCAGCGTCGAGTTTCTCCCGCCTCCAAAACTCACCGAGGCCGAGGTCGTCGCTCGGCTGAAATTTGAAAGTTTGGATTTTTAATTTTTTAATCGGTAGCTTTGATCCAATCCGTAACACGGGAATTTATGGAAACCATCACAACCCAGGGCAACGATCAGCGCCCGCTATCCTCACACACACAAAAACAAATTCGTTTCGCCGAGCTTTACGCGAAAGGAACTTTATCACTGGCCGAGGCCGCAAGGCAAGCCGGATACTCCGAAAACGTCGCGCTAAAAGTCGCGTACCGATGGCTAGGCAAATCTAGGCAGGTTTCGGAATTGCCGGTCCTCTGGGATTATTACGAAAGGCTCCGGAGGGAAAACCTCCGCGAGCTCGATATCACCGCGCACAATATCGCCCGCGAGCTGGCCCTAATCGGTTTCTCCGACGTTACCCGCTATATCGATCTCCCTCGCCTGGAGTACGAGAAAAAGGCGTACCTCGCAACGCGTACCGAGGAGGCTATTTACCGCGTCGAAAATTACGAGTACGAGCTGGAGGCGTATAGCCGGGCCGTTGAAAAGCAGGCCGACCAGAAACGCGGCAAAAAAGTAAAACTTTTTAAGCCGAAAGAGCCAACGGCGGACCAGCGCGAGCTATACGATAAGTTTCTCGCCCTCGACAAGGACGACCGGGCCGAGCTTTTATTTTGGCGCAACTATCGCGCTGGATCCATACGGCTAAAAAATGCCGAGGAGATCCCGGCGGCATCGTTACCAGTTATCGCCGAGCTCAGCGAGACAAAGGACGGGGTTAAAATCAAATTACACGACAAAATTTCCGCCCTGGACAAGCTGGCGAAATGGCAAAAGATGTACGCGGCCGAGCCCGAGGACGAGGGATCTCCGCGCCTGGTAACTGAGATTAACCTGGTCGTTAATGGCAGCAAATCGCGCCTCCTCGCCCCTCCCGCTCAGGAGGTCGCGGCGGCGTAATGAAATTTTTTGTTAGCTTTGCGGTATGGGAATAAATTTATAACCTCTAACCAACTTTAAAAAATGAAAACTTTCAAGCTAGGCCTCGCTAACGGTCAGGAGTCGCAAACCGACGAGACATGGGTCGACGCCGCCGGGAAAGAATGGCCGATCTATCGCAAAAAATTAGCGATCCCCGCCCTGGCGAACGCGGGATCCGTCGCCGTCGCTCACGGCGTCGCGACGATAAAATTAAACGGACTCTTTCGCGTTAACAGCCTGGTCGCGAGCAACGCCGGAAACACTGTTCGGGCGAGCTTACACAGTATTTTGGTTACCTCGGTCGTACTCACCGACGCGGTCAATATCGGGATAACAAACACGACCGACCTCTCCCTTTTGATCGGGAGTATCGAGATCGAGTATAACAAAACCACCGACTAAAAAACATTTTCCCGGGTTTCCGTCTTTCCCTGGATAATTCAGGGCGTACCTTCTTGCCAGGGTCCGCCCTTTTTTTGTGCCCTTAAGTTTTGGATATCAAATATTTTCTGTATGTTTGGAGAGGAGGACGACCCGGGCCCGTTTGAAGATAAGGCGGTAACCTGGGACCCTCCGACGGGATCTCCAGACGGGAGACGCGGTATACAAATGCGCGGAGAGTGCGTCTCCGCTCGTTCGGTTTTTATTAAGCTTACCCAGGGCGGCGCCACATACCGCCCTGGTTTTTCACCTTACAACCCTCAGGCTATGGAACAAATCGATAACTTATTAAACCAGGAGGACGTACAACAGATTTTCGGACTGATTCTCGTCGTCGTCTGGATCCTCCTCACTGTTCTGGTTCTTATCCCCGCCCTCATGAAAAAATTACGCAAATGAGTAAACCAGGCATTTCGTTTATTATTCAAACGCCGAGCCCGGATCTCGACGTCGACTCATACGAGGGAAATAAAGTTTATATCCGCGGCGCTGTTCACTCGCTCGACGATGCGGAGGATATGAATATCCTGGGGAGCGTCGTCCCTTACGAGGTCCTCCAGCTCGTTCGTAATGCTTTCAACTCCGAGCGGTATCGCGCCGAGATCCTCCTGGGGGAGACGCTGTTTAAATTTTATCGTAAGCCCTCGCGGGACCTGGTACCCGCCGAGGAGGAGGATAGTAAACTCGAATTACATAAGCTCAGAAAATTTGGCGCGGGATCTCGCAATATCACCGAGGGCGGAGGCGATAATCCGGATCTCTTTACTCCGGACACGATCTCCGGAACGTACAACGGCGAGGAGCGGTCGATCCGTTGTATAGGCGCGTGCTTACGCCCGGACTTTTGCCTCTCGCGTAACGCGTGCAAACTCCTGGCACAAAAGCGCGCGCGCGAGCTGGACCAGCACGACGAAACGGTAATGCAAAAAGAAATTAATCGAGGCGCCGGATCTCGAAACTACGGACCTATCGACGAGGCGCTCGCGACTGTTCGTCCTCCAGATATTGCGGCCCAGGACGACGACGGAAAAGCAGAGATCGACAAAAGTTTGCAGAACCGCCCGGCGACGATTACGGATCTCCAGGACGATTATACAAAATGCGTAACCGATAGCGGATACCTTTGTCCCGACGAGTGTAACCAGGAGACGCAATGTATACGCCGCGACGATCCGAAAAGGTACGAGGCTATACGCAACGGGACCGAGGATCCTCACGCCGGACTAACCGACGAACAAATTTTCCCGAATGTATCAAAAATTTGTTTCGAGCCTTGCGCGGACCTGGAGAGGGAAAACAAAGTCCGCGCGGGAAACTCCGAACAGTACGGCGGCCTAGCGACGTTTTGCTCCGACTGCCCAAATAAACCACTTTAAACCACTCTCACCCACATGAGTAACCACAACGCCCTAACGCCGAACGTTAGCCAGGACACAAAAGACAGGATCGAAAGTATTTTACTGGACGAGCTCCGCGGGCGCGACTTTGTCCTGGTCGTCCTGGAGTATCCAGCGAGCTTTATCGCGACCAACGTCGCGACGACCTCCGAGGCGAAAGATATTTTAACGACGGCGTTAAACAAACCCTGGTCGTAATGGTCTCCCAGGATAAAAAATATCTCGCCGAGCTCGCGAAAACTCACCCGCATTTGAGGAGCTTTATCGAGGGCCTCCCGCTGAGGTTTAACAACGCGACGAAACAAACGAAATGCGAGGGCGTGAATTGCGGGAAAAAATTACGGATAAATCAATTCCAGATTTTTATTATGCCACGTCCCAGGTACGAGCCTTTGATCCTTTGCTCGGTTTGCTTAAAAAAATATTACGAGAGGTACGCTGAGTCGGGCCAGTACGACAATCACGTATGGATTACCGGAAAATTTGCGAAAGATTAATATGTCAGCTCCGGAGAGAGCGCAAAGCTCGCAAGCCCGAGGCCCTCCTCCAGCCGGATAAACTCCGCCGCCGGGTCGAGGACGCGATCCGGAATATCGACCAGCTAAAAAAATTAATCCAGGAAAGTATTAACCTCAAATAAATTTGATAGCTTGCCCGAATGGGAAAAAATCAATTTAACATCGATACTATGTTCGACAAATATTTGTCGCTGGTTAAGCTGGATAAGCGAAGGGTATCACCTGTTCAGTTGCGCGAAACCCGCCGGGCTTTTTATGGCGCTATGGGAATTATGCTTGTATTGTTACGGGATGAACTGACCAAGTATCCGGATGAAAAGGGCGCGGAGATCCTGGAGGACATGCTCCAGCAGGTAAGTAAGTTTTGGAATACAGAGATAGCGCCGGGCGCTTTTAACATGAATTGATTTGAATGATGGAAAAAATAACAATGCGAACAAACACGAAAAAATTTCTCCTTATCCTGGTCGTCGGCGTGTTACTGACTTTAGGGACGTACATGGCCGACCGACTCCAGCGCGTTAGTCTGAGCGTTGGCGCCAGGGAGGATGGAACGACGGGCACGCTCCAGGCCGCGTTTGAAATGCTCGACGAAAATGTTTTAATACTGGCCCAGGTCAATACCGCGCTGATCGTTATTTGCATTATTATTTCGATTATCCTTTTTGCACGCTCCGACAAATGAGAACTAACGAACAGCTTAACGACGTTTTGAAATTTCCGCGCGGAGCAACGGTAAGATATTACCCGCGCGCCGGATATCACGGTATCGGAAAGGAGGAGGGTAAAAAGTTTTTAAAGGGGCGGGTACATGGTCACACAAAACACACGCGCAACTATGAAGGCCCTCAGACTATCCTCGTATATTTTAAAGATCAAAATAAATCTTTGAGGGTAAAGGCGTATAAACTTGAAAGGATAGGCATAAAGGCATGACTCAGGCCGAACACTGGATCCGGGAAAATCGACGCCTCCGCGAGGAGTTTGGAAAATACCGCGTCGACCAGTTTAACAAGCTGAAAAAATATTTTGAGGATAAGAAGGGCAAACAGGACGACCTCGTCCAGCTTATCGTTAACAGGAGAGACCAGGCCGACAGACTTATCGAGGAGCTGGAGCGCGTCCTCCATTTCACGCACGACGATATCAGATCCTCGCTCGCCGTCGATACCGAGATAAATATCCGCGGCGCGTTAGACAAAATCAAAGTTTATTATTACGGACCTAAAAAAGCGAAACCTAAAAGACTATGAGCAACTTACTGGCCGATACCCTTATCGAGATCGCCGCCCGGGTTACCGAATTCAAAGACGAGGCCTCGACGGAAAAATACTACAAAGAGCAAGCCGAGACCGAGCTCAAAAAAACGAAAGAGGAGGTCGACCGGCTCCGCAAGGCCGCCGAAACCGATTACAAGCTCGGGAAAGATCGCGAGGAGTTTATAAAAAAACTCCAGGAGGAGCTCGAAAAATTCCGGAACGGGAATAAATATCAGTCGAAAGCCTGGAGGGATACTCATACCGAGCTGGCCGAGCTGCAAATAATTTTGAGCGAGTACACCCGGAGCCGGAGGATAACGCGCGACTTTAACAAATTCCGTAAGGCCGTAATTAAACGCAACGCTGAGCGGAAAGCAAAGGAGACCCAGGCCGAGGCAAAGAGCGAGACAAAGATCCCGAACGGTACATATTTTCACCCTGGCAATAAATGACAACGGCGCAACGGTTACACTATTCGCGGGATCACTGGGAAAAACAGTATAACGACTGTTTAAAAAACTCGCGCGCGTACGAGGCCAGGGTAAAACGTTTGCCCTGGCGTGAGCCATTGAGCGAGCGCGTCGTCGAGGTCCTGGCCTCTTGTCGCGACCGTATAAAGTACGCGTACGTTAATGGTTGCGCAATGGCGACGGATCCGCTCCGCCTGGACGGCGTATCGTTCGGCCGAATGCTGGACGATGCAAAGCGCCAGCTCCGCGCGGAGATCGACCGCAAGGCTAAGGACCTGGAGCACGTCGAGAAATTAAAGCACGAGGTTACAAAAATGTTTTTCTCGATGTACGAAACGCAAATGTATTACCGGTACGTCTCGGCCTCCTCGTTTGCTGGCCGCCATTTCTACGGGCTGGACCTGGGAGAGGGGAGGGATACGACCGTCGTCAGGCAAGTATATTACCAGCCAGGGCGACGCGCCGGAAAAACATTTGACCACTCCCAGGACGCGGCGCGATACCTGGAGAAAGGCGACGACGTCCTGGATCATTACGACGCTCTCCTGGATATGCGCGAGCGCTGGGGTCGCGCGGATACCTGGGTCGAGCGCCAGGTCAGAAAATTAAAACGTATCTTTCACACAAACCACAAATCAAAATGATGAAACGGCGGGAGAGTATCGGCGAAATGGCGTTCGGCCATAAATTGAATTTAATTTTTTACATGCCTCCGAAGGAAACGAACGACTGGGTAATTTTCGAGCATGGATCCGGCGAGAAAGGAGCGGCCGACGGATCGGAGATCGCAAAGCTGGAGCGCTGGGGCTGGCCCGCCTATTGCAAAGCTGGCGGCGAGTTGCCTTTCAATCTTTGCGCCGTTCAAACCAATGTAACTAATTTTACAATCCCTAACCGTGTCCTGGCTCCTCACTTAATTTTGCAGTACGGCGCCGCGCCTCCGCTGCAAACTGGGCTCAGCATGGGCGGGATCGGTACGTATCACATGCTTTGGGAGGACGTGTATAAATTGCTTTGTGCTATCGTTCCGATTTGCGGCGCGCCGATAAACAGCGGGTACCTCGCCAGTTATGCCCAGGCTCGCGATATCCCGGTCCTGGCCGTTCACGGCGATAAGGACCAGACCAGCCCAGTACAATATATCAGAGGGAAAACCGCGGCCGAAAAATTGAACGAGGTACACCCTGGCCAGGTCGAATTTATTACGCTCCCGGGCGTTGCTCATAACGCCTGGGTCCAGGCTTACGACGTTAACCACCCAGTCGGTAAACGTGTCCTGGAATTTACTTTGCACGCGCTCGCCTCCAATAACAACGGATACGATACCGGTTTTGCCGCCGGCGCCCAGGACCTCAAAACCCGCGCACTAAATGAGGTAATTAAACTAGGCAACGCTATCGCCGCCCTGTAATGGATCGCGAGAAACTGGACCAGGCCGTCGCGGAGTATTGCCAGAAACACCGGCAACAAACGCCGGCGCCCTGGGCGTATCCTGGGGATCTTATTTTCGAGGCGCCGGATCACCTATTCATTTGCGGAGACGATCCTAAAGACGTCGCCGAGCTGAGGAGGAGAAATGTATCGTTTAAAAAAGTCGATATCGAATTAATTAAAAAATGCCTGGTCGATGGATAAAATAGCTATGGAATTTTCAAAGGAGGATATCGAGTTTCTCCGCGTCGCGTGTCTGTTATATTTCTTTTGCTCTTTGTCCGTTGGCGACGAGGCCGGGACGGATCGCGTCGTCGCGTTCGCTAAAAAATTACGAGCCTATGGATACGAGTAAAATCGCGCGCTATGTTTGGAAGGGTCGGCACGATCTTAAATGGTATCTCCAGGCGGAAAATCTTTTCGTCGACCTGTTCGGACGGGAGCGCCTCCAGCTTGTTACCAGGTTATTCGCGGCGACCGCGAAACACATTACGAGAGGATCCTCCGCTCTCATTTCCGTAACCTGTTTACCGAGGTCCCGAGCTAGTTAGGAAATATTCGTACCTTTCGTTTAAATCTACCTCTAAAATGAAAGTCTTTAAAGCTCTCAAATCGATTGCGTTTTTTCTTCTTAAACCGATTGTCTACCTGTTCAAACGCTGGGCGCCCGCCTGGATGCAAACCTTTATGGAGGATAGCGGATCCCAGGCGCTTACCGCCTTTGTCCTTATCGGCGGGCCGTTAATGTCCGTCTTTCAAACATTGATTAACGGGTACCGCTGGTTTTCCTGGGAGGCCTGGCAAACAGCGATACTCGCGTACTTGTTCTATGCTGTGATTTTGCTAATCGCATGGACGCAACGGAATACCGTATGAGCTGGGCGCGATACTTTGAGATCCTGGGCGCCGCGCTGTTAGCCTCTCCGTTAGTTTGGGAAATAACAAACGACAAAGACGGCGACGCTCATATCACCCGGGCCAAAGTATTCGCTCCTTACCAGATCCTCAGTAAAAGAATCGACGTATACGTACGGGTCGCGCTGATCGCGGTCGCGGCCGGATTTAATTACTGGGTAAATGGTGTATCGGTCTCCAGGTCGGTCGCCCTGGCTCTGGCGATCCATTTTATGTTTTTCGATTACGGTATTGCATTCGTTTTGATTAAGAGAAAAATAATCGTCGGCCATTGGTTTACGTACCTGGGGTCGAAAGGCATGGATAATATCTCGGCCTGGCGGAGAATGGATCCGCGCCTCCGGTTGCTGGCGCGTGTCCTGGTATTTACTGGAGCTTTAACTTTTTACTTCTTATGAGCTTTGAGGAATTCGAAAAAATGATCGGCCGCGTACAAGGCGAGGAGGACCTGGAGGGACGTCTCCAGGTACATGAGGCTTTCGTCCGGTACCTGGCAAAGGGCGGCGTTAATCCGTTCCACTCGTTTAAAATTGCTAAATTGATTCGCGACTCGTTCGCCATTTCCAAAAAACCAACTTAATTTTTATGTATCCGATAAATTTCAAACAGGCGTACGAGGTACCTCTCGGCGCTGGAGATAACCCGAATACCGGAGACCTCCCTTTCGTCGTCGCCAGGGATCCCAGGACGCCCGGGCCTGTAATGCTGGTTTCATGCTGGAAACTAACCGAGGAGGAGCTGGCCGAGGTAAAAGCAACGGGCTGTATATACGTCGCCGTAATGGCTAACCCGGAGTATCGTACCCAGCCGCCTATCGCCGTACACGGCAAAAGTCCGTTTGATATTCCGGCGCCGAACGCGTACAAGGTTGCGCCCAGGACTTTTCGGGAGGAGCAAATCGACCAGGTTATCGAGGGAGCTACCGAGCTCGCAAAAGAAGAAACGAACGGCCAGGTAAAAGCTCAGCAAAGCGAGAGGCCCAGCGATCCGGAGCCAGGATCCCAGATTTTCCCGGAGTCAAACGGACACGAGCCCGCGCGCGAGCGGCGCCAGTACCGTAACCAGGCCGGCGAGGAGATCGGCCCGAATGACGAGGTACCGAGCCAGGATCCGGTTATCGTCGCAAAGGTCCGCGAGATTGTCGCCAGCGGCGAGGATCCGTTTAACAGCCTGGAGCTTACCGAAATGGGAGCGAGCGAGGACGAAATTATCGCCGTCGTAAGAAAGATCGCCGAGGAGGGCGGAAAAACAAAATGAGCGATCCGGTTTTAATAGCGATAATTACTTCGATCTCCGGGACTATCTCCCTGCTGATCGGATTACTCACGGCATGGCTAATGAGAAAAGAAGTCGCCGCCGTTAAAACACTCGTCGAGAGCGACGTCGCGCATACCGTTGCCGTTAAAGAGTCGGTCGATAACTACCATAAAGAGGTTAACGGTAATATGGTTAAATTGCTGGATACGACCGCGGCGCTCGGTCGCCAGGAGGGTAAGGACCAGGAGCAAAAGGACCAGGCCGGCCGTGAGGCGAGCAAGTAAACGCGAGACCGAGCCGAGGTCGCTCACCTGGGGAGATTATTTATTTTGCCAGGGTTGCGGTGCAATGGTCTGGACGCCGAAAGAAAAACCAGTCTGGTATTTTCGGGAGATCGACTCCGCGTATTTTAAACACGTCCGGAAATGTTTCTCCCTCAAAAGGATAATCATTCAAAGGACCAGGTTATGAAAATGAGGCACGTTATTTTAGTTATCTTAATTATCGCGATAGTCTTAGCCCTTGCGTTGTACGAATGAAATTTCAGGAGGACACGCACGAGGGAGAGCTCACGCCGATAAAGAGATCCGAATACATTCGCCGGGTAACGTCGAGAAAATGGAACGGCGAACATGCGCGCCCGTATCGGGAGGATCCCGCCGCCTATATTAAAAACGTTATCGCCGCGATCCTTAAAAGCAAGGCGAAATAAATTTCAATGTTACCGACCTCCGACGTTTTACCGAGTGCAATACCAACCCGGAGCGGGCGCGTCCTGGACCTGCGCGTCTCGCCGGTATTCGTTGCCAACGCGCGAGCTCTCCACAAAATTGTAATTAACCAGGGCGGTACACGATCCGGGAAAACTTATTCGATCCTCCAGAACATTTTAATTTATTGTTTCCAGCATACCGGAAAGATCGTCGATATCGTCCGTAAAACTCAGTCGGAGCTCTATACGACCGCGCTCCTGGACTGGCTGGAGATCCTCAACTCGGCCGGCGTGTACGAGAATCGTTTCCACAACAAAACTAAAAACGAGTTTTTTATAAACGGTAACGTCGTCCGTTTCCTGGGACTCGACAAGGCTCAGAAAAAACGCGGAGCAAAGCGCGACCTCCTATACATTAACGAGGCGAACGGTATTTCCCTGGAGGACTGGGTCCAGCTCAAAGCTCGATGCCAGGGAAAAATTTATCTCGACTTTAATCCCTCGGAGTATTTCTGGCTTAACGAGCACGTACTCGAAAAGAGAAAGGACTTTGATTTCATTCATTCGACGTACCTGGATAATTACGACTTTCTTACCCAGGATAACATTACCGAGATCGAGGACCTTATCAATATCGACGATTATTATTATAAGGTTTACGTACTGGGCGAGCTGGCGATAATGAAAGGAAAGATTTACGAAAAGTACGACTTTATCTCTCCGACTGATTACGAACGCCTGGACGCCGACGATATGTTTTACGGCCTCGACTGGGGTTACGATCACCCGATGGCCTTAATGGAAATAAAGTATTACAACGAAAGGGTGTACGAGCGCGAGATTTATTTCGAACGCAAAAAAACCGACGAGGATCTCATTCGGTCAATGAATGAAAAAAATATCTCGTACGTGTCCGATATATACGCGGATCCCGCGGGCGCGGCGTCGATCTTTAAACTCCAGGACGCCGGGTACAATGTTCGGCGCGCGAAAAAAGACGTTAAGGAGGGGATCCGGTTTTGCCAGCAACTCCGCCGGACCCTGAGCCAGGACTCGACCAACCATATTAAGCAGATGAACCGCTACAAATGGAAACAAACCGTCGACCAGGTTATCCTCGGGGAGCCCGTTAAAATCGAGGACGATACGCCCGACGCGATCCGTTACGGCGAGTTTACTCACTTGCGTAAACTTGCCGCGTAATGTTTTTTTCGTACCTTCGAGGCGTTGATTTTTTAACGCGCTTGCCACGCTCACGAGCCCGGAGAGATCCGGGCTTTTGCTTTTTGAGCTGAAAAGGTTATATATTTACGGTAGTTAAATTCTAATGTTCTACCTCTAACCCTAAAAAAAATGGATATCGTTTGTCCGAGGCCGGCCGCCTTACTGACTGTTTTACGCGTTACATGCCCGGAGAATCTCGGGCAAATTCAACGCGCCGGAATCACCCGCGCCGGCGGTGCGATGTTTGATATGGACGGCGCGGCAGGCGCCGAGGGCGATATCACCCTAATCGGATCCTGGACTCCCTTACTGACCGACGCCGATAACGATAAGCTCGTTATAACGCCGTACTTCGAAAATTTTATTATCCCTGAGGCCGCGGCGATCACCGAGGGCGGAGGAGATAATACTACCGTCGACGGGGTCGAGCGTGTCCTGGGCGCTGGAGCGATCACGGTAACGGCGACCCTTGCGGGCGTACCGATATCGATTATCGACCAGCTCCGCGATCTCATGGGCGAGCCAGCCCTGGAGATTTATTTGTTTAATCAGTACGGACGGATCGTCGCGCGCGACTCGACGCCTCTCGCCATTGCGGCGGAGAAAGTTTATCGCGGTATCCCGATTTACTCGCTGTTTGTTCCATACCCGGCGAACAACGGTTTAAACACAATCGACAAAGCGACGTTTCGTTTTGCGTTCGCTGAGGACTGGGCGAAAAATCGGGCGATCATTACGCCAGTCTTTAATTTGAAAACCGACTTGCTGGCGCCGCTGGTATAACGGTCAGGCTATACAAAAGGGAGGTTTTCCGCCTCCCTTTTTTTAAACTTCTTACCCTTACGACCATTTAATCCCCCAATGAATCTAACCAGCGCCCAGGCGGAGAAGCTAATCAAAGAGCCTAAAAATTCCCGGGAGATTATCCGCGCTAAACAAAAAAGGATTCGACACAGATTACACACCGAGCCGGATACCGATACTCTTTTACTGGGCGATCACCATTTAAAATTTTTGTCCTGGGTTGAATCAATTTTAAAAAGCGACGACAATTTCTCTCGCTTTAAAGAGCTTTACCGCCCGCCTGTATTTACCAACGAGCTCGCCGAAAGTATTTTCTCGGAATTCGAAAAGGTATTCGAGGCCCGTAATAAGTACGAGAAACTTAACTTTGAAAATCCGGACCTGGAGAACGACGCCCAGGACTTTCGCAAACGTACGGGCGACTTACAATTTTGGAAAACGCAAGGCTTTGAGACCTTTAAAACTTCAATCGATAATATCGTCGTTATCGATTTGCCGAAACTGGATCCGGAACACCCGAGCATTGACTCCAGGCCCGACCCTTATTATTATATCCTGGATATTGATAACCTTATC
>Ga0193743_1001168_pt1 | contig 19823 bp, 18 predicted proteins | sample L2c2metaG_FD_143038 | JGI IMG/M metagenome (GOLD analysis project Ga0193743, IMG submission 143038) | Soil microbial communities from a riparian zone of the East river system, Colorado, United States - L2c2 | ecosystem: Environmental > Terrestrial > Soil > Riparian zone | place: USA: East River... | reverse complement strand
TGTGATGCTGATGAGGACGGTCCATGTGAGTCACGGCGGCTGGCTGGCCATGACCTCCATCATCGTGCTGCAGCCAACAAGCTCGGGGACGCTGCGCAGAGGATTGCAGCGTGTCGGCGGCACCATCGCGGGTGGTGTACTGGCAGCGATCCTTGCGGCGGCCGTTCACAACCAGGAAGGTCTGATCGCTGTCATCACCGTCACCAGTATTCTTACGCTCGCGACGTATGCAATCGACTACGGCTGGTACGCCTTCTTCCTGACGCCTACGTTCGTTCTGCTCAGCCTTCCTCATCTGCGCGACTGGCACTTTGCCGGCATCCGCATTGGGACGACGATGCTCGGCGCGGCAGTGGCCGTGGCTGCAATGCGGCTGCTTTGGCCGGAGCAGAAGCAGGCGGAGATGAAGCGGCTGCTCGCGCGCGGAGCCCTCGCCGACGCCGAATACGTTCGGGCGATGCTCGGCTTCTGGAGCGCCGTCGGCAGCACTCCTTCGGGCAACAGCCGCGTGGACGCTGACCGGAGGCTGCTCGCTCCGGCGAGACGCGCCTGCGGCCTGGCGATCAACGACGCCGAGGAGGCGCTGGACCGCATCATGCTCGAGCCTCGTGTGCCGCTCTCGCAGGGAGAGAGCTGGGAGGCGGCGCTCACCTTCGTTACCTATCTGCGCCGCATGACGCGGGCGGTCACGACGCTGGCCGCAGTGGGCCAGCAGGAAGACGGCCTCCGCACTCGCGCGGAGAAGGTCGCCGCGCGCATGGAGCGGCTTGGACAAGAGATGAACGCTACACTCGACCGCCCTTCAGCCCATCTCAACGTGATCGGCGATGCGAGTCTCGATACTTCGCAGGCATCGGTTCGCGAGGATTCTCCTGCTGAGCATCAGCTTCGTCGGCTGGAGCGGCAGGCGGGCGTGCTGGAACGAACGGCGAGCGCACTGGCCGCGAGTAAGGTTTAGCCATCGGAGACAAGGCTCTTTGCCGAAAGGGACTGCGTAGTGCGTCTCCACACAGCGGACAGAGCGAGGCCAGCGACGATGAGGCCGGCGCAGAGGCCAATCCATAGTCCGAGGGCTCCATAACCTAATCGGAAGGCGAGCCAGCAGCCGATGGGAAGACCGATGATCCAGTAGCCGAGAATCTGGACGATGAGGCCGGCGTGGGTGTTCCCTGCTCCGCGCAGGGCTCCGGTGGCGGTGATCTGGAGGCCGTCGAAGAACTGGAAGGCGGCGGCGACGAAGAGCAGAGGCACAGTCGCGGCGATCACGGCGCGGTCGGGAGTGAAGGATCGCGCGATGGGATTAGCGAAGACGGCGAGAACGATCGAGAAGGTCGCCATGCAGGCGGCGCCGAGGAGGATCGCGGCCCAGCCGGCGGCGGCGGCCTCGTGCGGGGCCTCGCGGCCGAGGGCCTGGCCAACGCGGACGGCTGCGGCAGCGGAGATAGCGAAGGGCACCATGAAGGTGAAGCTGGCGCAGTTGAGGGCGATCTCGTGGCCGGCGAGGGGAAGCGGGCCGATGGTTCCGATGAGAAAGGTCACGGTGCCGAAGATGGAGATCTCGACGAAGATCTGACCGCCGGCGGGAGCGCCAAGCAGGGCCAGGCGTTTGAGACGGGAGGTCTCAATGTGGCGAAGCATGGAGAGGAGGCCGTAGCTGTGCTCGCGCTCGACGCGCCAGATGGCGGCGAGCAGGAAGAGGGCGAGATAGGTGCGCGAGAGCGACGTTGCAAGTCCAGAGCCGACGATGCCGAGGGCGGGGATGTGAATGGAGCCCCAGCTGTGTCCGTAGATCAGGACCCAGTTGCCGAGGAGGTTGCAGAGGTTGGCCGTGATCAGAGCGACGGCGATGGGGCGGGCGTGGTTGAAGGCCTGCAGGTAGCGGCGCAGAGTGAAGTAGAGAAAGAGCGTCGGCGTTCCCCAGTTGAGGGCGCGGAGAAACCGTATGGCTCCGTCGACGACCTGCGGGTCGATGGGAAGGCGGATCATCAGCCGCGCCGCCAGTTCGATGAGGCCGAAGAGAGCGGCGGCCAGGACGGCGGCTAGGATGAGGCCGTGGTAGAGCCAGCGGTTGGCCTCGTCGTAGCGGCCTGCTCCGTGTGACTGGGAGAGGAAGGTGTCGAGCGAGAGCAGGACACCGGCGATCCCGAAGGCGAGGGTGTTGTAGAGCACCTGGCCGAGGGCGGCGGAGGCGATGTTGATGGCCGGGTTGGCCATGTGGCCGACCATGATGGTGTCGACGATGCCCATCGACATCCAGCCGATCTCGGCGGCGATGAGGGGGAGGGCCAGGGAGAGGACGGGGCGAATCTGCTGACGAACCGACATCCCTACCCCCTCCCCATACTTAATTGCGTAAAGTCTTGGAAATAAGAATCTTAGCCTTGGACCTCCCTGTCGGGACGATCTGTGAGATCTTCATGTGTCTCGGGAGATAGAAAAGCCCCGGGTGGCCGGGGCTTTTCCTCTGCTTTTATTATAGCTTTCTGAAGAGAGCAGATCGGCAACAACTAAGGGCTTTTTAATCAGCCATATAAGTGACATAACCCCTTGACAGATGTTGTGTCGCCTTCCTAGTGATCCCTGGGTGGCGATTGAAAGAGGCAGGCAGGGTTCCGCGTGTCATCCCTGGGGATAACTGTGCGCGATCTGGGTCGCCCGCAGCTGCATGAAACCGGATGAATGGGGCACCCGGCTTATTGCTTTTTGCCCTCGTGCTCAGCGCCGCCCTGATAGATGACGAGACGGTTTACGGTGTGGGTGGCGGGATCGGGGAAGAACTCGACCTGAGCGTCGACGACTTTGAGGAAGAACTTTGTGTCCGATTCGGCGAAGAGCTCCAGCTCAGGCTGCTGGCCGAGCTTCGTGGTGAGGTGGCCGTCCTTGACGGCGATGACATCGTCGAGGGGGGCGTCGGTCATCCGGTAAGTGCCTACGTATTTGGAGAGCGTCTCGGGCGAGAGGGTAATGGACTTTCGTTCGGAGGGTAGGATGACCGGTTGTCCAAGTACGACTTTGCCGAGGCTGGAGGCGATCTGATCGGGCGCTCCGCCGTTGAGATTGCCCAGGACGATGACGGTGAGCCTGGCATCGGACGGATCGGGGTAGTAGTTGAGCGAGGTGTTGAAACCTTCGATGCCTCCGCCGTGGGTGATGAGCTTATGGCCGTCGACGGTGCGGGTGAAGAGACCGAAGCCGTAGCCGTCCTTGAAGGGCGTGGTCATTCGGGTGAGCGATTCCGGCTTAAGGACCTTGCCGCCGAAGAGACCCTGCTCCCACTTAAGCAGGTCGCCGGTGGTGGAGTAGAGGGCTCCGGCGGAGAAAGGGATGGTCATGCTGATGTAACCGGCGTGGACGATGCCTTTAGGAGAGGGCGAGTAGCCCTGGGCGCGCTGGGGAAGGATGGCGGCGTTGGAGTCGATGCCGGTGTCCTTCATGCCGAGCGGGGTAAAGATGTTCTGCTGGAGGAAGTCGGCGTAGGTCTGGCCGGAGACCTTCTCGATGAGATAGCCGAGGAGGACGTAGCCGGAGTTGGAGTAGTTGAACTTTGTGCCCGGCTCGAATTCGAGGGGCTTGTCCCGGAAGCGGGCGACCAGCTCGGCGGGGTTGGTGTCCTTCCATTCGGTGGTGCGGTAGTCGGGGAAGCCGGTGAAGCTGGGGATGCCGGAGGTATGGGTGAGGACGTTGGCAACGGTGATCTTCGACCAAGCGGCTGGAGCGTCGGGCAGGTACTTGCTGACGGGGTCATCGACGTTGAGCTTGCCGCGCTCCTGAAGGAGAAGAACAGAGGCGGCGGTGAACTGCTTGGTAATGGAGCCGAGGCGGAACTTGGTAGTGGGGGAGTTGGGGATGGACCAGTCGAGGTCGGCTGAGCCGTAACCCTGGTCGATGAGAGTGTGGCCATCCTTGACGACGAGGACGGTGCCCATGAAGGATTTGTCGTCGACGTAGTTGGCGATGATCTGCCGCATGCGCGGGGTGGGATCGGTTTGAGCGATGGCGACGGAGGGCAGGCAGAGGAGGAGTAAAGCGAGAGGTCGGATGGGCATGGTGCTCCTTACGCGCATCTGCGAAGAGATGTTCCTGAGACCGTGGGTTTCCATCATCGCAGATTTCGAACAAGGATTGACCGAAGAAGAGTGCAGAGAGGCGATGTTCTTTTCGCCTCTCTCTTAACAGGGGGTTATTGGAACAGGGCCTGGTCGCCGCCTTCGTGGCCGAGGAGGCGGGCTTTGGTATCGAGGCCTCCGGCGAAGCCGGTTAGTTTTCCGGAGGAACCTATGACCCGGTGGCAGGGTACGACGATGGAGATGGGGTTGCGGCCGATGGCGGCGCCTACGGCACGGCTTGCCGACGGGGCTCCGAGCTGCTTTGCGAGCTCGCCGTAAGTTTTCGTCTCGCCGGAGGGAATGGCGAGGAGGGCCTCCCAAACATTCTTCTGGAAGGGGGTTCCCCTCATGTCGAGCGGCAGTTTGAAGGTTTTGCGTTTTCCGGCGAAGTACTCGTTCAACTGCTGCTCGGCTTTGGTAAGGATCGGGAGATCGGCATCTTCGATGAGCTCGGTGAGAGGGACCCGGTTTGGCCTTTCGTTCTGCCACAGGATAGCGACGAGAGCTTTGTGGCTGGCGACCAGCTTGAGTCTGCCGACGGGGGAGTTCATGAATTTATAGAAAAGGCTCATGGCTTATCCTTTCGTGTTGCAAGAGATATTGGTGGGCTATGCGGGTGGTTTTGGCTCCTTCAATAGCGCTGGATCGATCGCCCAGAGGTGTTGCGCGGCATAGGCTCGCCAGGGACGCCAGGTTTCGGCGCGAGAGAGCAGGAGGGTGGAGCTTCCTGCGATGGTCTTGTCGATGGCCTCCACTCCGCGGAGGAGGCCTATGTCGGTTGCAGGGAAGGCGTCCATCTCGCGGATGGCGCGGAGGGCGATGTACTGCGCGGTCCATTCTCCGACACCACGGATGTGCTTGAGCCGCTGAATGGCCTCGTCGATGTTGCTCATGGGGCGGAAGAGGTTGGGGTCGGCGACGGCGGCTTCGGCGACGGCCTTGAGAGTGTGAAGACGAGAGACGGGCATGCCCAGGCCGAGCGAGGCTGCGGCCGCGATCTGGCTGGCGGTTGGAAAGACATAAGTCAGACTAGGGTGAAGAGCATAGGCTGACGGCACAGTCCTGCCGTGAAGGGCGACGAGGGTTCCGGCCAGGCGGCGGGCGGCGACTACGCTGATCTGCTGGCCGAGGACGGCCCTTACGGCGAGCTCGAAACCGTCCCATCCGCCGGGCGCGCGGAGGCCGGGACGGCGCGTGACCAAAGGGGCGAGCATGGGGTCGTTGGCGAGGTGCGCGTCGATGGTTTCGATGTCGGCGCCGATGTCGAACTGGCGGCGCACGCGCGCCACGATGGCGGGGAAGGAACGGACGTTGGGAAAGAGAATCCTGACGTGCAGGCTTTGGCGCTTGGGCTCGTGGGAGACCTCGATGGAGCCGGTTTTTCCATCCATGTCGACGGTGCGGAGGTACTTGTTACCGGCGACGATCTCGACGCCGGGGATGGCACGGGCGGTGAGGAAGTGCAGGATCGAGTCCCAGTCGTAGGGTGGGCGATAGCGGAGGAGGAGGCTTACGCCTTGTTCGGTGGAGGCGGAGGCGGATTTGCGGCGGATGGCTCCGGGCGGGCGGCGGAAGAGGCTCTGGAAGACCTCGTTGAAGCGGCGGACGCTGCCGAAGCCGGAGGAGAGAGCGACATCGGCGATGGGCATGGTGGTCTCGTGCAGGAGCTGCTTGGCGAAGAGCACGCGACGGGTCTGCGCGACGGAGATGGGCGAGGCTCCGAGGTGCTGGAGGAAGAGGCGGCGGAGGTGGCGCTCGCCCAGGCCGAGGCGGGCGGCGAGCTTTTCGACGCTGGCTTTCTTGCCGTCGAGGGCACCTTCGGCGATGAGCGCGAGGGCGCGGGAGACGGTGTTGGAGGTTCCGCGCCAGGAGGCAAGATCGGGCGCAGTCTCGGGGCGGCAGCGCAGGCAGGGGCGGTACCCGGCGTCTTGCGCGGCGGCCGCGGAGCCGTAAAAAGTGCAATTTTCAAATTTGGCGGTTCGCGCGGGACAGACGGGCCGGCAGTAGATGCCGGTGGATTTGACGGCGACGAAGATCAGCCCGTCAAACCGAGCATCCCGGCTCTCGAGAGCACGATAGCAGACCTCTTTTGGCGGCAGCTCCATGGAGGTATCTTCTCACCGTGGAGAGGAGAAAATAGCGGCTTTCGGACATGATCCCCTGAGAGATTATTCAGATTTCTGAGAGTGATTCAGGCTTCGAGTGATTCAGGCTTCTGGGAATGATCGATCGCCTCTTCGACTGCAGCCAGAAAATCATTGCCCGTCAGGATGCTGCCGTCACTGCCTTCGGCGACAACACTGTAAAGCGTCTTTCCACTCCATCCGTAGACAACGTTATTCAGTGTGAGGACGGTGGCCCTGGGATTGAAGACCAATGCCAGGGAGACGGCCATCTCCTGTTCATCCAAAGAAACACTATGACAGATGACAAGTAATTTGATCCGCTCAGCGGAAGAGAACGACTGGACCTCCTTCAGGTCCAACGCAGAGAAGACGCAAAAGCCCGCCTTCTCCAAGATGGCACGACGCGTAAAGAGAAGGGTCTTCTCGTGCCCATACAGAAGGATGGCCTTGGAATTGGGCATAATCGGCCTCGGCTGATCCAACCACGTAATACCTGTGTAATAGCAAGACGAGCATATCCATTGTTTGCAATAAATTGTGTCGGATAGCGAACAAAACATTTCTTTTTAAAGTCGTATAGTCACACACATCGGCAATCCATCTTGCCGATTCTCGTCAGAGACGTAATCTTTCCCCGCTTTTTTGGCGGTCCGTTACGAACTGATGTAAGGGACCGCGTCCTATGTCGCCCGAAAATTTTCTACTTTTCGCTCTGTCGCCGGAGAGCCGCAAATTCCTCGTGTCCCGATCGACGCCAGTGGCGCTGCCACTGCGAAAAGTGCTGTATGTAGCCAATGAGACGCCGACGCATGCCTACTTTCCGACTTCGGGTCTGGCCTCGATCGTGACGTCGATGGTGGATGGAGCGACCGCGGAGGTGAACTTCGTCGGACGTGAAGGCGTTGTGGGAGCCTTTCATCTGCTGGGTCCCGCGGAGGTCCCGACGAACTGCTTTGTGCAGATGGAAGGCGCAGCGCTGAAGATCTCGATTGTCGATCTGAAGATGGCCTTCGAAGAGTCGGAAGAGATCCGGCAGCGAATTCTGGAGAATGTGCAGGAGCAGGCACTCACGGTTGCGCAGATTGCTGCCTGCAATCGGCTGCATGAGTCGCAGGAACGCCTGGCACGGTGGCTTCTGATGGCGCAGGATTGCACGCAGTCCGACGTGCTGAACATCACGCAGGAGTTTCTTGCAGAGATGCTGGGCTCGCGCCGGACGACGGTGACAGTGGTAGCGGGGGCGCTGCAGCGTAGTGGCTATATCGAATACCGCCGCGGCCATATCAAAATTCTCGATCGCAAAAGACTTGAGACGGCAGCGTGCGACTGTTACCGGGTAATCAAGCACCTGTACGACAGTCTCTATAAAGATGTCGCGGGCGCCGCTCTGAGAAATGGCGCGCTGAGGAATGGCGCGCATTAACACCTTTACTGCGGCGTGATGATGCCTCCTACGGGCAGGCTGGTGGGGAGGGCGGCTTTCTTCTCATTGGGGCGGCGGAGGTGCATGGCCTCGGCAGTCATGTCGGTGTATTTGAGGCCGGCTCCGGTGTTGAAGAGGACGACCTTGTCGGTGGGTTTGAGTTCGCCGGACTGTAGGAGCTGGTCGTAGGCAGCGGTGGCCGCGGCTCCTTCGGGGGAGAGAAAGATGCCCTCATTGCGGGCGTAGTCGAGGATGCTTTTAAGGATGGTCTCGTCGTCGCTGGCGATAGCCTTGCCTCCGGATTGCTGGAGAATATCGAGGATGATGGTGTCGCCGTAGGGCTTGGGGACGCGGAGGCCGGCGGCGAAGGTGTCGGCGTTCTGGAAGAACTCGCTTGCGGACTTGTGCTGGTCGAAGGCGGTGACGATGGGGGCGCAGCCGGAGGCCTGGAGGGCATACATCTTGGGACGTTTGCCCCCCGTCTTTGAGATATCGACCCAGCCGAGAGCTTCCATCTCTTCGAAGGCCTTCCACATGCCGATTAGGCCTACGCCTCCACCGGTGGGATAGAAGACGGCGTCGGGGTAGGTCCAGTTGAGCTGCTCGACGAGCTCGTAGCCCATGGTCTTTTTGCCTTCGACGCGATAGGGCTCCTTGAGAGTGGAGATGTCGAACCAGACTTCGCTGGCGGGGGTGTTGGCTTCCTTCTGCTGCTTGATGCGCTCGCCGACGATGCGGGCGCAGTCGGAGATGAGGCCGTCGATGAGGTTGACGTCGGCTCCGTAGACGACGCCCTCAACATAGTTGGCGAAGGGAACGTCCTGAGGCATGAAGATGTGTGCGGCGATTCCAGCAGCGGCGGCGTAGGCGGCGAGGGCTCCGGCGGCGTTGCCGGCGCTGGGCACGGCGAGATGCTGGAGGCCGTAGTGTTTTGCCATGGTGACGGCGAGGCCGAGGCCGCGGGCCTTGAAGGTGCCGGTGGGGTTGGCTCCTTCTTCCTTGATGTAGAGGCCGGGGTAACGTTTGCTATGGATCATCGGCGTCCAGCCTTCGCCCAGGGTGACGGGGGTTACGTCGGGCAAGACGGAGGAGTAGCGCCACATACCGAGGCTGGCAGGGCTAGCTGCGGCGCGGGTGGCGATGTCTTCGCGCTTCGCTGTGCGCTTGAGGGCGTCCATGTCGTAGCGGACGTAGAGAGAGCCGGCGCACTGGGGGCAGAGGGTTTGTGGGGTTTCAGCAGAGACGTGATTGTGGCAGCGGGAGCATTCAAGGAAGGCGACGCGAGGCATATTTCGATGCTACTAGAGACGATCACCGAGAGAGGAATGCGCTCCGGTCGCAGGGGCACTTTTTATAGAGCGAACATCGACCGATGCGAGAATGGAGGGATGAGTAGTCGGCGAGTGCGCATGATTGCGGTGGACGTGGACGGCACGCTGCTGGGTCCGGATGGACAGGTGAGCGCGAGGAATCTTCGAGCGCTGAAAGCAGCCGAGGAGGCTGGCGTGGAGGTAGTGGTCGCGACCGGACGGCGACACAGCTATGCGATGCGGGTGTTGCGTGGACTGGGACTGCGCGAGGAGAACGGGCTGATCAGCTCGAACGGCGCGGTGGTACGGACGATTGGGGCACGGCTTCTGGAGCGGACGCTGCTAAAGCAGGAAACCGCGGAGTGGCTGGTGGGGCACATGGGAGAGTTCCGGCGCTCGCTGCTGATTACGTTTGACCGGGTGCAGCCGGACGGCGAAGACACGCACGGGGCGTTGGTCGTGGAGGAGATGGACGAGCTGAACGGCAGTATCGCGAAATGGATGGCGGCGAATGAGCCTTATATCGAACGTGTGGTGCCGATGGAGGATGCTCTGGGGCGCGAGGGCCTGATCCAGATGATGCTGTGCGGCACGATCGAGCGGATGCGAGAGGCGCAAGCAAGACTGCTGGCTGACCCGAAGGTTCTGGGCGTGGGGCTGAAGCCACAGCGAAGACATGAAGATGCAGACGGACCGTCGTTGGTCGAAGCGGCGCTGCACCGGACCGAGTATCCGGAGCGGGATCTGAGTATTGTGGACATTCTTCCTGCGGGGTGCAGCAAGGGACGGGCTCTGCTGGATCTGGCGCAGGAGCGTGGCGTAGCGCGGGAGGAGATTCTGGCCATTGGGGATAACTGGAACGATGTGCCGATGCTTGAAGCGGCAGGAAGTGCGGTGCTGATGGCGAATGCTCCGGAGGATCTGAAGGCGGCCGGGTTGGCGCAGGGATGGGCGGTAGGGGCTCATTACGCAGAGGATGGTGTGGCGGTTGCGGTGGAGGCGGCACTGGCGGGGGAGCTGCTTGGGACGCGGTAAGAGTAGCGATGGTAGGCTTTAGGGATGATCCGCTCCGTTCTTCGTCGAGGAGTTGCAATTTCGTTCGTGGCGGCGGCGATATGTCCGTTGGCGCACGCGGCGGAGCATGTGACGTTGAAGAATGGATTTGAGCTGGACTGTGTGCGGCGGGAGGTTGTGGGCGACCGGATGCGGTTGTATCTGGCAAACGATTCCGCCAATTATCTCGACGTAGCGGTGGACACGATCGTACGGGTGGAGATGGTTCCTGATCCGCCGCCTGTAGCTTCGACGGCTGCCCCCGCGATAACGAACAAACAGCAGCCTTCAGCAGCAACGGTATTGACCGGTGAGGAGATGCACACGATGCTGTCGCATGCCGGGGGCGAGCACAATATCGATGCGGACCTGCTGGCCAGCGTGGTGAGAGCCGAGAGCGGCGGTCATGTAAGAGCGGTCTCGCGCGTGGGTGCGCAGGGGCTGATGCAACTGATGCCGAAGACTGCAGGAGAGCTCGGTGTGGAAGACGCGTTTCGGCCGGAGGAGAATATCTCCGGGGGAACGGCTTATCTGGATCAGCTGCTGACTCGCTACCACGAGAATGTGGCCCTGGCGCTGGCGGCTTATAACGCGGGTCCGGCGGCGGTGGACCGGTATCACGGCATTCCGCCTTATCGGGAGACCCGGGCCTACGTGGCGCGGGTGATCCGCGAGTTCAACCGGCGCAAACGGATGGCCGCGGCGGACGAACAGGTAGCGCGGGCCCGATAGAACGACAGACTTTCAGGAAGAGGCGGAGCGGTCTTCGATGAAGAGACGAAGTGGAGTGCTGTGGGCGGTGCTGGTTCTTGTGCTCGCGGTGATCGTCTTCCTCTATCGCGACCGGATCCATTTCGACTGGGCGACCTTCAAGCAGCAGATTCGGCATATCCATGTAGGCCACGCGATTGCCGGAATCGCCCTGATCTACGCGACCTATTGGCTGCGGGCGATGCGGTGGAGCGTGCTGGTGCAGCCGACGAAGGAGGTCAAGGCCTCGGCGCTGATTGGACCGCAGTTTATTGGGTTCACGGCGGTAGCTCTGTTTGGACGGCTGGCCGATCTGTCACGGCCCTACCTGATTGCGCGGAAGATCGAGCTTCCGCTGAGCTCGCAGATTGCGGTGTGGACGCTGGAGAGGATGTTCGACCTGGGCTCGGCGGCGCTGATCTTTTCGACGGCGCTGGCGTTTATGCCGAAGAATATGCCGCACCAGCAGGTGTTTATGCGCGCCGGACTGGGAAGTCTTGCGGTTACGCTGGTGATTGCGCTGTTTGCGGTTGCAGTGCGGGTGGCGGGCGGCGCGGTGGCGGGGTTTGCGCGGGCGATGCTGAGTCCGCTGTCGAAGCCAGTGGCCGAGAGCATTGCCGAGAAGATTGTCGGGTTCCGCGATGGGCTGAATGCGCTGAAGAGCGGGCGCGAGTTTGCGGTGGTGGCGGGAATCTCGCTCGTGATGTGGGGGATGATCGCCTCGGCCTACGTGCAGACGGCGCATGCGTTTGTGGAGACCCCGGAGCTGGGGACGCTCTCCTTCTCGCGGGCGATGCTGCTGATGGCGGCGAGTATCGGGGGAAGTCTGTTGCAGCTTCCGATTGTGGGGTGGTTCACACAGATTGCAGTCACGGCGACGGCGATGCATACGTTCTATGGCGCTCCGATTGAGGCCGCGACGGCGTGCGGAGCTCTGCTGCTGGTGGTGACGTTTCTCTGCATTATTCCGGTAGGTCTGGTGTTTGCTCAGATCGAGCAAGTGAGCCTGCGGAAGATTACCTCGGAGAGCGAAGAGGCGGGCAAAGAGACTGCGGTGGTGCAGGAGTAGCCCCCACATGCCTCGATGAGGCCACGTCGTATATGAGCATCCAGCACCTGCATTCCATTGCGCTGCTAGAATCGAATTATCCCGATGAAGTGTCCTTACTGCGGTTTTACCCAGGATCGAGTGGTCGATTCGCGAGAGAGCAAGGAGGCGGACTCAATCCGCCGTAGACGCGAGTGCGAGAGCTGCAACAAGCGGTTCACGACGTACGAGCGCATTGACGAGATTCCCTACATGGTGGTGAAGAAGGACGGCCGGAGGGAGAAGTTCGACCGGCAGAAGGTGTTGAGCGGACTGCTGCACGCCTGCGAGAAGAGGCCGGTTTCAGCGGTGAAGCTGGAGCAGATTGTGGACGAGACGGAGGCCTACGTGGTGGATTCGCCGGAGCGCGAGCGATCGACCTCGGAGGTGGGTGAGCTGATCATGCTGCGACTGAAGGAGATCGATACGGTTGCCTATATCCGGTTCGCGAGCGTGTACAGAGACTTCAAGGATGTGAGCGAGTTCAAGCAGGAGCTGGAGCAGCTTTTGAGCGGCAACGGCAAAGACCTGAAGAAGAAGCGGTGATGCGTCTGCTGGGATGGAGCATGGGCAGAGAAGTCGATTCCTCAGCTCCGCTCGGAATGACACGACCTTCGCGGGATTGAGAGACGCGAACATGCGAGATGAAACGTCAATACAACGGGGAGAAAGCTGGGAGAGATGTCTGTAAAAAGAACGCATAAGATTACGCTGATTCCGGGAGATGGCATTGGGCCGGAGGTTTCCGGCGCGACTGTAAAGGTCGTAGAGGCCGCGGGTGCGGCGACGGGCGTGGGGTTTGAGTGGCACAGCTATGCCGCGGGAGCAGATGCCTTTGAGCAGACGCGGGAGTACATCCCGAAGGCTCTGTATGAATCGATCGAACAGAACAAGGTTGCGTTGAAGGGACCGGTGACGACTCCGGTGGGCGGAGGATTTGCTTCGATCAACGTGACGCTGCGGAAGAAGTTCGATCTGTTTGCGAACTTCCGTCCGGTGAAGAGCCTTCCCGGGCTGACGACCAAGTTTCCGGAGATCGATCTGATTATCGTGCGCGAGAACACGGAGGACCTGTACGCCGGCCTCGAGTACGAGATTGTGCCGGGAGTGGTGCAGTCGCTGAAGATCATTACGGACAAGGGCTCGACGCGGATTGCGCAGTATGCCTTCGACTATGCCCGCAAGCATGGAAGGAAGAAGATCCATGCGATCCACAAGGCGAACATCATGAAACTGTCCGACGGCCTGTTTCTGCGCTGCTGCAGGAAGGTCGGCGAAGGCTTTCCCGAGGTGGAGTACAAGGAGCACATCGTCGATAACACCTGCATGCAGCTGGTGCTGAATCCATACCAGTACGACATTCTGCTGACGGAGAATCTTTACGGCGACATCCTGAGCGATCTTTGCAGCGCATTTATCGGCGGGCTGGGCCTGGTGCCAGGAGCGAACCTGGGTGTGGGTTGTGCGATCTTCGAGGCTGTGCACGGCTCGGCTCCGGATATTGCGGGCAAAGACATGGCGAACCCAACGGCTCTGCTGCAGTCGGCGGTGCTGATGCTGCACCACATCAATGAGAGCGAGGCAGCGGAGCGGGTGCAGACTGCGATCGAGCAGGTGTATCGCGAGGGCAAAACACTGACCCGCGATGTGGGCGGCCAGAGCGGAACGAAGGCGTTTGCCGATGCCGTGCTGGAGGCGATGGCTTCCCCTGCAGTGGTGAGGTAACGGAGGGGGCATGAAGAACTCTGGCTCGCTGTTTGCAGCCGTTCTCGCAGTGAGTGTGTCGATCGGGCTTTCGGGCTGCAGGTCAAAACACAACGAGATCGTCCACGAGGTCACGCCCTCGAGCAAGATAACGGAGGCGAGGACGGGGGTTCCGATCGATCCAGCCACCACGGGCGCGATCGATGGCACGGTGCACTTTGCGGGGAAACCGCCGGAGCGGCTGAAGATCGACATGAGCCAGGATCCTGCCTGTTCCGCGACAGGTGGGGAGAACTTTGCCGAGCAGTATGTCGTGCACGATGGCGGGTTCGCAAATGTGTACGTGTATATGAAGAGTGGGCCGGAGGCGGCGGGGATGACGGGGCAGGTTGCTCCGGCGCCGGTGGTTCTGGATCAGAAGGGCTGCCGGTATGTTCCTCACGTCGTCGCGGTGATGCAGGGCGGCGTGGTGGAGTTCCGGAACTCGGACGAGACGATGCATAACATTCACACGATGCCGCAGGGCCGCAATCCTGGGATGGACGTCTCGCAGGGGGCGAAGGGAGCACCGGCACAGAAGAAGTTCAATAAACCGGAGACGATGATTCCGGTGCGTTGCAATAATCATCCGTGGATGAGTGCGTTTATCAACGTCTCGGCGACTCCTTCCTTCGCGGTAACGGACAGCGATGGGCACTTCGAGATCAAAGGGTTGCCTCCGGGAACGTATACACTGGCCGCGGTTCACGAAAAGATGGGCGAGCAGACAATTTCGGTAAAGATTGCATCGAAAGAGAGAGCGAAGGCTGAGTTTACCTACTCGATGAAATAGGAGCGTGCGGATGGGAATAGCAACGGTCTTATGGCAGGAGGTGGCGGGACATGGCTTCCGCCTGGAATTGATCTCTCATCGACTTCCCTTCTGGTTCCTGATCTTTGCCCTGTTTCTTCCGAGAGTCTCCCTGGTCGTGGCCTGGCTTCAGGGAGTCCTGCTTCCCTTTCATCTGGTGGGATGGATTCCGCTGATCTTTGCGATTCTTCTTCCCCGCGCCCTTGTGCTCTATCTGATCTACCTGGATCAGGGGGTGAGCCTGTGGTTTGTGATCCACCTGGTGGTCGCGATCCTGGTTTGGATTGGGGGCGGGCATACCTACCGGACGCGAAGGAGCGATCTGTAGACCGGCTGGAGAATGGCTCCGGAGTCTGTAGACAGGCGTTTTGTGAAGGATTCGTGACGCGAGCGAAGCCGCCGCGTTATTCTTAAAAGACTATGGAACGGCGACGGGTTGGCATTCTTGGCGCGACCGGCATGGTCGGTCAGCGATTTATTCAGCTTCTGCACAATCACCCCTGGTTTGAGATTACGTGGCTGGCGGCGAGCGACCGCAGCGCGGGAAAGACATATGGGGAGGCCTGCAAGTGGAGGCTGGACACTATGTTGCCCGCAAAGATTGCGGCGATGAAGGTGCAGCCGAATGTGCCGGAGCTTTGCGAGGGCGAGCTGCCGAAGATCATCTTTGCCGCTCTTGACGCAGACATTGCTCGTGAGCTGGAGCCGAAGTTTGCGGCTGCGGGCTGCGCGGTGATCTCGAACTCGAGCGCGTTCCGCATGGTGGCCGATGTTCCGCTGGTGGTGCCAGAAGTGAACGCGAGCCATCTGCCGCTGATCGAAGCGCAGTCGTGGCGGCGCGAAAACGGCGGGTTTATTGTGACCAACCCTAACTGTTCGGCCATCGGGCTGGTGCTGGCTCTGAAGCCGCTGGAAGAAAGATTCGGGATCGAGAGCCTGTTTGTTTCGACGATGCAGGCGGTAAGCGGCGCCGGATATCCGGGCGTGCCTTCGCTCGATATTCTGGGCAACGTCGTCCCGTTTATTAAGAACGAAGAAGAGAAGATGCAGGAAGAAGTTGGCAAGCTGCTGGGCCACCTGAAGGGCGACAGCGTTGCCATGCTGGACGCGAAGCTCAGCGCGCACTGCAACCGGGTTGCCGTGGAAGACGGTCACACGGAATGCGTGAGTGTTAAGTTTCGCAGGAAAGCGACACGCGAGGAGATTCTGGCGGCGTGGAGTGAGTTTGCTCCGTTGCGGGGCGAAGGTCTGCCGACGGCTCCCGAGCAGCCGGTGGAGTTCGATGCTGCGGTGGATCGTCCTCAGCCACGGCTGGACCGGATGCGCGGCCATGGGATGGCGGCGACGGTAGGACGCCTGCGCGAGTGCCCGCTGCTGGACTGGAAGTTTGTGGTGCTGTCGCACAATACGATTCGCGGCGCGGCAGGCGCTGCCCTGCTGAACGCGGAGGTTCTGGCGCGCATGGGCAAGCTGGATAAGCTGGGGATTCCCACAGGAATGGCGCAGGATCAGGCGGTGCTGGCTTGAGCATGGCGCGGCAACAGCTGGTGGTGATGAAGTTTGGCGGGACCTCGGTGGAGGACGCCAAGGCGATGGACCGGACGGCGGCGATCGTAGGTGGCCGCAGGAAAAAGGGGCTGGAGACGATCGTGGTCGTCTCGGCGATGGCCAAGGTGACCGACCAGCTTCTGGCGGCTGCGGCTGCGGCCGGACGAGGAGACAAACCCGGAGCGCTGGCGATCAGCGCGCGGCTGCGGAACCGACATATTGATACGGCGACGGAGCTGCTGGACGAGCAACGGTTCCTCGGACTGCAGACGGTCATTCATCAGGAGTTCGACGCGCTCGACGATCTGCTGCGCGGAATCGCCGCTGTGGGCGAGCTGACGGCGAGGACCGGCGATCTGGTGGTGAGCTTTGGCGAGAGGCTTTCGAGCCGCATGGTCGCCGCCGCGTTCGATCAGCGCGGCCTGAACGGAACCCACGTCGATGCGCGCACCTGCGTCATCACTGATGCGAACTACGGCAAGGCGGCCCCGCAGGAGACTGCGATTGAAGCGAAGCTGACCGAACTAGTGCTTCCGCTGATCGAAGAGGGCAGGACGCCAGTGATGGGCGGCTTTATCGGCTCGACTGTCGAGGGAATTACGACGACGCTTGGACGCGGCGGCAGCGACTATACGGCTGCGCTGGTGGGCGGTGGACTGCACGCGGGCGCCATCGAGATCTGGACGGACGTGAACGGCATTATGACGACCGATCCGCGCATCTGCCCGGATGCGTTGCGCGTGAAGTCGATCAGCTTTGAAGAGGCAGCCGAGCTGGCTTACTTCGGAGCGAAGGTTTTGCACCCGGCGACGATCCTTCCGGCAGTGCAGAAGAGCATTCCGGTGTGGGTGTTGAACTCGCGCAATGCGGAGAATGAGGGCACGAAGATTACAGCGGTCGCGCCTCCGTGCAAGAGCCCGTTCAAGTGCATTGCGGCGAAGAAGAAGCTGACGATCATCGACATCGTCGCCAGCCGCATGCTGATGTCGCACGGCTATCTGAAGGCCGTGTTCGATGTCTTCGACAAGTACAGGTGCGTGATCGATATGGTTTCGACCAGCGAGGTGAGCATCTCGCTGAGCGTGGATTCGAACGAGCGGCTGCCGGAGATCTGCGAGGAGCTTTCGAAGATCGCCGATGTGAAGATGGAAGGCAAGAAGGCCCTGATCTGCATGGTGGGCGAGGACATTCGAGGGCACAACGGCATCGCCGGGCGGGTGTTTTCGGCGGTGAGCCACGTGAATGTACGGATGATCTCGCAGGGCGCCAGCGAGATCAACATGAGCTTCATGATTGACGAGGAAGATGTGGAAGAGGCTGTACGCAGCCTGCACAAGCATTTCTTCGCCGATCCGGATGAAACGATCTTTGACGTAGAAGCGCGGGTGCCTGCCGAGAGCAGAGCTTAGGAAGGAATTGCGATGCGCGTACTGGTGCTGGGGCACGGCAAGACGGGAAAGCTGGTGGCCGAGGTGGCGGCCGAGCGTGGGCACAGCGTTCATGTGCTGGATGCGAAGGAAAACGCGAACGCTTCGGCGTTGACGCCTCCGTTTGTCGCGGGCTTCGATGTGGTGATCGATTTCACTACGCCAGAGGCCGCGGTGCAAAACATGCGCGCGGTGCTGGCGACCGGAGCCAAGATGGTGGTCGGCACGACGGGATGGTACGACAAGCTTCCCGATATGCGCGGTCTGGCAGAGCGGAAGGAGGCGGGCCTGCTCTATGGCACCAACTTTTCCGTGGGCGTGCAGGCGATGCTGCAGATGGCCAAGAAGATGGGCGAGCTGTTGAAGAATGCTGGCTATGAGTTCTCCATCGAAGAGACGCATCATGTGACTAAGCTCGATTCGCCTTCGGGCACGGCGATCTCGCTGGCCAATGCAGTGAAGGCCGCGGCAGAGGTCGCAGAGGTTCCGATCAAGGCACATCGCTTGGGCGATGCGGCAGGACTGCATGTGGTGGAGGCAAAGAGCAACGCCGACAAGCTGGTGCTGACCCATGAGGCGCACTCACGGAGAGGCTTCGCCGAGGGCGCCGTGCGCGCAGCCGAGTGGATCTCGACGCATCGCGGATCCTACGACTTTCAGGATGTCTGTACGAAGGTCTAGAACCGATCCGGCTCGGAGCTGCGTCAAAAGAGACGAGGTGCAGGAGTTATGAGTGTTGCAGAGGCAGTAAAGACGTCGGAGTTCGATACGCTGACCCTGGATGAGAAGCTGGACCGGCTGGCCGAGGTCGCCGTGAAGGTTGGTCTGGGCTTAAAGGAAGGGCAGGAGCTGATTATGTCGGCTCCCATGGATGCCCTTCCGCTGGCTCGTAAGATCACTGAACAGGCTTACAAGGCGGGCGCGAAGCTGGTGACAACGTTCTACGGCGACGACCCGAGCGCTCTGGCGCGTTTTCAGCATGCTCCGGATGCAAGCTTCGACTACGCTCCGACATGGCTGCAGGACGGGATCGCGAATGGTTTCCGTAGCGGCGCGGCGCGGCTGGCGATTGCTGGCGCGAATCCTGCGCTATTTGCCAAACAGGATCCGGCAAAGGTCTCGCGAGCGAATATAGCTGCCTCGAAGGCAGGCAAGCCGGCGATGGAGCTGATCACACGGCACGAGATCAACTGGACGATCGTGGCCGCAGCGACTCCGGAGTGGGCGAAGCTGGTGTTTCCGGGCGAGCCGGAGGAGACCGCCATCGTGAAGTTGTGGGAGGCGATCTTCGCATCTTCACGGATCAACGTGGATGACCCGGTCGCGGAGTGGAAGCAGCATGGCGAGCATTTGAAGAAACGTGTGGAGATGCTGAATGCGAAGCGCTTCTCTGCCCTGCACTTCAAGTCGGCGGATGGAACGACGAACCTGAAGGTAGGGCTTGCGGACGACCATCTATGGGCAGGCGGCGGAACGACGGCTGGAAATGGAATCTACTGCCAGCCGAATATTCCGACCGAGGAGTGTTTCACGACGCCCCACAAGGACCGCGTGGATGGCGTTGTGCGGGCGTCGAAGCCGCTATCGCACCAGGGGACGCTGATTGAGAATATTGCAGTGCGCTTTGAGGGCGGAAAGATCGTCGAGGCTACCGCGACAGCAGGCGAAGATGTACTGAACCGGCTGATCTCGACCGACGAGGGCGCGCGGCGGCTAGGCGAGGTAGCCCTGGTGCCGCACAACTCGCCGATTGCACAGAGCGGAATCCTGTTCTGGAATACGTTGTTCGATGAGAATGCGGCGAGCCATATCGCGCTCGGCCAGGCGTATTCGACGTGCCTGATCGGGGGCGAAAAGATGGACTCGGCTCAGTTGGCTGCGCTGGGAGCGAACGAGAGCCTGATTCACGTGGATTGGATGATTGGCTCGGCTGCGATGGATGTGGATGGCATCACTGCCGACGGAACATCGGAGCCGCTCATGCGCAAGGGAGCGTGGGTGTAGCCGCAGAGAATAGCGAAACGCAGACCAGTGATGCAGACACCTTCGGGTGTCTGCATCTTTTTGCGAGCCGAACGGCTGAAAAGCGGGCTTCCGCACGGCTTTTTGAAGTTTTTTCGCGCGCAGAGAGAAGTTTTTTGTGCGCGGATGCGATTTTCGCTGTAAATTGAAACTCAAGACGGAGCCGATGCGTCAATCTCCGTAATTCCCATCAAAATGTAGTTGCTGCGTGAGCCGTGACGCTCCGCAGGGCAAGCTCGATTTATGATCTTCGCCTTATCGCACGACTTCCCGTCGTTGCGTCGTCGCATTCTTGTATTCAAAATCGTCATCTCGCGTTGAACGCGTTCGGAGGAAAGCCTTATGAGTTCCAGCATTCACACAGGTGTTTCACGCAGGTCCTTTATGCGAATTCTTGGGGCAGCCTCGGCCGCGGCT
>Ga0193743_1001166_pt1 | contig 19841 bp, 24 predicted proteins | sample L2c2metaG_FD_143038 | JGI IMG/M metagenome (GOLD analysis project Ga0193743, IMG submission 143038) | Soil microbial communities from a riparian zone of the East river system, Colorado, United States - L2c2 | ecosystem: Environmental > Terrestrial > Soil > Riparian zone | place: USA: East River... | reverse complement strand
CAGCGACGGGCGCGACGCAGATATGGCTCGACCACACAGACATGCGCTCCGCATCGAGGTGGCTGAGCAGCGTGAACATGATGTGCTACGACTGGTACAACGCGGTCGAGAAGAAGACGGGGCACGACTCTCCACTTCACACCAGCGCCGCGGATCCGAAGCAGATTTCGATCGACAACGCAGTGAAGATGAATCTTGCGGCGGGCGTTCCGAGAAGGAAGCTGATCGTCGGTGTTCCCTTTTATGGCCGCAAGTGGACGGGCGTGGAGGCGACCAAGAATGGTCTGTGGCAAACGATATATGCACCGGGTGGAGCGGACATCATCTATCGCGACGTTGCACCGTTGATAAACAGGCAGGGATATGTGCGGTACTGGGATGCGACGGCAGAGGCTCCCTACCTATACAACGCAGAGACGAAGACCTTCATTACCTACAACGACGCAGAGGCTGAGGCCTCCCGTGCGGTGTATGTGCGGAAGATGGGGTTGGGTGGGATTATGTTCTGGCAGTACGGCGGCGATTCTGGGAATGTGCTGCTCGATGCGATCGTGGCGGGGTTAACGAAGGAAAGATAGCTGGCTTCGAGCTTCGTTTAAATTGGTCGCATATATAAATCAATACTGGAAACACGAAGCAGCGCTCGGTCTTCAGTCGACGGGCGACGGGGAGATATGCCGCACGCGGGGGGACTGGGATGAACGGCGCAAAGAGGTACACGACAATGCAGACGGGCGATGTGAGCGTCTGAAGGGGGTTACAGGTGCATTCGCCTGGCTCCGCTGCATGACGTACTGGACGAGGACTACGGCGAGGTAAGGTATCTGGTTAGACATGCGCACCAAAAGAACGGGACACGCGGCCTCAGGGCGGAAAGCGTGATGATCGTTTGGAGAATCCGGACTGGCTATGTGCTTGGTGTCACAGGGATGAGGATCCGATAGCCAAAGTATTGCCGAGCAAAAGGGCATGACTATATGAGGAGGCGTATGATCCCGGACAGTTGGATTCGATAATTCACTTAAGGCATTGGACTTGAACAGATTTTCCAGAGAACTTCCTGCCTTTTTCTTTGCATTTCGTATAGTGTTTTCGGAGTTCGCGCACGCCCATTTCTTCTCCACACTTAGAGCACGAACGCTTAGCCTTCGGCGTTGCCGCCGCGACGTATTCGGCGGCGGTTGCTGTTTCTGCGGCCTGCTTCGCCGTTCAGAAGGCGGTCGGGGAAATGCTTGAGCCACGGATTGAGTCTTAATCGTCCATACACAAACTACTGCTGTTTGTGCCGACCTCGACAATTATTGGCAACTACTCGACTTCGTCGAGAATCGCAACTTTTCCCTCATCTCTACACACAGCGCAAGTTTTGAGGTGCCAACTTATCACCCACTCAAAGCTCTTCACTGAAGATGCGGCACTTTGGTGCAGGACGTGATCGGACCGATTCAGCGACTCCAAACGTCGAATCGCAACGTCTCTTTCGCTTTGAAGACGCTCGTATTCGGTGCACGCCATTCTCATACGATGCGCATTCATGCGGGGAAGCGTTGCCTCGCAGACGCGCCCTCGAGTCTGCTAATCCAGGCATCTCTGCAAAACGCGGAAGGCGTCAGATCAACCAGTACCAATACTCCTTCCCCACCGAGGTCGACGGTTCCCTCGGTGGTCTTTTTGTCTAGAGCACAAACAGTAGTAGTTTGTGCATCAATGTATGAATGTGTCTGTCGTGGTCGATGGTGTTGTGACCGGGGTACCTATACGACGGGGGCGGAGTTGACTCTATGTCTGTATAGGGGGCGAAGAGCCATCCGGATCACCACGGGTGGCTCTTCGCTTTCTCTAACACAAACAAACAGTGGCGCGTGCGGGATGTTTTGGGAAGGGGGCAAAAGAGGTGAGCGCCTGTATGCTCGACGGCATCATAGTGATGGAGCGGGAATCCGCCTAAGTAGAAACTCGTGGAAGACGATGAAGAGGTAAGGGGGCGGCAAGCTGTTTTTCCTTCTGGGACCGTTAGCTTTCTGGGAGTACATGGACGACTTGCGAGGTGCTGACGAGCACAAACAACAGTAGTTTGTGCTTCAACGACGGGACAGGCATAGATGGGTCCCTGCCATGTGATGTTTGAGCGGTCAACAGCGAATTTGCCAAACGTATCAGCGTCTCTGCGAGGGCTTCAGCCGTGGAGGAAAGGGAAGCGGGATTGAGCACAAATAACAGTTTGCTCGCTGTCCGCAGGCGTCCCTCAAGGCATCGACCTAATCACGCCCACAGGAGGCGCGTCATGAAAGATTCATCGTGTACGCAAGGGCGAAGCTAATGAAGACCAGGTCACCGCAGCGATCGTAAAGGTAACATCCAACGTTCCGTTGAGCGCGTATCTAGCTGCTGCAGTTGCATCTATGGTGGCCACGTTCACCTTCAAGGGATGGATGCCCATGCCTTAGTCGGCGACGTTCTCGGTATATCAAGGACGGCTTCTCAACTCCAAGGTAAAGGTTGAGATCGGTATCGCGCCACAAGCCCCGTAGTTTGCCTAGACGGCGAAATCCGGCAGGTCTTGAGTAACCTGGTCGCGAATGCGATCCACGCGTTCGACCCCAAGGAGGGCCGCCCCTTATTGCGGACCCGCGCATCGACGGACTGGCATACCGGAACGAAAGGGGTCAAGCTGACGGTCGCGGACACTAGCGCCGGGGGTGATACTGGAGGTGCTCGCGAGAATCTCAGGGATGAATGGCAACGGTCTGGGACTATGGCTCTCTGAAGATAACGTGAAGCTCCATCACGGACGATTGAGGGTCCGGAGTCGGCATGCTGTCGGGACGGTCTTCTCACTGTATTTGCCGTTGAATATCACTGCGGTAAACCGGTCGGACGGAGGGTCGAACTCCACCCCCCATAACTAAATAACACAAGTCTAAGGACTTTTCCGCTGATCGATTTGCCCCGGGAGCCTGCTGGGTTTGGCCACACCTTTTCAATTTGGATGATCATTATTTAGCTGCCGAGATATGAGCAGCTTTGGATCAAACTTCCCTGCAACCTTTTTTGCATCGCTGCGTCATAATGTGCGTGAAGGGTTACCTTCACAGACCTATTGAGGAAGCTATGAGGAGAGTGATATGACCACGATGACTCGCTTTGTTCCGTTCCGTTCGCCCCTGGAAGGCGTTGCGGTACTCCAGAATCGGTTGAACTCGATCTTCAATGACTTCACCACCTCGAACGGCGAGCTGCAAAATGAAAGCCTTAGCGCAGGGAACTTCATCCCTCCAGTCGATATCTATGAAGACCCGAATCGCCTCATGCTGAAGCTGGAAGTGCCGGGGATTCCTCAGGACGATCTTCAGATCAACCTGGAGAATCAGACCCTGACGGTCAAAGGGGAGCGAAAGCTGGTGAAGGATGAGAAAGAAGAAAACTTCCATCGAATTGAGCGTCGGTATGGCAGTTTCGTCCGCAGCTTTACTTTGCCCGCCACGATCGAGACGGACTCCGCTCGGGCGAATTACGAAAACGGCGTCCTCTCGATCACCTTGCACAAGAAGGAAGCTGCTAAGCCCAAGCAGTTGAAGATTGAGATCGGAAGCGCCGGTAGCAACTCGAAGCCGACCCCGAAACAAGTGGAAGCGTCAAACGCGGCCTGAACGCAGCGGTAATCCAAGAATAAACCACACGCAAACCTTGCGCCGGGAGGCGTGCTCCTGAGAGCACGCCCCTTTTTGTGCGGCGGTACTGAAAGGAGCAGTATCAGGGGGGATGCCGTGAGATTTTTCAATCTTGTTTACAAAAAACGCTGGAGAACGTTCTAAGCTGCACGGGGTTTCTGGTGTTCGTTTTCCCTGCCGGTCTACCAGAGAGCGAACCCGGTGCATTCAAGTGAGCGACATTGTCGATCCCGTCGCCCAAGCGATCTCTACCAATTCGCCACCTAACCATCCGGCAACTAGCGCGGGGAGGATGGCAGCAAATGATAATACCAACGCTCCCATGCCCGGCACTTCTGCGCGGTCCCGGCGGATAAACCAACTGATCGCAAAGAGGATGTCAGGTGGAATTGGTCTTGAGTTAGCGAAGGAATTGGCGAACAGAGGGTACGACGTAGTCATCGCTTCTGCTGGTGAGAGGTTGAGCGGAGCGGCAGAGGAGATACGAAGCCGCGGACATCAAGTGATTGAAGTGCACGCAGATTTGGCCATCAGAGAAGATGCGGATCTGCTCTGGATGCAGTGCAATCGCTTGGTCGTCCGATCGATATTGCATGTATCAACACGAGAGTCGGCGTTGGTGGTCTCTTCAATGAGACTGATCTCGCTGCCGAACTAAATATGATGGAGTTCAACTGCACCGGCACCGTGCAACTGGCGAAGCTCGTCGTACGCCACATGACAGAGCTGGGGGCCGGAAAGATCTTATTCACGGCTTCGATCGCAGGTGAAATGGTGGCGCCTCGGGAGGCCGTTTATGCTGCACCCAAAGCCTTTGTCCTTTCCTTCGCTCACAGTCTCAGGTACGAGCTGAAAGAAACCGGCATCACCGCAACCGCTCTCCAACCGGGCCAACCGACACTGATTTCTTCCATCGTGCGGGAATGGATGATACCGAAGTCGGTCAAAAGGCAAGTCGGAGAGTCAGCCTGACGACGTAGCTCGTCAGGGGGATTAAAGCTCTTCTGGCAGGGAAGGATCATATCTATGCTGCGTCCTTAAAAACGTAGTTAGAAGGGGCCTTAGGCAATGTGACACCTGGAAACGTAAAATGCGCGAGAAGATGGCAAAGCCCAACTCCGAAAAGTAAGCGAAACGGAGACCGGACCACCTGAGAGGCCCGTCAAAGATGGGCCTCTGGATGTTTATGGACCAGACCACGCAGTCAAGCGTTTATGCGTCTATTCCATTACGTCGGCAAGCGAGCACGTTCTGCGACGAACCCAAAAGACTGCGTCGTACGGATACGCAAAAGGAGCTAGCGATGTCCCCTGCATTGAAGGAAAAGCCGCATGCGGAAGAACTGGCCGTGACCGGAGCAGCCGGAATGATTCTCGACGGACGCTATCTGCCTCCGCCTGAAGATAAGGACGGCAAGCTCTGGGTGAGGACCTCCACTTTAGTTCAGGCGGCTGCCCAAGATTTATATACGATCTGGCTCAATGTCGAGGCCGCACCCCACTGGCAAGAGCAAATCACCCAGGTCTTTTCAACGGGGGAGAAAACGTCCCACTGGGTTATGGAGTCGGACGGAAAAACGATCGAATGGGATTCGGAGGTTTTGGCAGACGAGCCCGGGAAGCGGATCGCGTGGCGATCCATTGGCGGCGAATCTGACAACGCGGGAGAGGTGATCTTTGAAGATGCTCCTGGAGATCGCGGCACTATGGTCACAGTGCTCCAGGAGTTCCGCATGGGCAAGTTGGCCAGCGCGTGGGAGACATTCGTGGGCCGCAATCCTAAGCAAGCGGTAATCGAAAATTTACGCCACTTCAAGGCGCTCGCAGAGACAGGAGAGATTCCAAAGACACAGGGGCAGCCTCATGGAGACCGCGGTATGGTCGGAAAAATGAAAGCGGGTACTTACGGAGAAACCATCCCCACGCCCTCAGGCTCGAATTCAATTGCAAGCTAGGTGCGGCATTCCCAAAAAACGGAATTGGAGGATTTATGAAAGCTGTTTGTTGGATGGGAAAGAGCAAAGTCGAAACTCTCACGGTGGCGGACCCTCAGCTGTTGAACCCGCATGACGCGATCATTAAAGTCACTCGGACTGCCATCTGCGGTTCCGATCTGCATCTCTACGACGGGTTCATACCTACGATGGAATCTGGAGACATACTTGGTCACGAGTTTATGGGTACCGTCGAAGAGGTAGGTAAAGAGGTTACCAATCTTCGTCGGGGCGATAGAGTCGTGGTGCCGTTCACCATCGCTTGCGGGAATTGTCTTTTCTGCAAGAAGAAGATCTGGGCCGCCTGCGACAACAGCAATCCGAATGCACATCTGATGGAAGCAGCCTATGGATACTCCGGCTCAGGTCTCTTTGGCTACTCTCACATGATGGGAGGTTACGCCGGAGGTCAAGCCCAGTTTGCTCGTGTCCCATTTGCCAATGTAGGTCCGTTGAAGCTCGAAAGCGACCTCCCGGATGAGAAAGTATTGTTCCTTTCCGATATTTTCCCGACAGGATACATGGCTGCAGAAAATGCGCAGATTCAACCAGGAGATACAGTTGCTGTTTGGGGCTGTGGACCGGTTGGTCAGTTCGCGATTGCCAGCGCATTCATGCTAGGGGCTGCAAGAGTCATTGCGATCGATCGTTTGCCGGAGCGTCTTAACCTCGCCCGTGGTCTCGGCGCAATTACAGTCGATTATTCGGACGAAGATATTAGTGTTCTCACTGCACTTAAGGATCTCACTGGTGGCATCGGTCCCGATTCGTGTATCGACGCTGTGGGCCTGGAGGCACATTCGGCACAACTGCAAGGGACCTACGACAAGATCAAAGTTGCTTTATTGATGGAAACAGATAGGCCGAGCGTGCTGCGGCAGGCTATTCAGGCTGTTCGAAAAGGTGGCACGCTATCGGTGCCAGGTGTGTACGGCGGCCTTCTCGACAAAGTACCGTTCGGAGCAGCATTTGGTAAAGGCATCACGATGAAGATGGGCCAGACCAACATGCACAACTACATGAAACCGTTGCTCGAGCGAATCGAGAAGGGACAGATCGATCCGAGTTATATCATCTCCCATCGCGTCACGCTCGACCAGGCTCCAGAGATGTACAAGATCTGGAGAGACAAGAAAGAGAATGTCACGAAGATTGTGATTGATCCCTGGGCAGAAGCGGCCGCTTAGATCTTACTTTGTAAGAATCTCTGAGGGCCTTGTTTGACAGAGCCGTCAGACAGTGACCAGTTTTATGGAGAGAATATGCCTACGAATCCTGATCCGCGCGACGAAGGACCAAAACCGCCGTTTCCCGAGCAGAAACAAAGCCACCCGGGCTCTGTCAGGCAGATGGACCCACCTGCTGATCACGGAGAGAACAGCTATATAGGAACGGGAAGGCTACTGGGCCAGGTGGCGATCGTTACAGGTGCGGATAGCGGTATCGGTCGTGCGATAGCAATCGCGTTCGCAAAGGAAGGCGCAGACGTAGTGCTCTCTTATCTGCCGGAAGAAGAGTCGGACGCGCTCGAGGTTTCTGCGCTGATCCATGAAATGAAAAGGAAGGCAGTTCGCCTTCCCGGAGATATCGGTTCGCTAGACTACGCAAAGAGTCTCGTTGCGGCCGCCATCAACGAATTCGGCCATCTGGATATCGTCGTGAACAACGCAGGGTTTCAAATGACCCATGACGATATTGAAGAGATTCCGGCGGAAGAATTTGAACATACGTTTAGGACCAATGTCTTCGGCACATTCTTCCTCACTCAGGCAGCTCTGCCAAAGATGGCGCCGGGAGCCTCCATTATCAACACGACTTCCATTCAGGCATATGAACCTGGAGAGCAACTGGTGGCCTATGCTGCAACTAAGGCAGCGATTGCGAATATGACGAAGAGCCTAGCGAAGCTTGCCGGAAAGCAAGGAGTTCGAGTCAATGCCGTGGCGCCCGGTCCGGTTTGGACGCCGCTCATCCCATCAACTATGCCCACAGAAAAAGTGAAGTCCTTTGGAGAAAATACCTTGTTCCAGCGGCCTGCCCAGCCGATCGAATTGGCGAGGATATTCGTGTTTCTGGCATCTGCCGAGGCGAGTTATGTATCGGGCGAGATTTATGGCGCAACGGGCGGCAAGACGCCTCTGTAAGGTGCGGGATCACTCCGCTTCGTAGCTGGACCTCTTACTTCGACTCGGATCTGGGGAATTGTAGCCTCCTTGGTGCCTTGAGTGAGGCGATCGCTACGTTGCAGTCAGGGTGTTGAATGGCTATTCTCCTCGGGACCAGGATCTATAACTTCTTCTTCAGGTCGTACGCCATGTTCTTGTGCGCCGCAACCATAGTTTTGCCCTTGACTACCGCTGCCCGGAACTTCGGGTCTTTCGTAGACTTGGCCTCATCGGTAAATAAATCGAGCGCTTTCGAATGATCGGAAACCATGAGATCCATGTATTCCTTGTCAAAATCCGCACCCGACATACCGTTGAGCTTGGCATAGTCCGACTTATGATCATCATCTAGATCGGTAGGCGCACTGAGGCCCCAGGACCGGGCAAATGGTTTCATGCTGGCGCTCATCTTTTTATGTTCGGAGACCATCTTCGTTGCGAATGCCTTCACCGCGGGGTTCATTGCCTTTTGCTCTGCGAGCTCACTTAGTTTGATTTCGTTCACGTCGGACTGGGCGGCTGAGGCAAGAAACTTTTTGTCATCGTCTGACGGGGATTGTGCGGACGCGGAGACCGTCATTAGCGATCCCGCGACTAGGGCCAGTAGAGCGATTCTTCTTATGTTCTTCATCTCGGAAACTCCATAGAGGTGCGTTGTCTGCACAGAATGCGGGAGACGCACAAATAGATACGAGTGCCTGCGGACCAGCTTGGTTGCTCAGCTTTACACCCCTGCAGGCGAATCCTGCTCACGCTCCAAGGAAGACAGCGTAAGATGATGCGATGAAATCCCTGGCTAATCCAACGATGCTCAAGCCCATTGACAAAGAGGAGGGCCTCCTCCAGGTCATCATAGAAACTCCCGCCGGCAGCAGAAATAAGTTTGCCTTTGACTCCGATCAGGCGATCTATGCCCTGAAGAAGGTCTTGCCTGCCGGCATGGTCTTTCCGTATGACTTTGGATTCTTGCCCAAGACGCTAGCTCCGGATGGAGATCCAATCGATGTGTTGCTTTTGATGGATGAGCCTGCATTCCCTGGAATTGCGGTGTCTGCTCGTTTGATCGGTGTGATCGAGGGCGAACAGCTTGATGGGAAGAAGAAGATTCGGAACGACAGGCTGGTGGCCGTCGCGGAGGCGAACCATATGTATGCCAACGTGCGTAAATTGAAGGATCTTCCTGACAAGTGGATTAATGAGTTGGAGGAGTTCTTTGTGAATTACCACAATCTTGAGGGTAAGAAGTACCGGCTGTTGGGATGTAAAGGAGCAGAGGTCGGACTAAGTCTCATTAAAGCTGCGCAGAAGGCTTATTAGAGTAGCACCTAGATTCCGAACAGGCACCCGAACTGCTGCCACAACGAAAGGCCCGAAATTCCAGACTTTGTAGGCAAAGGACGTCTCCTTTTATTCGCTCAATGTCTGACACTTCCTTGGGACCAACCGCAGCATCCTAAGACTTACCAGGCAGGAGGGGTTTATGGAGACAGGCATACAAATTGAAGCCGAGAGCCCGATGAGAAAGATCATCGTATTCGTGATAGTCATTTCTGGCGGAATCGCGGCGTACCTTATGTACCGTCGTGGGGAGTCTCTTCCATCGATCGCAAAGCAAGCTATCACCAATCCGGTCGGCTCTATGGTTTCCGAAGTCAAGAACTCAGTTTAATCAGGGTCAGTAAGGCCGATGAGCGAACTTATCATCAGGTTTATTATCGGCGGCGTGGTTGTCAGCCTGTTCGCAGTTATCGGGGATGTATTGCGCCCCAAGAGTTTTGCTGGGCTTTTTGGCGCAGCGCCCTCGATCGCATTGGCGACCATGGGCCTAACGATCGCGAAAAGCGGAGCGGACTATGCAGCCATTGAGGCGCGGTCGATGATACTAGGGGCGGTCGGTTTTCTGGTCTACACGCCGCTGTGTCCTGGGTGTTGTTGCGATATAAACCCTCGACACCACTGGCAACAATCAGCCTCATGCCGGTCTGGTTTGCCATCTCTTTCGCTCTATGGTTCACGCTGATAAGGGTGCACTGACGTGATCAAAGTGGATTTCTCATCTCTTCGACAGACCAAGGTGAACGAATACGCGCTGAGATTCTTTTTCGGAGGAGCATGTACCGTAATTGCGGGACTGATCGCGAAACGATTTGGTCCCGAAATTGGTGGCTTGTTCCTTGCTTTTCCGGCTATCTTTCCTGCCGGAGCAAGCCTTATAGAAGAGCACGAGAAGCGACGGAAAGCGCAATTTGGCTTCGATGGTCGTATTCGAGGACGACTCGCCGCTAGCCTAGACGCCACCGGTGCAGCCATGGGGACCCTGGGTTTGATGGCGTTTGCTTTGCTTCTCTGGCGCGCATTGCCTGGGCACAACGCCTATCTCGTGATTTCACTCGCTACAGTGGTCTGGGCATTGTTGTCGGCCGGTCTTTGGATACTCCGAAGGAGACGGATCTTCTTCAGCCCTCGGCCCTGATAAGAGATTCAGGCTGATGTTCCAGGCACCTCAACCTCGTTTAAGGCATCGTAAAAGACTGAGTCCTTGTTTCCAGGGAGATACGATGCCCACGCGTCCAACCTGGTCCGGTTCCATTCAGATCTCGCTTGTTTCGATTGCGGTCAAGATCTTCCCCGCCACCAACCCAGGGCGGCAGGTTGAATTCCATCAGATTGACCGTAAGACCCATAAACGAGTTCATCATCGCAATGTCGATGAAAGTGGGGACGTAAGAAAGGCCGACATCGTCAAGGCTTCGAATATTCCCGTGACAAATACATCGAGATCGATCCAGACGAATTAAAAGCCTTGCGGCTTCCGACGGCGACGACGATGCAGATCAAGCAGTTTGTCAAGGCAGGGGAGCTCTCGTTAGCCCTATTCGAGCGACCCTACTACTGTAGCTGCAAGCACCGGTTCGTCTCTTTTCACGCCCGAAGGGCATGAAGACCGCATCGGCACTTTTCAGCCAATATCGTTTTGGTGCGATGACGTGTTCCAGACCGCCGAGGGGCTAAAGCAACGCGGCGTGAAGTTCTTTCAAGAGCCCAAGAAAGAATCCTGGGGATCATCGGCCATCTTCGAAGATCCCGAAGGCAACAAGTTCGTACTGAGTTCGCGATAACTGACATCCTTGCTCAAGATCCTCATAAATACTCATATCGTCACTGACACGATTACTCGACATGTTTCGACTTCATCGGTTCGTATGATTCAAACAGCTACTGGTGAGACGATGTCCTGGAACTCGAGTGTAGCTTGGGTCGTAATGTGGCGTAAGTCTTTGGGCGCTATGTGGCATGAATGGCGTCTGCCTCGCGGGCGCCAGCAAGCGTACATGCCTCCAGCTCTTTTATGTCGGTGTCCAAAAGGAGTCGAAGAGAATTCAGTGCCTCGGCAACGATTCGTCACAAACCGGGCCATGTCGCCGCAAGTTATTCAAGCTGAACGTTTGGAGCACCGTTCATAGTCTCCAAGTGATTGAAAATGGAAGACGCATCGAGATACGCGTAGTGCAGGTCTATCGGCAAAATCTCCAAATGGCCCACTTTGTCGCGAATCGTTGCCATATCCCTATATGGACAGCCTGCTTTTACCTACACCTGTTGCCCTTTTCCCGCAAGCAAGAATATATTGTGTTAACGCAATATCTCGCGCTAAATGGGAAACGATATATATAACCGAATTGCCGTACTTAGAGCCGAGCGAGGCCTTTCCCGGCAAGATCTCGCCGATGCTTTGGGAATCAACTACCAGACTGTCGGCTTCCTCGAACGCGGAGACTACAGTCCCTCGCTCGAACTTGCTATGGACGCAAGCGATTTCTTCAATGTGCCAATTGAAGCGATCTTTTCGCGCAAACCATTTCGTCCGCTGAGCGAACAAGTCTATGGTTCTCCCTCGGCAAAAAAGAACAAGCGGTAACCGCGCCGCTCTCGCATAGGAGATCTGATGATCGAACAAGCCACATTTCTCGGTATGCCCATCCGAACACACCGCCAGCGACAACTGCTGGTCATCGTCTATTACCTGTTCGTGCTTTGCATGGGATTATTCTACTTTTGGATAGGGTGGCGTTACATCTGGTTTGCAGTCCCCCAAATGCTGACCCTCGGCGGCCTCTTCGGAGGCATCAAGATAGGCGGCCCGGTGAAGTTTTACAATGACCGCGATCTGTCTCTTAGCAGCGGCATCCAGTCGTTAAATTTGAGCAGGCCTTTCAGCTTCATCCCTGCATTGGATGAACGAGAAAAAGCCCGGCGCGATGCCGCGCACTTCCTTGCATACCGGATCCTGATCGTTAGCCTCTTTCTGATGAGCGCGGCGGTCTTGGTGCCACATTCGATGTCAAGTTCCTCGCACTACACATGGGTCGCTGGCAGAGTGCAGGTTGTCTTTCTCTTCCTAGTCATCTACGCGGTCTCCCTGCCGCAATCCGTTCTCTTATGGACAGAACCCCAAGACCCCGTAGCCGACCTAATAGAAATGCCCCCAAGCCAGACATCCTAACCCTTGACTTGAGTCATCGTCACCGCAAGGGGGTTGTAGCGGATGTCCCCGGTCCAATGTGTAACGGATGTTCCGGTACACTCCCGCTGAGCATACTTAGCACTTGCGTTACAAAAACGACCAAGCACATGCGTTACAGCGCGTTGGAACCCTGGTTGTTCCTGAGCTTTGGCCTTACGCACGATGATGCAGTATGCCCTGGAAAGAGAGTCGCATCGTGGATCAACGCCTTCAGTTTCTGTCGAGCTACCAAAAGGATGAGATGTCAGTCTCCCCTGCATAACGCGGGAAACTGTCGCAGAACTGCGTCGTCGCAAACGGTGCCTGCCTCATACGCGGCTGGCCACTCGCATATGCCGAAAACCCGAATTTCGAGGAGTTCTTTCTGGGACGTGCATAATTGACGAACGCAGGACTGCGCAGGGATGGAGTACACAAAGGCCTTTAGATTATGGTGGACGTTCCAATTATTCAAACTCTCGGGCTCAGCAAATCCTACGGGCACTTCATTGCGGTCCGGGGATTAACGCTCTCCGTTGCAAGACATCGGATAACGGCCTTTGTTGGCCTCAACGGCGCAGGTAAAAGCACTACGTTGAAAATGTTGTTGGGGATAATTCGACCCAGTAGCGGCGGCAGCGGCAAGGTACTGGGCCAGACGATCACTGATCCGAGGGCAAGCCGCGAATCGCGGAGGAACATCGCTTACGTTTCCGAACATAAGGCCTTGTACGAGTACATGACAGTGGAGCAAATGATCCGATTCACCAGTGCCTTTTACGCAGATTGGTGTTCCGATAAAGAGCAGAAGCTCCTTAAGCAGTATCGGTTGCCACGTAGCGCTCTCATCAAAACGCTTTCTAAAGGGATGAGGACGAAACTCCATCTTCTACTGGCATTTGCTCGACGCCCCGCTCTGCAAGCTACCCTCGGCAGAACAATAACACTTGAGAATATCGACGCTCGTTTTCAATTGCGGACCGCTTTGCAGTATCACGACTAGAGAGTCAAGCCGCGGGCAGCTCGGAGAAGTAATCGAGGCGATGGGCGGCGAACTCGAGATGATTGCGTAAAGCGGCCTTCGACATCCAGATGAAGCTGACCTCTTCGATATTGATCTTCGGCTTCTCTGGATCTTTGGGCTTGCTCGGTGCTCGGCCCGCGATGGTCAGGTCGCGCACAGGGACTCGGAAGCTTCGGGATGTCTCTGTGGAGCCATGCCGCAGTTAGATGCTGACGATCAACTTCCTGTTATTCAGGAAGCTACTCCGTAAAGTCCGTCTCTCCGGAAGAGGGAAGGTCGCCATCTTCTGTGGTCTTGAGCCTGATGGCGACCTCCCAAGCAGCGCCCTCATACTCCACGTCGTAGGTTTGTGGAATGCTCCCCGCACCCCACGCTAACTCGACGAGGGCCCTGGAAAGACAGAGTTTGTCTTTTCGACTTCGCTAATCGTCGTAGCCAACCCTCCACCAATATTGGATGCCGCTTTCGCTCAAAGAGGCAGCGTGAAGCTATTCACCGATCTCGCCCATGATCGCCTCTACGGCTACGCTCCATTGATCTTCGATATCCATTCGCAGCTCATCGAGGTCCTGAGCTGGGATGCCCTGGCTGTAGCTTTGAAAGATAAATGGCGTAGTGTTTCAGAATTATCTGGCGCAATCGCTAAGTGCGGGTGAATGACGTTGAGGGAAGAGTGTCTTTTCTTGAAAGCGCGAGACACTCCGCCTGCGAGGTAAGTGCCTGATTCTGATGCGAAATGGCCGTGATCTTGGTCATCAGATACGCTTTGGGTTGTATTGCAAAGAAAACTCCGGACTACGCCAAATAATTCTGAAAGCGACAGCCCCTGTCGTTCCTCGGCCTCTGCCTGTGTCTCGGCTTCGGACGGGGGCCATTGTCGGGGCGGGATTGGCGGGTTGTTCTTCTGCTGCTCGTGGGTCGTGTACGGGACAATCGTCGTCTGTGCATACGGTGAGGGTGGTTCCTACGCGCTTGCCATAGACGATGATTGCAGGCTTAGCGGCTGCGCACGGCGGGGCTGGCTCGGGAATGCGAGCTTCATTCTGTTCTCAGCGCCTGCAACGGCTCAATGCGCGAAGCTCGCCGCGCCGGAACGTACGCGGCAAGCAGCGCAACAGCGCAGAGCAGCAAACCCACGCCCGAGAAGACCGCCGGGTTTGTCCCTGTTGTGCCAAAGAGCAGGGACTGGATCCACTTGCTCAAGGCGAATGAGCCGAGCGTTCCCAGCGCCACACCGGCGAGAGCAAGCCGAAGCGTCTTGGCGAGAACACCTCGCTGCACAAGCCCAGGGTTGGCTCCCAACGCCATGCGTATGCCAATCTCTTTGGTGCGCTGATGCACCGAATACGAAATCAGTGCGTAGATCCCCAGCGAGGCGAGCAACAGTGCGAATCCCGCAAAGCCTGACAGCAGCATGACCAGAAAGCGCCGCGGCGAGACCACTTTGTCTACCAAGCCTTGCAGGGTTTGGAACTCGGTGACAGGGAGATTGGGATCGATGGGCCGCAGCGCCACGCGGATACTTGCCGCCAGGCTATCGGGGGGAAGCGTGGTTCGCACCACCAGCATCATCGCCGCGTAGTCCCCGGTTTGACGCATCGGCATATACATTTCAGAACCGCCCGATCGCTCGGGCCCTCCGTGATGAACATCGGCAACCACCCCGATGACTCTCCTTCCGCCATCCTGGGTCATCATCTTTCCGACCGCGTCCTGGCCGGGCCAGAGGGTGCGAGCCAGCGTCTCATTGATCATCACCACAGGTTCACTTGACTCTCGATCGCTCTGCGAGAACTCTCTCCCCGACTTCAACTGGATTCCAAGGGCTTCGAAGTATCCATCGGTCACGACCCGGATAAAAGCTTCCGGGTGATTGTTCTTGTCGTAGACCTGTCCTTTAGCCCCGACTTGCCAACCTCGGTCTCCATCGAGGGGGAGGATATCGCTGATCCCTGCTGCCGCGATGCCGGGGACTGCGCGGGCGCGCTGCAATGCATCGTCGATAAATGAGTTCGCTTGCGCTGCAGTCAAGATCTGAAAACTCGGGTCGATGCGCAACGCGGCGGCTCGTTCGGGTTGAAACCCAAGGTTCATCGCCAGCACCCGCATAAAACTTTGCAGGAGCAGTGCTGCGCCCACCAGCAATACGCAGGCTAGGGCAAGCTGGGAGACAACCAATCCGTCGCGGAACCAGCCATGCCGGCTGCTGCCGCTCGACTCGCGTCCCGCGTCCTGCAGGCCTTCGCGAAGTTTGTATGCCGGCACCTGCAACGCGGGAGCCAAACCAAAGAGTACGCCAGAAGCGACCGCGGCCAACAAGGTGAAGGCGAGCGTACTGTTATCGACGCGAACGCTTGCAAGAAGCGGCAGGTTGAAGGCACTGAGATGCGCAAGCCCACGCGTGCCGGCAACGGCCAGCAGCAGGCCCAGCGCAGCGCCGCAGCAAGAGAGGGTTATGCTCTCGGTGAGCACTTGCCGCAGCAGGCGAAAACGCCCCGCTCCCAGCGCCGCGCGTATCGCCATCTCCTTTTGCCGCGTTCCCATGCGCGCCATTTGCAGATGAGAAATATTGGCGCAGACAATCAGCATAACGACACCCACGGCGCAGATCAGCACCAGCAGGGCCGGACGCACCTCGCCGCTGACATGCTGCTCCAATGGAGCCAGCTTCGGTTGGATCCCATTTCGCTCCGGACGCTGACTCACCAGATGCTGCGCGAGCACGGTGAGCTCTGCCTGCGCGTCCGCAATGGTGACGCCGGGCTTGAGCCTTCCGACGAGCGCCATCGTGTTTCCGCTGGGTTTATTCTTGTCCATCAGCGGCCAGGGAATAAAGACATCGACGCGCTTGGCCGGATCGAAGATGCTGGAAAAATCGAAAGACGCGGGCAGGATGCCGATGATGGTGACGGGCTGATTGTTCAACGATAGCCTCTGCCCTACCACGTTTGGGTCGGAGCCAAACCGTCTGCGCCAAAGGCCATCGCTCATGAGCAAGGCGGTGGGAGCGGAATATTTCCCTTGAGACTCCTCACTAGTAAACGATCTGCCGATCGCGGGCTCGACGCCCAGCAACGGGAAGAAGTTTCCGGTGACCGCAACGCCGGTGATGCGCTCCGGTTCGCCGCTCCCTGTCAGCTCTTCATTGCCCGCGCTGTAGGCGCCGGACCAGCCAGCAATGTCGGTGAAGGATTTGTTCTGATCGCGGAGATCCGCATAGTGCTCGACCTGTGTTATGCAGCAGTCCCCGTTGGCGATCCATACCAGCTGCTGCGGATCGCGGAAAGGAAGCGGACGCAAAAGCAGCGCATTGACCACGCTGAAGACTGTCGAAGCGCCACCAATCCCGAGGCCGACAATCAGTATCGCGAAAATGGTGGAACCAGGATTGCGGCCCATTCCGCGAATTCCGTACTTCAGATCGCTCGCGAGGGATTCGAGCCAGCTCCAGGACCAGGTTGCGCGCGTCTGCTCGCGAATCAGCGTGGGATTGCCAAAAGCGCGCAGAGCCGCATAGCGGGCCTCTTCCGGTGACAGTCCACGTTCCCACTGTTCTTCTTCTTCCAGTTCGAGGTCAGACTGCAGCTCTCGCTCCAGATCCGCGTTCCGTTTCTTGATCCGCCACCATCGCATTTCAGCTCTTCTCCGCCGTGGGCCACATGACGCGCGCCACAGCTTCCGCCATCTGCTTCCACTGCGACTCTTCGACCACCAGCTGCTTCCTGCCGATGTCCGTCAACCGGTAGTACTTGAATTCCCGGTTGCGGTCGGGAGCCATTTCCCATTGGGAGACGACCCATCCTCGTTCTTCCAGACGGTGCAACGCTGGATAGAGCGAACCGTGCTGCATCTGAAGGAAGTCGTTGGTAGTCCGCTGAATATGCTTGCCGATCTGATGGCCGTGAGCCGGACCGTAAAGAAGCGTTCGCAGAATGAGCATGTCAAGAGTGCCCTGGAGAAGGCCGGTGCGCGGTTGTGTCTGTTTCGCCATGGAAGACATTCTACCCTCAATTTTGCGACGATGGTAGACGCTCGACCATCGCTTGTAGCTTTGATCGCTATTTGACGTAGTGTTTCAGAATTATCTGGCGCGATCGCTGAGCCCGGAGGAACGGCGCTCGCCGTTCTGAGTGACAGCAACGATCGGCTGGATCGACCACGGCGAAAGATTGCGAGAACAAACGGCTTATCTGCAACCACTTAGCAAATTCTGCACAAGGAAGGGGTCAAGTCTCGGTTGACAAGCACGGGCATGGGTAGGCGAACATAAGGCGAACGACCATTATGCTCTCGACTGCCGCAATTCGTCTCCAGATCGAAACCAAGCTCGCAAACCGAGTGCCAGCCGCCCTGACGCTCAAGATCAAGCAGGCGCCGGAACTGTTTCCGACCGGAATCAGTGAAGTCGATACAGTCCTGGGTGGCGGCATCCCTCGCGGGAGCATCACCGAGGTTGCGGGTGGGGCATCGACGGGTAAGACATCCTTCGGGCTTTCGGCACTCGCTGCGATTACGCAGTCTGGGGCCGCCTGTGCCTGGGTTGATGTGAGCGACGCGCTCTCGCCGGAATCTGCAGCCGCGGCAAACATCGTTCTGAAACGGCTGCTCTGGCTCCGCATGTCGGCCGAGCGAAAACAGAAGGTCACCGACAAACCGTGGTCGCGTTTGGAGCAAGCATTGAAAGCGACAGATTTGTTGCTTCAGGCCGGAGGCTTTGCCGCCATCGTCCTCGACATGAGCGATGTACTGCCGCAACACACGATGCGCATCCCGCTGGCGACGTGGTATCGCTTCCGTCTCGCTGCCGAACAGGCCCGCACTGCTCTTATCTTTCTCAGTCAATCACCATGTGCCAGCAGTTGCGCAGCGCTGTCTCTGCGTTGTGAGCCGGCCAACACTCGTCCCTTCAGTACCAGCGGCGAAACCGCTCTCTTCGAGGGGCAGCAATACACCCTGGTGCGCGAGCGCAATCGCAATGAAGGTTCTCCCTTCCTCGCTAAGAAACCACCCGCGCGGGCAGAATGGCGTGCTGACAGTCTTTGGGCGAGGGTGCGGTGATGTACGCCGTTCTTCATCCCCCTAACTTCGCTGCGCAGGTCGCAGCGCAACAGCGTCCGGAGTTGCGGAAGCGGCCATTTGCCCTTATCGACGGCGAGCCACCGGCAGAGATGGTCTTTGCGGCAAACAAAGCGGCGCGCGTGCTGGGCGTGGAAGTCGGCATGACTCGCCTGCAAGCGGAATCGTTCCCGGAGGTTGTCGTTGTCTCTCGCGTGCATGAAGAGGAGGTCTCTGCGCAGACGATTCTTCACACCATCACGTGTATGTTTTCGCCGCGCATCGAGTATGTGGAGACGCACCCTGGCACCTATGTCCTCGACATACAGGGCATGAACACTCTGTTTGGGGCCGCCGCACAGCTCGCCAGCAGATTGCGGCAGCGCGTCATGTCGGCTGGCTTCCTCGCAAACGTAGCCGTCTCACAGAACTTTGATGCGGCCTTGTGTCTGGCACTCGGCAGAACCGGCAGCTCAGTAGTGCCACCTGGCGAAGAAGCGAACGCGATGCGGGCTCTTCCTCTGCGCGTTCTGGACCTCGCGCCGGAGCATGAGGAGATATTTCAGTCGTGGGGTCTCCGCACCTGCGGGGACCTGGCCGCTCTCTCTGAGACCGACTTGATTGCACGAATCGGGCAAGCGGGAAAGAGATTGCATGCACGTGCTCGGGGTGCGTGGCCACACTTGATGTTCCCGATAGAACCAAGTTTTGAGGAGAGCCTAATTGAACGGGTAGAACTGGACTTTCCCGTAGAGTTGTTGGAACCTTTACTGTTCCTGCTTGCACGTATGACCGATGCTCTGCTGGAGCGAGTGAAATCGAAGGCCCGTGCCATTGCCTTATTGCAAGTTGTGCTCCACCTTGACGGGGGGAATCGACATGAGCGCATCATTCGGCCCGCTCTGCCACTGCATGACAAGTCAACACTGCTCAAGCTATTGCAACTGGATTTAGAGACACACCCTCCCAGCGCTGCGATTGTCAGCTTGGAACTGCACGCACAGTCTGCTCCACCCTACCGCGCGCAGCATGGTTTGTTTCTACCGCAGGCACCGGAACCGGGAGTCCTGGAAGTGACGCTTGCGCGCCTGCGGAAGCTGCTCGGCGACGAGCGCGTGGGTTCGATCGAACTGAAAGACGATCACCGGCCGAATGCGTTCCGCATGATTCCGTATGCACCTCCGCCACCCGCGAAGAGTGAAAAGTTACCGCTCTCGGTGCCAACAGCTCTTCGTATCTACCGTCCACCGCAAGCCGTTGGTGTGACGCTCGTTGGCAATGCTCCGGCACGAGTCTTTTGGGAGGGACAGCGATACGCCGTTCGCGAGATCGCGGGGCCGTGGCGTGTGAACGGACAGTGGTGGTCGGAGGCCAACTGGTGCCGCGAAGAATGGGATGTGCGGCTGGCAACGGAGAGCATAGAGCGTGT
>Ga0193743_1001165_pt1 | contig 19850 bp, 17 predicted proteins | sample L2c2metaG_FD_143038 | JGI IMG/M metagenome (GOLD analysis project Ga0193743, IMG submission 143038) | Soil microbial communities from a riparian zone of the East river system, Colorado, United States - L2c2 | ecosystem: Environmental > Terrestrial > Soil > Riparian zone | place: USA: East River... | reverse complement strand
GACAGCAATTTACCATCCGAGTGCAAGCGCTTCAATCCAGTTTCCACGCTCGCTAAGCAACGCACCATCGAGCCTAGTTCTGTTCCCTAGGAACATGCACTTCTGTGCCGCCAGTCCTGACACTTTCCTTTCATGCTGTCTCAATGTCTCAATACAACTCACTTAAGTTGTTAATAATCCGGACAATCGGCGTTCAGGCATGACGCCCGGTCACACGAACTGCAATTTATTTGTCCGGCCCGATTATTCTTGCGATGCGCCTTACGGGCTTCTCAATGACCTGTCCGGTCGCTTCCCTCATTGTGCCGTTCGTCGCGTCGCCGCTAAACTGCGGGAACAACATTTCAGCCATCTTCCCCGCTCAATTTTCAGGCTCATTTCTGGATTGGAAAATGTTTAGTTGTTCTTTTTTGGCAGTCCAGTTGTTATAAGCCACTCTGACGGTGAATCATCTTTTGTTTTACCAATTCGTTAGCAAGAACCACCAAGTCCGAAAAGACGCGGGCTGAATAGGGCTTCGTTTCTCCCGCGTTATGCATAATACTGCCAAGACCGGTACTAACCTGTTCAAATACTTCATACATCTCTTTAACCGCCGGTCGCCGTTTGGCGGCGACGAGTGCATTTCCAATCTCGCGAAACACTCCGTGAACTGTTCCGCCATGCGCGTATACATCCGAACCGCCAAGATCGCTCAGCGATTTTTGGAGTCGTTTGGAATCTTGCTCAAAAATAAAATAAGTGTGGCGGGGAGCCTCCTTGACCAGAGAATACATAACGGCAAGGCCAGCTTCGAAAGGCATATTGAATCGTGGGGTAAGTGGATCGTGTTGGTCGATTTCAACACGTGAAAGATGGTGAAAAGAAAGACCGCAGGACTGAATGAGCATTGTGATACGCCGGAGACGCTGCTCTCCACCGACGATTTCGAGGGTTGTTCGAGGAGTCAGCCCAAAAGAGCAAATACCCACGATGTATGCAAGAAATAAGTCTTTGAACTGCTGATCATACGGGCAATTCAAGAAAACGGAATTATCATACCGCCTGGAAGACCGTGGCACTGGCACGAATAAAAATCAGCCTCAACGGCCCACTAGCTGCGCGGCCAATTCCTTCAATTGCTGCACGCGCGTAGCGGGTACATTGAGAATTTTGCCGACATCTTCGGTAGAAGGGTATTTACGATTATCAATCACCGGATGCTTGCTAGCGGATTTCCGGGAGACGCTGCGACGCCGGGAAGATTGCTTTGGCGTGATAGGGTGTTCGGTCATCGCTATCGTTTCCTTTGTTAAAAGTTTAGCGCGAGTGGGGTACGAACCGGGCCTTCAGAGCGGCATTTTGTGGGAAGCGCCTTCGCGGGCGGCGCGGCGCCGCTTGTCGTAGATCTGGGTGGTGGTGACGTGGCGGTGGCCCAGCAATTCCTTAACTTCCATGATGTCCACGCCGGAATCGAGCAGGAGCGTGGCGGCGGTGGCGCGGAGCGAGTGCGGCGTGTACACACATTCGATGGTTTTCTCGCCGGAGGGTAGTTCCCGCTCGCGCAGGGCATTCGGGACATTCGCCAAGTAGCGCTTTAGGATCAGCCACATGGTCCGCGGATTCATGGCTGTCGTCCCCAGTTCTTCCGTATGCGAATGCCGGCGCGGCCGGAACAGCGGCCCGCTGCTGAGTTCGGCCCGGTGCAGGTATTCCTGGATGGCCTGCGCGGCGGCGTAGTGCAGACCGATGGTCCGGCGCTTGTCCCCTTTCTCGCGCAGACGCAAGATGGCTTCTTCGCCGTCCTGCCGAAAATCCTCCACCGCCAGATGACAGCCGGCCGCCAGGCGGATGCCGCTATAAAGGTAGAGCTTGACGATCGCCCGGTCCCGGCAGGCCAGCACCGAATCGCCGGTCGGCAGGTTCAGGAGCTGCCGCGCCCGCGCCGCCGGCAAAGAGAGGGTTTCTTCCCGCGGATCGGAGGATTCCCGGGCGATGAACTGGCTGTGCGCCGGATTCGGGACGACGATCGGCAACCGCAGCTCGGCGGCCGAGAGCGCCAGATACTTATAAAAGGAAGAGAGAGCCGAGACCCGGTGATTGATGGTTTTGGGCGCGGCGCCGGCGGCGGCCAGTGCATCCCGGTATTCCTGAACCTCCGCGACGGAAACCAGGAACAGACTGGATGCCTCCTGTGGCCAGACCAGCCCGTGGTAGCGGACGAAGGAAAGAACTCCCTCCTTATAAGAGCGCCGGGTGTGGAGACTGCGGGGCCGGTTCACCCAGCGTTCGAAGATTTCATAGACGGAAGAGTAAAAGGATTCGACGTGGCTCCGGATTTCGGGGGTGAGGGAGCCCAGCAAGACTTGCGGCAGGCTCACCGGCGCGCGTGAAGGCACCGGGATGACGGCCGCGATCGCCGATTCTGCCGGTTCCTTATCGGATTCGATTGGAAAACCGGTCGGTACGGCCGCTTCCCTGCCCGGATCGGTCAACGCGGGTTCCAAGGATTCAGATTAGCAGATGGAATCAGATAACAGATTTTATCTGACTCTATTACAGCTAACTATTAAACTTATTGATTAACTGTTGCCACTCGGTGCAGCTCTAGCCCGAACCAGTTTTTTGAACTACTTCGATTGACCTAAGTGACTGGTATCGCAAACACTTACAAATTTTAGGCACCGTGTTCAGCACGGCCCCAGAGAGACAGTTGCCCCTTTCAATCCTCGCCACACACAGGCTCGGCTTTTGCGACGCGGGACCAAAATCCGGTCTTTCGAGTGTGGCGCGCTTTTATCCTGGCCAAAAACGCCGCGTGACACTCGATCTTGTTCTGTTTTTTCAGCCCAGGTGAAAGCGACTGACATGCGACGAGATGCCGTACCGCATGCGCGTAACGGGTGGACTTGGCTCCATTGAGTGTGTCCTCGATCATGGCGCGATAGAGGAGGCTCGCCACCTGCGGATACTGCCCTTCCAGGGCTTTCGCGGCCGGGTCGAGAAGAAAATACAAATTCCCGTCCAATTCGCCGCCGCGCTCGAGGACGAGACCAGCAGCCGCGGGCAGGTCGGGCCAGCCGATCAGAAACTGCAAGGCGGTAGCGAAGTGGCGAAACGTCAGAACATAATGAACCGCCCGCTGTTCGGCTTCGCGATGCTCTCGGTCGGAGAGTGCTTTCAGATAGGCCCGCAAGCTGGCCGCATGTAGCGATTGTTCGAAGCGGCGCCAGCGAAAACCCTGCGCCTCCTGGAAACGATCGGTCGCAAGTAACGCTTCCACCCAAACATCGGCCCAATCGCCACCACCCAATTCCTCTGCTCCGCACACCAAATCCTCATCCAAGGCTTCCTGAGAGGGAGACGTTTGTTTGGTCCGGGCCTTCTTGAGAACCTCGAACGCCTCTCTGGCTCTGCCTGCGGCGAGTAGGCGCTGTCCGATCAAGGCTGCCACCTGTGGGTTCTTGCGAGCAGATTCATTTTCCTGGGCGATGAAAGCATCCACATCGCCTTGCTGATCGGCAATATCTTGCAAAGCACATTTCAAAGCCTGAGAACGCGCAGCGTCTGGACCCTTTCCAACTGGATGTTTTAAGGCCGTCGTCAGTTCTTTCTTGAGGTGTCGAGTGCCGGTTTCTCCCAGAGCCGGGAAAACCGCCGCCACCAGCGGGTCATATTCCCCATACAGATTGGTCGTCACAGCCGCAAAGACTTGATTGGCTAGACCGATTGGATCGGCTGAGCCTTTTGCTGCGACTGCTCCGAGATCGTTGCAAGCGGCACGGAACACCTCACCCAGCTTTCCATTGCTGTCATCCACCCTTTCGAAGGTGGGACCCGCTAACGCCATGAATCGCCAGAGAAGGTCCAGCGCCAGCTGGGGTCGATCCTCGGCCACCTTTTCCAGGATCATTTGGCGAAGCACATCGAGGTCCTTCACGAAGGCTCGGCACTCTTGCCAGCCAACAAACGTTGGCGCTCGCTTGAGTGAGCTCAGACGCTGACCGATGTCGGCCGCGACCGCCTCCGCGCCGGCTTGGGCAGCCAGTTCATAAGCCAAGCGCCGTTTTAAGGAGGGATCGTCTTGGCTCCTCTCCGCTAAGAGATCGGCAAGTCGCCTGGTGCCCAGCGTTTCTAAATTGCCTGCGGTTACACTCTTCTGATTCGGCACTTTCCTCCCCTATTATGGCGAGGAAGAGTCCCATGGTTTCGGTCAAACGAAGGTGGAAAGACAATCAGAGTCCCAGCCCATCTGCGGCATTTTCCCGAAAGAGGTTGCCGTCGCGGATATATCTTCGCACGGTATTCACACTGCGGTGGCCGGTCTGATGCATGATGGCGTGTTCGGATTTGCCGGCGGCGGCGACGGAAGTGGCGAGGCCGGCGCGCACACGTATCTCGGCATAGGGCCTTGATCTTTAAAAACACTTCGTCCAAGAACCATTTTCGCCGAGCTTGGGTCGTTTTCGCTTCAGTTTGGCGGCGTAAGAAGGTCCGAATGTATCGCACCAACGGCGGATGGTCTCGTAGCTCAACTGGATCCCTCGATAAGCCATCATCAGTTCTACTTCTCGCAGGCTCACGGCGAAATTAAAGTACAGCCACACGCACTGGGAAATGATCTCTTCCGGAAATCGGTAACCGCGATATGGATTGCCTGGCACTCAACCAGGATCACACCTCTCCGCCGTGAGAATGCCAATCTCAAGGATCTCCCGTTCGCGGGGACTGAGGCCGAAGTACTGAGAGCAGCCTTCCGGCCAAGTCAGCTTATCCCCGATCGACTTCGAAGCCATGAGATTATCCGCCTCCGACGAGGAGCAAATTGACAAGCGCGGTGACGCGGTCGAAAGGTGCTGTGCACGGCCGTCTAAAAGCGCGAATGTCTCAAGTCTCCTCATTCGCATTTCCAAGAAATCATCTCGCCCCCTCGAAGGGAAAGATTCAGGATCGCGGCATCTGCATGATCAAACATGACGTCGATCAACCGGCCGTTCCAAGGTTTGCGGATGGTAAGATCCGGCGGGACAGCTTTGGACTGGTGTTCTCCGGACCTATAGATAGCCTGAGACAACGTTCCGCCCCGAGAAAGCAGAACCTCAGTTCCGTTCACGGTGACTGATATCAGCGGAATGACCGCAACATCTTTCGGTATTGCAATGCACATCGCCCTTTCAACTACGTCACACGATGCGGAGTTGCCGCGCGCTCTCAGTTCCTCAGTACCCTTATCCAATTCGGCAACTGTGCGTGCGGCGAGAACATACACCGTAAAGCCGTCGTCCTCCATCTTGTGGAAAATACGATAGAAGGCGGTCTCGGGAGGAAATGGAAAGGCATTGCGAATTGGCAGCTGACGCCGCTTGGTTTTTCCCTGGATATGGAGATCGGCGTAACGGGGTATGATCGCGCATCCAACTCTCCTGGTCTTAGGCACGACGGCATAAAGAGCCCTTTCGTAGCCGAGCAAATTGTCGGTAGAGTTCCCGGTCACGTTCAAGCTGTAATCCCCTCCCGCTGTTACAGTATAGGGACCATCCGCCATCAGCCCTACGCCTTGCTTGCGCCAAATAGGACTCACCACCTGAAGACGGGTATGCGGCCCAATATCCACCGCGCCGGTTTCTCTCTCGTCCGAATAGAGTAGTCGAACCGCCGCCCCCGGTTCTAGGGGGACGGACTCTGCAATCCGAATCGCGAGGGTCATCCCATCACCCGGAGGAAAGCAACCTGAGGCTTCGACTTGAGAAGCCCACGCTCCCAACCATCCAGTTGGCTGCTGTGCAAGGCTGTCGCGCGTGACCGTCACGCGTGCATGTTTTCCATGCGTCTCAATGGCTATCACCCCCGCGGCCGACGGAACAGTGCGGCAACCACCAGCAATGTCAGTTGTGAACGTTCGCACACCGATATCTGGCGCGGTTATATCAGGTGGGATCAGAACATGTGCGGCGTCCTGTCTTACAAGCTGCCAGATGCGGAATCCTGGTTGACGCACGGCGCATCCGAAGCAAGCAACGAAAACAAAGGCAATGATCAGGCAACTCACTCTGTTCCGATAGCGCCCGGCTGTCCCAAGTTTTGGTTGACATCGCCTATTCATAGCGTAATGAAATGAGGGGATCGACACGAACAGCTCGTCGTGCTGGAAGATAAGCTGCGAGTGTCGCGACCGCGATCAACAGGAAAGAGACTGCAACGTAAGTCAGGGGATCAGATGTTCTCACTCCATAAATCAAGCTACTCATCAGTCGGGTAAGGACCAAGGACGCTACCAGTCCTAGTGCGATTCCTGCTCCTGCCAATCTGGTCGCGCGCCCCAAGACCAAACTAAGCACGTCGGCTCGTCGCGCACCAAGCGCCATGCGTACGCCGATGTCGTGAAGGCTTCCGGCCACGCGATAGGACAGCGCGCCGTAAACGCCAACCATCGCCAGCAGCATGGCCAGCACGGCAAATGCTATCAGTAGCCCGGCTTGAAAACGGCGCGGCGCGATTGCTTCCGTCATTTGGTCTTCCAATGTCGTTAATGGCTTGATCCCAACTCGCGGCGTCTCACGTATGATCGCTTGTAAAGATCTCCCAATGACCACGGGATCGGATGAGGTGCGAATTAGTAAACCGCTCAAGCCCTCGCGCGGCCATTGCCAATGTGTTACTAAGACCTGCGGCACCTGCTCGGCATCAAGTTGCCGTGGGAAATCACTTACGATGCCCACGACCGTGTAGTAGAACGACCTGCCAACGTCGATCTGCCGCCCGATGATTGGCCCGCTACGCGGGTAAAGGTTCGAAAACATGTGGGCGGTTGTTTCGTTCACGACCATGACAGGCCGAGCTTGTGCGGAATCCTTATCACTAAGCCAGCGCCCCGACAGCAGTCGAACGCCCGCCGCCGCAGGAAATTGTGGTGTAACGGAAACCAGGTCAAATATAGCTTGCTTCTCAGCTGGGGGAGCGGGCAAGCCTGGAAATCGCGCCTGCGCCCTTCCACCGCCGATCACCGTGGCTGCTCGGACTCCCGGTACCGCGTTAATCCGAGTTGCCAGACCGGCTAGATACGGCTCCTGATCGGGCAAGGGGAGGACGCGTATGTTCAAACTCGTGGTTAGCACATGATCTGGAGCAATCGCGGCCACTTGCGTTCGCATCACCCACAGGCTCTTCAACATTAAGCCCGCTCCACTCAGCAGTACCAGCGCGAACACGAGTTCCGAAGTCACAAGCAGATCGTGTAAAGGATGGCGCCACGGACCATAACCGGCTCGTCCGCCTTCCTTGAGCGCTTTGCCTGGATCGCTTCGAGAGCCCTCCACAGCGGGAGCCAAGCCGGATATCAGGCCGGTGCACAGGCACACCCCGAAGGTGAATATAAGGACTTTTAAATTGAGCGTGACGTCCTGCAATTGCGGAATTTCAGCAGGGCCGAAGTTAACGATGAAGCGGATTGCGACATGGGCCAGCATCAACCCTCCCGCTCCGCCACCGAACGCTAGGAGCGTGCTCTCCGTCAGAAATTGGCGGATCAGGCGCCCACGGTTTGCGCCCAACGCCACGCGGACGGCCGTCTCGCGCCTACGAGCGGCTGCGCGCGCCAATAATAGGTTGGCCACATTAACGCATGCGATGAGCAGAACGAAGCCCGCCGCACTCCATAGGGTGAGCAAGGCCAAGCGGGAGCTTCCGAGGATGCGGTCCCGGAGCGGCATCATCACGAGTTCCCGGTTCCCGCGATACCAAGCCGCTTGCGGAATCCCTTGCTGTTTGAGTTGTGATCGGATAACTTCGATTTCCGCCCTCGCGGCTTGCAACGGGACGTCGGGTCTGAGACGGCCGATGGCCTGCATCCTCGGTCCGAGGCCCGACCCCGGGACCCAGCTTTGTGTAGACGCCGAAGACGAGGACTGGTTGTTTATGATAACGTCCGTCTGCGCGGGTGGGCCAAAAATGCCCGGCACCGCGAGTCGAAAGTCGGGAGGAAGTACACCAATTACCGTTACGGGGAAGGAGGTCAACGAAATGGTTTTGCCAAGAACCACCGGATCGCCGCCGAAACGCTGCCGAAAAAAACGATCGCTAATGAGTGCCACGCGCCGAGCTTCCCCGGTTGCGCGGTATTCCATTTCATCCTGAAGAAATCCGCGCCCGAGCATAGGGGAAATACCAAAAATGTGTTTCAGGTCTCCAGAGAAATATACGATCCGGGCGGTCACAGATTCCCCATCAATGTTGATATCCTTATCGAAAGCATAGAGCCCAGCAATCGTCTCGAACGAGCGCGCATGGGAGCGCCAATACTCCAGATCGGCGCCGCTCATCGTATCGTTCCCAGCGGTCCACCTTTCCGTCATGAACACAAGTTGGTTCGGGTCGCGGTACGGAAGAGGTCTGAGCAGCGCGGCATAGATCACGCTAAACAATGCGGTATTGGCACCGATGCCCAACACAAGTGTCAGGAAAATGGTGGCCGTGACACCCGGACTTCTCTTTTGCGCGCGCACTACAAAACGCAAGTCCTGGCACCACGTCGTGAATGAAACAAACGAAGTCATTTCTGTCCTGACCTCCTTTAGCGCGGTACTGTTTCCAAACTGACGACGGGCGGCGGAGCGAGCGTCTTCCGGTGTCATACCCCGTAACAGAAACCGTTCCGCCAGCATCCTTAGATGCTCCTGCATTTCCTCGTCAAACTCGGCTTCGGTGGGCCGCCTACCGAACAAGTTGCAGAATTTGACAAGAAAGGAGAGCATCGATATTTACCTACCCCGCGGCGCCGCGAGTGCCAGCAACCGACCAATCACACCTGCAACTCGTTTCCAATTCTCCGTCTCGCTCCGCAGTTGCTTGAGGCCGCTACGGGTAATCGAGTAAAACCGCGCGCGACGATTGTTTTCCGATGCGCCCCATTCCGACGTGATCCAATCCTGCTGCTGAAGCCGCAACAGCGCGGTGTATACAGTGCCCTCATTCAATTGAAGTACTTCTTCGCTCACCTGCTCGATTCTTCGGGCGATTCCGTATCCGTGCAACGGGCCCAACGCGTGCAGAGTCTTCAAGATCATCAAGTCGAGCGTGCCTTGAAGGATAACGGATTTCTTCTGATGATTGAGGCTGTTATCTGTGGACATTCCAAAGGAAACGATAACACGTTTCCTTTGGTCCATCCATAGGGCCAACCACACACGTCCGGGGGATTTAAGAAGGCGATTCTCCATGCATCATTATCTTCGCCCTATCTTCGCTTACAATTAAGCGCATGGGCGTTCCCGGGAGCGTGGAGGCACAGGCCGATACCGAACCTACTTCTAAGGTCCGCAAGATTGTTCATGTGGACATGGACGCGTTCTACGCTTCGGTCGAACAGCGAGATGATCCGTCGCTCCGCGGTAGACCTGTTGTGGTGGCGTGGAAAGGAAAGCGGTCTGTTGTCTGCGCGGCATCATACGAAGCAAGGCGCTTCGGTGTCCGTTCGGCTATGCCTGCGGTTCAGGCTGAGCGTCAATGCCCCGAAGCAATCTTTGTTCCACCTGACTTCACACGCTACAAAGCTGTGTCACGGGCGGCGCGGGAGATCTTCCAGCGCCATTCCGATCTGATCGAACCTCTCTCGTTGGACGAAGCGTATCTAGATGTCACGACAAACAAGAACGAACTACCTACGGCAACCAAGGTCGCTATAGCTATTCGACAACAGATCCGCGAAGAGCTTTCTCTCACCGCCTCTGCCGGTGTTGCTCCGAATAAGTTCCTCGCAAAGATCGCCTCTGACTGGCGGAAGCCCGACGGCCTTTTCGTCATCCAACCCAGGGACTTGGATACGTTCCTTCCCCCACTCCCCGTAGGCCGAATCCCCGGAGTCGGCAAGGTGACGGAGACGAGACTCAAACAGATCGGAATTCGAACGGTCGGGGATTTGCAGGGCTTCGATCTCACCGCCCTTGAAGCGCATTTTGGCCGCTATGGTTCACGTCTTTATGAACTTGCACGCGGCATCGATCACAATCCAGTCATCCCCGACAGAGCAACGAAATCGATCTCTGCGGAAGATACGTTTGAACGCGATATCCCACTTTCGGAAACAGAGGAGCTGATTCGACGGCTCGCAGAGAAAATATGGTCTGCTTCACGCAAAGAGTCACGTATAGCGCGGACAGTGGTTCTAAAGCTGAAGACGAGCGACTTCAACATCCTCACTCGCAGCCATACACCGATGGCTCCGCCGGCGTCTTGCGAGGAACTGACGACCATAGCGCTTGCTTTGCGAGAGCGGATTGATCTTGGGCCAGGCAGACTCTTCCGTCTGGTGGGAGTTGGGTTGAGTAACTTCCGAGAGTTGGAACGACCGTCGCCTCCCCTCTTTGAAAACAACCTTTGAAAACAACAGCGCCGTCGAAGACATCGCCGTCTCGATCTAAATCTCCCCGAAGCGAAGGGCGCCCCGATTGTCACTTTCAGAATTATCTGGCATAAAGTCGTCAACATTATTTGGCCTTAATCTAGCGAAAATCGAAAATTCGGCAAAGCGGAGAAACGCAGGCGCGGGCGGATAGACACTTGCGCCTCCCACCGCCGGGTTCAAAAGGCCGCTGGCTGCCAGGGTGATATCGCGCACCACTTCACCTTCCACCCGGAAGCGTGGCCCACGCGCCACAGTTGGCCGTTCCAAACGGCCCAATTCGCCCCGGCGAGGGGCTAAGGCTGAAAAGTTCGCTTTACGTGCTTGACCGCGAACATCGTCACCCATTCTTGTCATCCGCCGCCGGGAAGCCGAATGGACCCTCGAAACGTTCGCCGTATGGATATTCTGCGCAGTTTCGATTTTATGCCCGAAATGTCGAAACACACGGTTCGGCACAGGCCCTGTTTTCCCACGGTTTGCTCCTGACGGATCGGCCTTTTCCTGCAGGTCCCTGGCCCTGAGAACCGATTGAGGCTCTTTGCTGGTTACTGGCCAGGAGGCAGAGGTTGAATTCTCAAATTAAACATCGTCGTGATTTCCACGGGTTCCCCGTCGACTACGGTCGGCTGGAAAACCCAGTTGCGGACCGCTGCCACTATCGGAGTGGCTAAGGGCGGAGGTCCGGTCAGAACATCTATTTGCCGGACCGTACCGTCTTTAGCGATCACCAAGCCGAGCTGCACTAACCCGGATAATCCGGTTTTTGTAACTTCCGGGATAACCAGCTGTGCTGGTCGAATCACAGGCGGCGCGGGTAGCGTGCCATGCCATCCGGGCGGCGGCGGTGGCGCCGGCGGGGGTGGGGGCGGAGGTGCAAACTCCGAGATGGTTCCGGCAGCAGCCAATTCCCGCGGCGTAGAGGGCGAACTATGAGGGTTCCGGCGTTTCGCTTCCGAAGCCTGCGTCGCCCAGTGGTTGGCTTGGGCGGTGAGATCGGCCGATTCGGCGTTGGTATCGACAATGGCAGCCTGCATACGATATAGAAGCTCGCCGTACTCCATAGCGTCAGAGTAGTCGGGGTCGAGTTGTAGGGCCGTGTCCAGCATGTTGAGGCCGTCTTCGATTTGGGCTAGGTGCTGAGCTCGCACGATCTGTCGTAGGCCCGCATCTGGGATGATGCCTGGGGTCTGCCGTTGCATGCCAGCTGCTTGTCGAGCGCTAGCATAGTCGGGCCAAGTCGTCGCCCAATCGACGAAGCCTGCGGTATAGTAAGCGAACTTGTCTGAGCGGTCAGCTTGGATCGCTTTCAACGCCCATTTGTGCGCATCGGCGAACTGCTTTGCGCTCGTCGACAGAGACAGCATGCCGTGAAGAGCCCGTTTGCTGCCCGAATCACGGGCGAGAACCTCAAGATACTGTTGTCGAGCAGCGGCCACGAGCGGGCTCGGCGCAGCGTCCATGCCTGGAAGGTATTGTGCTAAGAGCGCCTCGGCCAATAGGAGCCGAGCATCTAGATTGGTCGGTTCGAGCTGAACGGCTCTTGTAAACTGCCGCACCGCTTCTTGGTAATCGCCGCGTTTGTTGGCGGCCTCTCCTTGTGTGATGACACCTGTGGCGAAGCCTTGGGTACGTGCAGTTAGCGCCATTCCGGAGGCCATCACGGCACACAACGCCAGTGCTGAAAAACCGGTAACGAGCAGCAGCCGCGAGCCTTTGCAATGGGCGGGCCGTCGTTCGAGAAGGCGGCGGATGCGGTCTTCAAGTGCCCCACCGTCAAACACACCGAGACTGTAGCCCGCAAGCGAAACCGCCGTCATCGCGGTGGCCATACGCAGTAAGGCCCGGGCATAGGTGCGGGCACCGAGCAGCTTCTCAGTGACCAATTCATCGCACGCCATTTCCCTGGCATTTTGGATGCCCCGGCGGATCAGCCAGATAGCTGGTTGAACGCTCACCGGCACGCAAAGCAGCTCAAACAAAACGTTGAAAAGGAAGTCTCTCCGGGCGATGTGTGCCATCTCGTGACCGACGGCGGTAACGAGTATGTCTTCCGTTGTCTCCGTGAGCAGGGATTCTGGAAGAATGATGGCGTGTCCGACCGTGACTGGGCCGCGAATTGTCGCCGAGAAGAGCAGTCGCACTCCTGTCAAGTTAAAGGTTTCCATACAGCGCCGGTATACGCATTCGAGTTGTTCCGATAAGGTCAGGGGTTGAGCCGTCCGGCGAATCTGAATCGTACGGACCGCGGCAAAGACCAGCCCAAATAGCCGGAGAAAAATCAACAATAGGTAAGCATCTAGCAGAAGCCTCGCCGCGGTCTCGGTCAATGAAATGGTCCGTGGAATCGGAGCTGGCGAAAGCGCGCGTGTCGATGATGCGCTATGCACCTGCGGCGCTGGTGTCGCTATGGCCACATCGGGTTGCGGCAAGAGAACAGCAAAGGGTTTCGTAGGCGGTCGTTCTTTGCTGATGATGCTAGCCAGGGGCAGAGTAACCGCAATCGCCAGAGCTGCCACCCACAAGGCGTACCTGTTGCGGGCGGGCCCATTGCGCATAAGCCAGCAAATCAGCGCTCCGACCCCGGCTGCTAGGGGGATTTGCCACAGCGAATTGAGTAAGAACGTGAGCAAAGAGCGGCTAATTATTTCCATGTGTTTCCTCTCGTTGCTGTTCGAACAGCTTTTGAATTTGCGCCAGCTTTTCTGGCGTCAGCTGACGCATTTCCATCAAATTCAGCAGAAGGCGGTCGGCCGAACCTCCGAAGAACCGATCGAGCATGTCGGCCACCGCTTGCGTCGCGGCCTTTTGGCGGCTAAAGACCGGTCGATACACGTAGGCACGCTCTTTCAATTGGCGTTTGACTTTTCCTTTACGGTGCAATACATTCAACATGGTTTGCACTGTCGTATAGGCAAGCTCGCTGTTTTCCAGATTGGCTTGAACGGTCTGAACATTGGCGGGTCCGGTTTCCCACAGAACGTTCATGATCTTCAGCTCCAGAGGCGTGAACGCTTGGTCGAGACTTTTTTGTCTGGGCATGTGACTCCTAAACAATTAGGAGTATGCGGCAGAAGACAATCGCTTGTCAACTAAAAGTTTAGGAGCTGATTCTCTTGCTGCGGGAATGGTTGTTGGCCCTGAATTATTTTGTTAAGGCCCGTGCCTTTTTATGCTCGCAATTAACTCCCGGATCGCCTCGATGACGGTGTCTGGCCGGTCAAGGATCACCATATGAGAACTGTCCTCCGCCATAAACTGCCTGCTATTCGCTGAGAGCGTCAGGAGTTTATGCTGCAGTGCCCTGTAGCGCAGCGAGTCGTATGAAGTACTGACAACGGCCACGGGTTTGTCTGACAGCGGAAATCGTACCTTTTTCTCCGCCTTTTCGACCTCGGAGAAACATGTGGCCGCCATCTCCGGAGTTGGTCTCAAGGAACGCAAAAGCGCCCATCTGTGCAGTTGCTGGTTACGATCGGGTAACTTGCGGAAATTTCGATCATCTTCCAGATCGAGTGTGATAGGTGATTTGGAGATGAGCACCGGCGGGCTGTCAACGCCGTTCACCGACGAGGAAGGCGACTTCGACTCAGAATCTTCAGGCGTATCAATAAATGCGTGATCCACAAATACGATTCCCGAGGTCTCGTTCGGATACTGGGATGCATATAAACGTGCGACTAAGCCGCCGATGGAGTATCCAACCAATAGGTATTGACCTTGTACTCCTGCGTTGATAAGCAATTGATGCAGTTCGTCCACTCTGTTACTACAGTTAGGAGTTGTTTGCGTCGGAACCGGATCGCTCCACGCGGTTCCGGCGGGGTCATAGGTGCAAATGCGCGTGACCTGCGCAATTTCGGGCTGCACAAGACCCCAATCAAATGAAAACCCGCCGCTGGCAACTACGACTGTGGGGCTCCCTTGACCTGTGCAATAAATGTGAACGCGCAACCCAGCCACATAGACTAGCTTGCCCAACAAGGGGGGTGAAATGGCATCCGTTTGTGCCACTAGAGAACGGCTCAACGCAGCGAATAGAAACAAAGCGAAGACCTGGACCATAATTAACGTAGCGCCAACAGCGGATCGATGCGTACGGCTCGAATCGCGGGGATGCAACTCGCCGTCAGCGCCAGCACGATGAACACGATAGCAACTGCACCAAATGTCGGAACATCGGTTGCGCTGACCTGAAACAGCAACCGCGCGATGAGGCGCTCCAGCGCCAAAGCACCCATAGATCCCAATGCCAAACCGGCAAGTGTCAGCGTCAGCCCTTGACGGACAATCATTCCCAGAACATCGACCGCCTGAGCGCCAAGCGCGCGGCGAATACCTAACTCTTGCCTTCGCTGCACGACTGAATATGCGATCAGCCCATACAGACCGATCCCGGCGAGCACGAGCGCCATGAAGGCGAAGCCGCCTAGCAGGAATAATGTCAATCGCTGCTGGCCGACGGAAGACTCCAGCAACTCGTCCATCGTCTGAATGGCCGCTACCGGTTGGTCCGGATCGATCGTCTGTACCTGTTTACGTATCGAATTCGCGAAGCCCATGGCATCGCTCTCAGTTCTGACTAGCAGCCCTACACTTTGAAGTGGATAGGAATGGGTTGGAAGGTATAGTTCGGGAATCGTGTTGCCGGCAAGACCGTGTTCGTGCACATCAGCTGCAATCCCTATGACTTCGAATGGATTGCTTGTGTTATTACCAATCAGAACACGCTGGCCGATGGGATCGGCACCACCGGGGTATTCCGGCCAGAAACGGCGAGCCATTGTCTCGTTAATTATCAGCGTACCCGGAGATCCACTTGCGTTATCGTAATCCGAGAATTCGCGACCGCGACGCAACGGTATACCCGCAGTTAGGAGGTACCCTGCCGTGACGCTCTGCAGTTGCACCGAAGGGCGCTCGCTCACCAGCACCATGGGATGACCGACAATTTGTACACCAATGGCGTGTCGCGGATCCATAGGAAGGGTCAAAACTCCTGCCGTACGGCGGACACCAGGAATTGCCCTGATGCGCTTGAGAAGTTCACTCAAGAATGCCTCTTTCTTTTGAGGCGTGTCGTATCGGGCCGGCGGCAGACCGATTCGCATTGTTAGAAGATGTGCCGCCTGGAACCCTGTGTTTACAGCGTGGAGACGAACAAAACTCTTCATTAAGAGCGTGGCGGCGATGAGTAACATGACCGAGAGGGCAACCTGCGCAATGACGAGCAGATTGCGTAAGCGGATGCGAAATACACCGGCGTACGCCGGCGTTCCGCCCGTGTTTTCCGCACGATCCCGCAACAGATTGCCCAAGGACGGCAGTGACAGCTGAAAGGACGGAAGTAGGCCAAAAAAGATCCCCGTAGCGATTGACAGAACCGTCGTGAATATCAACACGGGAGCGTCGAGATGAATCTCGGCGGCGCGCGGGAGATGAAAAGCAGCCATATGGGGAAGCGCCTTAAGGCTGCATTTGGCGAATAGAACACCGAGACATCCACCCATGCCCGCGAGGAGAATGCTTTCGGCCAGCAACTGTCTAATAAGCCGGAGCCGAGTAGCGCCTAGTGCGGCTCGCACGGCAAACTCTCGCGAACGCGAGGCTGCTCTTGCAAGGAGAAGGCTGGCAACATTCGCGCATGCGATAAGTAGCACGAACGCTACGGAGCCAAAAAGTACCCAAAGCATCGGCCGAACGTTTTCTACCAGATGATCGCGTAAGAACGCGATTGCCATCGTCACTCCTGGTTGGGCGTCGCCCATTCCAGGATGTGCCAGGATGTATTGCCGATTCAGTACTCCGAGTTCGCTGCGTGCCTCTTGCAGGGTGACGCCGGGCCTCAAGCGGCCCAAGCCAATAAGAACAGTAAGACCATCCCAAAACTGAGGCGCTATTTCGGAATATTCAGCTGGCCTCGTAACCCAAATATCGATGCCCGCAGACGGAAATGCGAATCCTCTTGGAAGCACGCCAACTACAGAATACGAACTCGCGTTTAGATCAATAGCTTTGCTAATTATCATGGGGTCGCGGCCGAAACGGCGACCCCAGAGATCCGCGCTGATGAGCGCGACGGAAGGAGCACCGCGTCGGTCTTCCGCCGGAAGAAAACCTCGACCGAGTGCAGGTTTTATGCCTAGTACCTCTAAAACGTTGGCTGAAACACGGGCTGCTGTGACTTGCTCCGGCTGCGAGGCCCCTGAGAGTGTCATGTGTTCGGTCGCTATAAAGACGGCGCCAATTTGATTGAAGGAGCGCGCTCTCGCTGCTAATTGTTGATACCGGAGAAGCGTAAACCCGACATCGTTATAACCTTGTCGCGCGTTGTCAATAGACAAGCGAACGAGGCGATCCGGCTGCTGGTAGTCGAGCGGCTTGAGCAAGACCGCATGAATGACGCTAAAGATTGCTGTGTTGGCTCCGATACCCAGTGCGAGCGTGAAAATGGCCACTACAGCAAACACGGGCGTCTTGCGCAACATGTGTGCGGCAAAGCCCAAATCACTGACTAGGTCTTCAAACCGGAAGATCCAAGCATTGCGAGCGTTCTCCTTGATGACGGTTGTATTTCCAAAGACCCGGCGCGCTGCCCGAACCGCTTCATCACGGTTCATGCCACGGTTGCAGTTATCTTCTATTTCGAACTCAAGATGCGTCCGCATCTCCTCATCTAGATCGTTGACGATTTCGCGGCGCCTACCGAACATTGCCAGAAGCTTCGACCAGAATTTATGCATTTACTAAGCCTCAGATGCGAGCACTCGTCCCATAGCGTGCACAAGCCGCTCCCAGCGCGATGTAGCAGCTACGAGCTCCTTACGACCTGCCGGCGTGAGGCGGTAGTACTTAGCTCGGCGACCTTTTGGCGAGGTTTTCCATTCGGACTTGATCCAATCCTGTTGCAGGAGCCGCTGGAGCGCTGGGTACAGCGAGCCGTTGTCAATGATGAATTCCTGATCCGATTCCTGCTTCAAGAATTGCGCAATCCCGTAGGCGTGATTGGGGGCTATCCGTAAACTGCGCAGGATAAGAACCTCAAGGGTTCCTTGAAGAAGTCCTAGTGGTTCAGATAGAGTGTCTACGGTAGACATGCTATGTATACATTTATAGCACTTATTGAGAAACGCATAATATAGCGGAACTGTTTGGTAATCTTTAGCGTCCAATTTGTTGTATGGGTAATGCGCCCGGAGTAAGTCGTGATTTCGATGCATTGGAAAGGCGCCGGATGGAAGCCACTGGCCATTTCAGGGAAGGCCTCAACAACAGCGAGATCGGGCGCCGATTGAAAGTATCGAACCAAACCGTGAGCCGATGGCGCAAGGAGTATCAAGCCGGCGGCAAGAAGGCGCTACGCCAGGCGGGTCGTGCCGGACGGAAGCCTCTATTAACCGCGGAACAGAACAAGGAGTTAGTGAGCAAACTGATCGCCGGGCCGGAAAAGCTGGGTTATCAGACTCCGCTCTGGACTTGCCAGCGTGTGGCGAAAATGATTGAACAGGAGTTTCAGGTGCGCTACCATGCCGGTCATGTCTGGCGCATTCTGCGACAGTTGGGCTGGTCACCGCAACGTCCCACCGGGCGTGCGCTCGAACGGGACGAAGTGGCGATCCAAGAGTGGAAGAAGAAAACCTGGCCCAGCCTTAAAAAAAAGCCCGTCAACAAGGCCGCACCATCGTACTAATCGATGAAAGCGGATTGAGCCAGCGTCCTCATCGCTGCCGTACCTGGGCTCCCCGGGGGCAGACACCGGTCTTGTTCCACCATTTCAACTGGCAGTCTTTGTCGCTGATTGCCGGACTCACCGTCTGGAACTTCTACTTCGAACTCTTTACCGAAACCATCAAGTCTCCTCATATAGTGTTGTTTCTCGAGCACCTGCAGCGCGCGATTCCCGGAAAGTTGCTGGTCCTCTGGGATGGCTTACCCGCCCATCGCAGCAGGTTTGTACGTGACTACATCGCTAGTTTGAACGGACACATCCTGGCCGAGCGGCTCCCGGCTTACGCTCCAGAACTCAATCCAGTGGAATATATCTGGGCTCACCTGAAACAACATGAACTCCCCAATGTTTGCGCCAAAGACATCTGGCATCTCGGTGATCGAGCCCGCCATCATCTCAAGCGTATGCGCCGCCGCCCCAAACTGATTCGCGCTTTCTGGAACCAATCCTCCCTTGCTTTCTGATCCGCTATATTACGCGAGACTCAATAGATTTGTGGTTTGTTGCTCGATTGGGGCACTGTGCCATTAACTCCTGAGTTCATTCGAATGCGCTTTGCAAATACGATGCCAACCGTGATTGCAACTACAGCGGCACTGCCCACAGCCGTAGCCGGTGCGCCAATGAAGGTCATAACCGCACCGGCTGGAAAGTCGCCAAGCGGACGAACACCCATAAGAAGAAGTGTATTCAGGCTCATCATTTGTCCACGTTGCTGTGGCGGAACGCGTGTTTGCAGGAGCGCGGACATTGTGGCACCCGCAATGCTCTGGGAAGCGCCCAGTTGCACTAATGCGATGAATGTTAATGACACAGTGTTGCTGGTTCCAGCGACGGCGAGGGCCACGCACCAACAGGCGACAGCTGTTCTCACCACCCATTGGTTAGGGGATGAAGAACTAGCTAGCCAGAGACTTCCAACAACCGCACCTAATCCGGCGGCCGAGAGCAGAAGTCCCAAGGTTGCCGATCCCACATGCAGCCTTTCTGCCGCCAGCACCGGGACCAACAACGGCAAGGAAGGTCCTGCAAAAAGAAGCATGCCATAGACGCAGAGCTGCCGTAATAGAACCGGATCGCGCCCGACGGTTCCCATCGCCTCGCGTATTTGGTCTCTCAGCCTCTTTCCTCGCGCGGGAAGTGCGGTGTGGACCGGGAGGGAGAGCAGACCGAACAACACTCCCGTGAAGCTCAGCGCGTTCAGGTAAAAGTTTGCGGGCAGGCCAATCCAAGCGATGGTTAATCCAGCCAGGGCAGGTCCGGCAACGGCGGCTCCATTGAATACGGCTGATTGAAGCGAAATCGCATTCAGTAGATCCTTTGCCGGCACGAGTGTGGAGATCAGCGCCGCACGCGCGGGTTGATCGAAGCTTAGAATGACCCCGGAGAGGAATGCACAGAGGGCGACAACCGGCACGCTGATCTTACTAATTGCGGTCAGCGATCCCAAAGTTGCGGCAAGTACCATCAAACTGGCCTGCGTGACCAACAGAAGTCGCTTCCGGTTAACTCGGTCGGCTAAGCCTCCGCCGATCAACGCGAACAGAAAAAACGCTGACGCCTGGGAAAGCGAAACGCAACCGAGCGCGAAGGCTGAGCCGTGGGTCAATTTCAAAACCAGTAGGCTTTGAGCCACGATTTGCATCCAGGTGCCGACTGCGGAAACAACCAGTCCCATCCACAAGATCCGAAAATCACGGTGCCGGAGTGCACCCAACAAGGGCGGCCAGTGTCCCTCTGTCGAAA
>Ga0193743_1001164_pt1 | contig 19862 bp, 19 predicted proteins | sample L2c2metaG_FD_143038 | JGI IMG/M metagenome (GOLD analysis project Ga0193743, IMG submission 143038) | Soil microbial communities from a riparian zone of the East river system, Colorado, United States - L2c2 | ecosystem: Environmental > Terrestrial > Soil > Riparian zone | place: USA: East River... | reverse complement strand
AGTTTAGTGGCCATTGAAGGTTTCCTGTTTGTGAGACTTGAACAGTAACATTTGGCATGAGGCAGTTCGTCCCTTTAGTTAGATTTTTCGTGAGGCAATGCGATCATCCATTGCGCACAAAAGCAAAACGTGTTGCCTTTCCCTCACCATCCAGCACCTTGCCTGCGACAATTTCAAAATTGCGTTCCGGTTGCCGATGTCGAGCGCTCACGTATCCGCCGTCCAAGCCGACAATCAGTTCTTCACACGGTTCGTGGATCGAAGAAGCCACGAGGGCTTCAGCAGACTTTTCAAGCCGCTTTCCGACCTTCATAGTGCGGTTGCGTATTGTACTGACCGCCGCCTTTGCTGATGTGGGCAAGAGTTCACCGAGAAAATCTGCGATCTTGCCGAATGGTAGTAACGCGGCCATTTTAGCCGTGAGATACCTTAGAGCTCTGGTGTGATGGGACTGCGATTCGTGAAAAGGGTGGAATACGTGCGCTTTTGTGAGCCAGTGCACGGACAGCCCCTCAATCGCCGAATGCGCATCGGGACATTGCCATATACACTCCGAAGAATGGACTGGTAATAACCCTTCGTGCGAAACGCCTTTCCGCACTGCAGACAAGACTTGATGCTGGCGCCATGCCGATGAATTTGCGACGTCACCACACTTCGTTGCAGGCGCTCCAGAATGAGCTTTCCTTCGGCGATCGCCAATCCAACGGTAGCCGGAGACACCAGGTTCTCCCGTTCAATTGTGGCCACCTCCTCTTCGATGGGCTTACCTGGCACCACTTCAGTCACGAGCTTGACGGTCCATTTCTTGCCGCTAGCTTACAGGCCGCCCCACACTTTTGCATGCTCTCGCCGATGAATCTGCGATGTCACCGCACTTCGTTGCAAGCGCTCCAGAATGAGCTTTCCTTCGCGATCGCCAATCCAACGGTAGCCGGAGACACCAGGTTCTCCCGTTCAATTGTGGCCACCTCCTCTTCGATGGGCTTACCAGGCACCACTTCAGTCACGAGCTTGACGGTCCATTTCTTGCCGCTAGCTTACAGGCCGCCCCACACTTTTGCATGCTCTCCACGTTATTTCGTTAGCGATAGAGCGACGACCAGTCGTGGCTCACGAGATAGCGTCGATGTTTGTCAATGTGCTCGTTCGAGCATGTGGCCAATTGCTTTGCCGCTAGACGAATCAGTTGATGCGGCTGGATTAAGTCGCATTGGCCCGTCGCATGCACTGCTACGAATCGCCAAACAAAAGTTGTACGGATCAAACCGTGCCGCTACCGGGAGATTGGAAATGTATCAACAAATGAATGTGAATGAAACCCCACGCTTTCAGGGCGACGCTATCAACGAGCTCTTTGGTCAACACTATAAAGCCTCCCTCAGGACGGCATATAGAATTCTTCGCTCCCAAGAGGATTCTGAAGATGCCGTACAGACCGCATATTGCGCAGCCTACCGAAGCCTCCATAGATTTCGGGGTGAATCGAGCTTCAAGACGTGGATCACGCGAATCGTCGTGAATTGCTGCCTGATGCAGTTGCGGGAACGCCGCGCTAGACCGCAGGTGGCGCTCGATGACCTGCTGCCTGCTCTCGAATCACATACCGCAACACCTGAAACGCTCTGCTATGTAGGGGAACTCCAGGCCGCGCACACAACGGCCGCATCAAGACTGCCGCAGAAGCTCAAGGATGTCTACGCACCGTGTCTGATCGCGGGTATGGCGTTTCCAACAGTTGCCCATCACCTTGGCTTGAGTGCGAACGCGGCGAAGTCGCGATTGTTTCGTGCCCGGAGGAAAGTCGAACAAGCTCTTCAATCAATAAGCCAACGGAGGGCAGCCTAATGGCTCGGGAACAACCAGGTTCGGGTAGTGCACACGATAGTGGCCTCTCAGTCTTTTTCAGTATGCGCCGCCGTCTGTTCGGTATCGCCTACCGCCTGCTCGGCAGTGCGGCCGCAGCCGATGATATTGTGCAAGACGTCTGGTTGCGATGGCAGTCCACGAATCGCAGCGTAGTGCAAAATTCACCGGCGTATCTCGCAACGGCTACGACGCGATTGGCGATCAACTTGGCCCAGTCCGCACGCTCACGCCGCGAAGCATACGTCGGGACCGGGCTCCCGGAGCCAATTGACACCAGCGCCGATCCACGATTGGGAGCGGAACGAGGCGAAGCGTTGGAACTCGCGGTCCTGCTGCTGTTGGAAAAGCTTGCTCCGACAGAACGGGCGGTGTACATCTTGCGGGAAGCATTCGACTATTCATACGAGCAGATCGCGGATGTCCTTCACCTGAGTGAAGACAATGCACGCCAACTCGTTTCCCGCGCCCGAAAGCATATCACTGACGCACGCCGAAGACCGGTGAGTTCGGCCGAGCAGCGGCGACTTCTCAATGTATTCATCGCTGCCGCCCGTAAAGGCGATCTCGCTGCACTGGAAAGTCTATTTGCATCGGATATCGTCTCCTGCTCGGATGGTGGCGGAGTCGTACGCGCGGCGTAGAAGCCAGCCGTAGGTCGCGATCGCGTGGCCAAGTTCATCTCGGCATTCGCTGCCCATTTCTGGACCGGTGTGATCCTTTCGTTCGTGGAAGCAAATGCACAGGGATGCATACTCATGTGGCGCTGTCGTTGCACTCGCGACCATCGGAATCATTGCGTCGAAAGCTCCTTTCCTCTAATGAAGTTTAACGTAGCGAGAGTGACGGACGTGCGCGATACTCCCTTGATCGCATCACTAATTACGAAGAGCAGAGCACGTTATTTCGTGAGGGATTGAGCGACTACCAGTCGTGGCTCACGAGATGGCGTCGATGCTTGTCAGTGTGCTCGGTCGAGCATGTGGTTGATTGCTTCGCCGCCAGACGAATCAGTTGAGTGGGCAGGATTAGGTCGCATTGGGCGGTCATATGCGCTGCTACGAATCACCAGACGAAAGTTGTACGGGTCAACCGTGCCGCTACAAAGGAGATTGGAAATGTATCAACAAACGAATGTGAATGAAATTCTGCCCTCTCAGGGCGACACCATTGACGAACACTTTGCCAAACACTATAAAGCGTCGCTTCGGACGGCATATAGAATTCTTCGCTCCAGAGAGCATTCTGACGATGTCGTACAGACTGCATATTGCGCAGCCTTCCAACACTTCCATAGCTTTCGCGGCGAATCGAGTTTAAAGACATGGATCATGCGAATAGTAGTGAATTGCTGCTTGACGCAGTCGCGGGAACGCCCGCAGCTAGCGCTGGATGACATTCTACTCGCCCTCGAATCACACGCCGCAGCCCCTGAAGCGCTCTGCTTTCTGCCGGAACTTCAGGCCGCACACGCGACGGCAGCATCAAGGCTGCCGAAAGTGCTTCACGATGTCTATGTGAAATCTGTGATTTCTCGTATCGTGTTTTCCAAAGTGGTCCATCATCATGGTCTGTCGCCGGCCGCCGCAAAGTCACGACTGTTTCGTGCCCCTTGGAAGGGCGAACATGTTCTTCAATTGGTAATCCAAGGGATGGCAGCGTAATGAATCAGCAAGGACCAGGCGCGGGAGCGTGGGGAGTTCTTCTGGCTGGTGGCGACGGAACTCGCCTTCAGTCCTTAACAACAAGGATAGAGGGCGACGTACGTCCGAAACAGTTTTGTCGACTTCTCGGAGATCAGACTCTGCTGACCCAAGCACGGCGCCGCATCAGCCCGCTGTTCGACGCCGACAAAGTCATTGCTGTCGTCACAAAAAAGCACGAAAGATTTTACTCACGGGAACTTAACGATTGGCCGCAAAGAGCCGTGGTCGCACAGCCTGAGAACCGCGGAACAGGCGTCGCGATTGCAACGGCGATACTGATGCTTCGCGACTTGGACTCCGAAGCAATCGTCGCGGCGTTCCCTTGCGACCATCACTACAGTAACGAAGCCGCTTTTCTGGACGCGATTGAAGCTGGGATCCTAGCTGCCCGCAACAACTCAGACGCGATCGTTCTCCTAGGGGCCGAAGCGACCTATCCGGAAACGGAATATGGTTGGATAGAACCGGTCCAGGTGCTCGCGAACGGCACCCGGTTTGCGCCCACACGGGTCCGCCAATTCTGGGAGAAGCCGACGCTTGCAACTGCGCAGGATCTCTTGCAGCGCGGCTGTCTTTGGAACACCTTCGTAACCATTGGACGCGTCAGCACGTTTATCGACGTACTCTGTCAGGCGGCGCCGAATGCAATGCTTGCGTTGTCCGCCGGCATCCTGGAGAACGACCTGGGTCCATCCTATCGATCCATCCCATGCATTGACTTCTCTCGTGATGTCCTGGCTTCCTGGCACGAACGCCTGCTGGCGATCCGAGACGCCGAGTCGGGCTGGACTGACGTGGGAAGTCCGAATCGAGTTTTCGACACGCTCGCAGGTGAACGGATCGCGCCGGCCTGGCTAGAGTCGATCCGCGATCCAAGACGTCGAGATGCTTGTGGCGAGTTACCACTCGAATCGAACCCCCACGGCTTGTGAGGTGAATTATGACGGACTGCCTATTCGCTGAAAACATCAGGGAGTTTGTAATAGAACTTTTCCATGCGTATGGAATCGAGGAATGGAAAACCCTGACTCCGATTGAGCTCGGCATTCTGAGCTGGCATTTGGGTAACTTTTATTGCTGCCCCTATATTTCGAGCCGTCCGGAACGGAGAGCCAATGTGGACCTGTTCGAGATGTAGTTGTGTCGTAGCGATGCATTTTGTAGTTCCCATCGCGTATTGCCGAGCGAAGGAGAAGGCGGTAGGTAGGCAAACGGTGAACAAAGGGGCCCCAAAAAAGAGGATCGCAAACGTGTAACAAGGTTTTTTGCCGTTTCCCATGCGCGCGACATCGAGGAAACGTTTAAGCGTCTTGAAGAACTATCTGGGAGAGTCGGCACGGCCGAAACCATTCAATGCGGCAGCCTACCTTGAAAGTTTTGCAAGAATCGACTTTGGAGACTGAGACTCAAAGTTGGTGCAAACTGCCAATTTAACCATCCTATCGTTGATTATGCAATCACAGTGGTGCGTTCCATATTCATCCGCCCACGGGCGCGCTACGCGACGGGATGGGGCCGATTTCAAAGTGAACTGCGGCGCCGGGCCGTCCGGCCGAGTGGAAAGCGAGCTTTTCGGGCGCGTAAAGGGTGCTTTCACGAACGTATCCGAGCGCCGCATTTGTTGGGGCATTTGTCGTTTCGAACTCGCCAATAATGGCACACTATTTCTGGACGAAGTCGGGGAGCTTCCGCTCGAAGCGCAAGTGAAGTTGCTCCCCGGTTTGCAGAAGCAGGAATTCGAGCCATGAGCAGCAATCGCACCATGAAGGTGAACACGCGATCATAGCCGCCACAAACCGTGACCTTCAGAAGGCCGTCCAATCGGGCTGGTTCCGGTCCGATCTTTACTATCGCCTGAACGTTATGCCCCTTCATGTGCCGGCATTGCGGGATCGCCGATCCGACGTTCCGCAAATGGTGGTGGCATCGCTACAGCAGTCGGCAAAGCGTGGCCGCCGTTTTAATCTGTTTCGAGGGAAACCACGAGATTGTTGGTCGATTACTCGTGGCCTGGCAACATCCGCGAACTTCAAAACGTTATCGCACGAGGAGGCGTTCTTTCCAGAGGCTCCATTCTCAAACTCGGTGCGGATCTCCTACCGATTGAGGAATCCGTCGGGAGAAGAGAACCTGGAGCCATGCCGAGCCGAGTAACCGATTCGAATACGTAGAAGCACCAGGTATGTTCTCCCAATGCTCAAGAGAGCCGGATGGGTGATCCGAGGACCCAACGGCGTGGGCGCCATCCTCACCGTCCATCCCAACACACTTTGCAGTTTGATGAACAGCGTAGGATTCGGAGTGCGACTCACGCTGTTTCCTAAGTGCCGCTGAGCCTCTATGTCGTCTCGCTGCAACTACAGGTCGGGGAAACGCGCGGTTCGCACACGCCCTGAGGTCCAACGCGAACTTCCATCCATTCACGCGCGCTACTGATGCAGGAATCTCTCGGGTCTGGCCATGGAAGTCACGCTATTTCGCAAGCAGTAGGACAACGGCTCTGGTAGCTCACGAAATAGCGTCTACATTCATCGGTGCATTCTCCCGATTATTGCCGCTAAGTGCCTTACTCTACGCTAATCGCCCACATTAAAAGGCGCGACACTCTATTGGCCAAGCGCGTGCATTCATCGCAGTCGCCCAGCAACTGATGCTTCGCGAACTGGACGCCGAAACAATCGTCGTATCGTTCCCTTGCGGCCGTCACTATCGTAACGAGGCAGCTTTTGTGGACGCGGTTGAAGCGGGCATCGGAGTTGGCCAGGACAACTCCGACGCGTTCGTTCTGATCTTGTAAGTGACTGGTTAGTTAATAAATGGAGTCGGAATGTTCAAAGTAACTGAAAACAGCGGCAGGCAACGGTTCACATTATTAAAGATCGCGGCAGGACTCCTGCTCCTCACTTTCGGCCCCCAGGCAGAAGTGGCCATGGCGCAGAATACACCGGCCGCGAGCCAGAAACTGACGCTGACTGGCACCGTGGATCTCGCTCTGAAACGGAATCTCGATCTCCAGATCGCCAATATCGAGACAGCCATACGGCAGCAGGATCACCAAATTGCCCGCTCCGAATTGCTTCCACACGTGGGTTTTGATGCCAGCGACGCGGTGACGCGATATAACACAAAGGCCCAACTCGGCGTCCAGCCCTCGGTCATCCCCCATGAAGTCGGTCCGTATCAGGCTATCCATGTAGGACCAATATTCTCGACTCCGATTTTCGATCTGACGCTGATTCGTCAATACCAGGCGAGCGGACACCGCCTTCTGGAAACTCGAGCCGATGAACAGACCGTCCGCGAAGAAACGGTGTTGCTAGCGGTCAGCCAGTATATGGCACATCTTCGTGCGCTCGCCAGCATCACGACGGCTCAATCCCGCGTAGAACTGGCTGAGCGCCTGGCCCATCAGGCAGATGATCTCTTGACCGATGGTGTGGCTAGCAAGATTGATGTATCACGCGCCCAGGTGCGGCTCCGAGAAGAACGCCAGCGTTTGATCGATGCCGAAAGCGATGCCGAGACTACCCTCTATGCATTGAAGCGCATCTTGAATCTACCCGACAGCCAACAGATCGGATTTGCTGACAAACAGGATTTCTTTTCAACGCCTTCGCTCGATATATCCAATCCTCTTTCAACAGCTCTCGGACAGCGGCCTGAACTGCACTCATTATCTGAGAGCGTTAAGGCTGCTGAACTCGCGCATAAGGCTGCCGTGGCTGATTCCTTACCGAAGCTGGCATTTTGAGGGCACTTGGAATGAGCAGGCCAGACATTCTCCACAGCGACTCCTGGATATCAATATCACTTTGGCATGGACTTCCCAATCTTCACCGGTGGACGGCTCAGCGCTGAGCGGCAGCGCACGAAGCTAGTGGAGCAGCAGACCGAGAAGCAGCTTGCTCAGGAACGCAATCGCGTAGCCGAACAGGTGCGTGATGGGCAGGTTGAACTGCAAGCTGCCCTTCACCAGGTAGAGCTTGGGCGGCAGCAGGTATACCTGGCGAATGAGGAAGTCTCACTCTCGCAGGGGCGCTTTCAGTCCGGCGTCACTGACAACATCGAAGTTAGCGCTGCGCAGGATTCGCTTGCCCGCGCCAACGACGCGGAAATCGGCGCGCTGTTCCGATACAACATCGCACGGGCGCATCTTGCCCGCGCGGTTGGTAGCGCGGAACAAACGTATAACCACTAAGGCACATTCCTACGAAAGAAAAAGCCATGAGCCAAACAGTTCTCGAATCAAAAATCGAAGAATCGATCGTAACCGCAAAGCTTCCACAGGGAGGCGGACTTGCCCGGCGCAAAAAGCCCCTGCTGATCTGGGGAGGAGGAGGCATTGCTCTAGCCCTGCTGTTGGTCTTCGGCGTTCGCTACCTCATCTGGTCGGCCCATCATGAGACAACGGATGACGCGTATCTTAAAGGGCACGTGCATCCAATCGGCGCTCGTGTCACGGACACGGTGCAGCAAGTCCTGATCGATGACAACCAGCACGTGGTTGAAGGACAGACGCTGGTGATCCTCGATCCAAACGACTACAGAGTAAAATTCGACCGCGCTCAGGCCGCGTTGGATGCTGCAAGCCGTCAGGCGGATACCGCTGAAGCAGCAATCCGCTCCGCATCCCAATCCGCCACGGCGCAGACAACGCAAGCGCAGGGCTCGATTGGCGACGCCAAAGCATCGATCCAGGCATCGAAGGCTGCGGCTACTGCTGCTAAAGCAGGTGTTCCGCGAGCCGAAGCTCAGCTGAATGAGGCAAACGCGACGCTGCAACGGGACGAAACCGACCTGCACAGATACGAAAACCTTTACGCGAAAGAACAGGTTTCGAAACAGACTCTCGATCACCAAAGAGCAAGCTATCAAGTCGCAGTGGCGGCACGGGCGGAAGCCCAGGAGCAGGTAAATCAGGCACAGGCACGGCTGATCGCCGCACAGCAAAATGTCGTTCGAGCTGAATCCCAGCTGACGAAGTCAGAGGGCGGATTGCAATCTGCGCAAGCTACGCGGCTTGAAACGCACGTTCGTGAAGGCCAGTTTGCCACCGCACAGGCGGCAGTTGCACAGGCTGCGGCAGCATTAGAAGATGCAAAGCTTCAGCTTTCCTACACCATCATCAAGGCTCCAGTGAGCGGCCGGATCGGCAAAAAGTCAGTAGAGGCAGGTCAGCGCGTGCAGGTAGGACAACCCTTAATCGCGATTGTTGAAGATCAGCCGTGGGTGGTCGCGAATTTCAAGGAAACGCAATTGGAGAAGATGCGTGCCGATCAGCCTGTCGAAGTCGAGATCGATACTTTTCCAAAGCATAAATTTCATGGACATGTGGACAGCCTTGCTCCAGGCTCTGGCAATGAATTCGCCCTGCTGCCCCCGGACAATGCCACTGGCAACTTCACCAAGATTGTGCAGCGCATCCCGGTCAAGATCGTTCTTGAGCAGGACAGCACGCATGGCTACGAGAACCTGATCTCGCCCGGGATGTCGTCCGTCGTTACTGTGACTACGAAGTAGAGGAGACCTTCCATGGTGACCACAACGATGAATCCGGCAATCGCTGCAAGAAATCTCACATCAGAAGCCTCTGATCGTGTGCCGTTAAAAACCTGGATATGCGTGATCAGCGTTCTTCTTGGATGCTTTCTGGCAGTGCTTAACATCATTGTTACGAATTCCTCACTGCGCGACATTGCAGGAACACTGGCAGCCAGCTCGGATGAAATTTCATGGGTGCCTACTTCCTATCTGGTTGCTGAGATCATCGTGATCCCGCTGACCGCGTGGCTGTCTGCTGCATTCTCATTGAAGAAATATCTTCTGGTGAACTCGATCTTATTCGTCTTCTTTTCTGTTTGCTGCGGACAGGCACACTCGCTGGATCTAATGATTTTCTTCCGCGTCCTACAGGGGTTTTCAGGCGGGGTCCTCATTCCCCTCTCATTCGTTGTCATCCTGACATATCTGCCCCCATCGAAGCAGCCCATCGGCATGGCAATGTTCAGCGTTACCGCGACGTTTGCTCCTGCCGTCGGGCCTCTCATCGGCGGTTGGCTGACTGATAATTACGGATGGCCATTCATCTTTTACATGAACGCTATTCCAGGAATCCTGCTCATTGTGGCCGTATGGTTCACCATGGAAAACCAGCCAATGAATCTCGGCCTTCTAAAGAAAGGTGACGGGTGGGGAATCCTCACCATGGCGATTGGCCTGGCTGCATTCGAGATCGTCCTCGAAGATGGCAATCGCAAAGACTGGTTCGGCGATCCTGAAATAGTAACGTTGGCCTGGATTGCAGCCATCTTCATACCTGCTTTCATCCTCATCGAGCTGCATAAAAAGGAACCGCTCGTCGATCTACGCCTCTTTGCGCGCAGGAACTTTGGGCTCGGCAGCATCGTCAACGTGGTTCTTGGAATCGGCCTCTATGGTGTTGTGTTCATCCTCCCCTTATACCTGGGACAAATTCATGGCTACAACGCCTCTCAGATTGGTACGGTCCTCATCTGGCTAGGCCTGCCGCAGCTCATCATTATTCCGCTGGTGCCAAAGTTGATGCAACACATCGATACACGCATTCTTATCGGTGTTGGCCTTCTTTTCTTCGGCGGCAGTTCGTTCTTCACCACACACCTGGATACGAACTTCGCCGGGCCGCAATTTTATATACCGCTTGTGATTCGAGCGCTTGGCCAGCCTCTCATCATGGTTCCACTCTCTGCGGTCGCAACATCAGGCATGGCGAAAGGACGCGAAAGCGGTGCGGCCTCCGCGCTCTTCAACATGATGCGTAACATAGGCGGTTCGATTGGTATTGCTGGACTTTCGACACTGCTTTCCGTAAGAGAGCGGTTCCACTCGGAACGGATCGGAGAATCGGTGACCGTCTATTCGGGCGCCCTTCAGCAACGATTGCAGCAGTCGGCGGCTTACTTCATGTCTCAAGGGAGCGACCCATCTTCGGCACACATACGCGCAATTGGCGCCATCGGCGGGCTCGTTCGCCGCGAAGCATTTCTGCTGGCATATAATGATTGTTTCCTGGCGCTGGGCTGCGTGTTGCTTGCGAGCGCACTTGCTCTCTTCTTTATGCGAAAAACGCATACCTCGGGTGACGTCGGCGGACATTGATGTACTGCAACGCGCTCTTTCATTTCTTCCGCCAACACCTCGGATGGGGGAAGTTGTTAGCGACCTTCGCTGTGAGCCACTTGTGAAGCCCCCGGAATGCATTCCCTGGCTATTGCCGGAACTCCGGCGCCAGCGGTGCAGGACGTTTGGATTCACCCTCCAACGCGCGTGCCACCTCGGCGATCGATACTCCCTGCTCCCGCCGCCGTACCGCGGCCAGCTTGAACGCCTTCGTGAACTCACAATTGGGGACAAAGTCCAAGCACGTTTGTACAGTTCGCACTCGCTGTGACCGTCCACTCCACACGTTGAACGTCCATGCTATCCTTCCGTTGTTGATTCCTGTTGGGGTTGTAGAATCGTCTCAACAGGCATCATAGGTCACTTTGTGCTCGGTGCGGACCACTTTAAAGCCAATAAGCACGCTGATGCCGTGGCGGATCATCGTGCAGCTTTCGAAATACCCTCTCGAACGCTTCCATGATGACGGAGAATTTATTCTGTACCGGGCTCACGCGAAGCAAATGGAACCGCCTTCCGTTCTGCTGCTGGCCCCGGCTTCAACTCGGCCCGGCCTCGAGACGCTCATCGAGGAGCAAAACCGGACTCGGCCTGGGTAGTGCGGCCCCGGGCCCTTTCAGAGCGAGGCGGACAGATTACGCTCGTCCTTGAAGATCCTGACGGCGAACCTCTCGATGGATTCCTTTCGGGGGCGATGGAGATGACGGAGTTTCCTAGGCTTCGCTGTCGGTCTCGCAAAGGCACACTCGGGAAGTCGCATGAAAGGGAGCTGTTTCGCAAGGATGTGAAGCCGAGCAATGTTCTGGTTAATTCCGCGACCGGTCAGGTCCGGCTCATCGGCTTTGGGATCGCTTCCCGCCTTCGGCGCGAGCACCAGCCCCCGAACCTCCCGAGTTCATCGCCGGAACACTTCCTTACATGGCTCCTGAACAAACCGGGCGAATGAATCGCATCGATTGCGGGGCGCGAACGCATCGCGGAATTGAACCTCATTGCGGGTAGGGATTCGGCGCGCAACACGCGATCTCGTATGCCGCTCAGCCTCTATGTCGTCTCAGAAACGGGCACGGGTAAGGAACTCGTGACCAAAGTGCTCCACATGAACATCGCAACCATGTCACAAAGTCGTGCCCTACCTGGTCATTGCTTCGGTCCCGAGAGATTGGACTGTGAGGACCTGGGTCAGGCCCACATCAGGTCTTACAGTTGGTAATATGATCCGGGCCATTCAACGAGATCCAGAACAATTGACCGACTTCGTAAGGTCCCTTGCCCGGAACACAACCGGTCAGAGGAGATTCGGCTTCTGGCTCTGCTCTTGGCTCCTATTTCTATGCGTTCCCTTTTACGGGATCGACAGTGATCGCCGCCTCGACCAACTCAACCACACCGGCTGGACCTATATCGAAGGAGCGCCGGGCCAAGTAAATGCATTGGCCCAAACCACGGATGGCTATTTGTGGCTCGGGACTGCAACCGGATTGTTTCGTTTCGATGGAATTCGATTTCAACCCTACAAACCGCAATCCGGGCAGGCCTTTCCGCAACGCAATGTGTTCTCTCTGTTCGCTGTACCAGATGGAGGCCTATGGGTGGGCTATTGGTACGGAGGGGTCAGCTTGATTAAGAATGGGACGGTGACCGACTACGGCAAGCCGGAGGGGCTTCCTTCTCGTGCGGTGTTGGCATTCGCCCGTGACCGGCAGGGTGCGATTTGGATAGCAGCAGGAAAGGATGGGCTAGCTCGACTAGAAGGTTCACGCTGGAGAAAGATCGGACCTGATTGGGGGATCACAGGCATAGCCCATACCGTTTTCGTGGATCACGCCGGCACAGTTTGGGTGGGGACGCCGACTAGTGTTGCATATCTCGCGGAGGGAGGACACCAGTTTCAGATAGCTGCACAGCGCCTCCTACCTATCGTGGAAAACTTTGCCGAAGCGCCCGACGGCACATTATGGATGGCAGAAGGGGGCTACGGAGTGCGACCTGTTCCGTTGCCAGGGAAAAACAACGGAAGGTCAGGGCCGGCAGTCCTTGTAGGATCTCAGGCAATCACATTTGACAATCAAGGAAGTCTTTGGATTACCACATCGGGCAATGGAATCCGTCGAGTTCCGTATCCGGAGCGTCTCCATCCACCGAAGATTAAAGGGCCGTCTGCATGGCAGGTCCACAATTCCGAGGTGGAGGCGTTCACCCAACAGAATGGTCTGACAAGCGATTACGTAAATTGCATGCTGCAGGACCGCGAGGGCAATGTATGGTTCGGCACGAACGGCGGACTAGATCGATTCCGACAGAGTCCTGTCGTCTCGGTCCCACTTCAGCCAATTTCGTATCGCGGTGCTCTGCCGATCCCATCGTTGCACTCTTTTACAACAAAAGCGCTGGCGGCGGGTGACCAAGGGGCGCTTTGGGCTGCGGGTATCGGGCCCCAGGTTCTGCTGAAGATTCAGAATGACAAAATCGTGACACAACTGCGTGACCGGCCCGTGGATTGCGCCTATCGTGATCCGAATGGCGTTGTCTGGCTCGCGACTCCGTCGTCTGTCTTCCGCCTTGCCCACGAACGTTTGGATACTATTGGTTCGAAGCCAGGAGCGGTAACCTACAACTACCATGGCGCCGTGCCTGCAGGGCAGGGACTGATACTGCGCCAACTCGATCTGCCAACAGCAGTTCGGATCGCTGTGAGTCCGCAATCGCGCGTTAAAGCTATCACTCAGGACCGGTTGGGCAGGTTGTGGATATCCATGGGGTCAGGAACTTTTCGACTAGAAAAGTCCGGTTGGACCAGCCTAGAGAGCCTGGGTGGTCCGGAGGGCACCGCAACTGCGGAATTTACTGATTCAGAGGGACGTATATGGTTCGGATTCGGGAATACAGTCGCGATGCTGGATGGAGACAGAGTCAGGATGTTTTCTGGCAAGGACGGCGTTCAGGTAGGGGCCGTCACATCTATCCAGGGCAAAGGAACGAAGATCTGGATTGGTGGCGAGTTCGGTCTGGAATTCTTTGATGGCAGCCGTTTTCGGCCGGTAAGTCCATCGGATGGCAGTGCCTTCGGCGGTGTTTCCGGAATAGTTGCCGATTCTGAAGATGGGCTATGGTTTTCCGAAAATCGGGGAATCATTCACATTCCCGAAGCTCAGCTTCGCCAGTTGGGCTCCGGCAAAGTGGAATTCGAGAGCTTCGGTTTGCTGGATGGGGCCGCAGAACTTAGGGGACCTATCGCCTCACCGTCGGCCGTGCAAACAACGGAAGGCCGCATTTGGTTCGCCACAATAACAGGGGTAGCTTGGATCAATCCCAAGCGTATTGTACGGAACACGGTGCCACCGCCAGTATTGATTGAGTCTGTTATTGCTAGCGGCAGGAAATACAACAACTCGACATTTTTGAGGTTGCCGCCCCGAACTGCAAATTTGCAAATCGCCTATACGGCTACAAGTCTCACTATTCCCGAACGGGTTCGCTTTCGCTATAAGCTTGAAGGACAAGACAAGGAGTGGCAGGATGCAGGAACGCGCCGGGAGGCTTTCTACACAAACCTCGATCCGGGATCTTATCAGTTCCGTGTGATCGCGTGTAACAACGACGGGGTCTGGAATAAAGCTGGAACAATGCTGCATCTTGTTGTGTTGCCGGCGTTCTACCAAACGGTCACATTCAGAATTCTTTGTTTCCTCGCCCTAATGGCGGCTTTGTGGTCGCTCTACCTGCTGCGGGTCCATAGCATCGAGCAGCGTCACCTCGAACGCAATCGCGCCGAAGAAATGCTTCAGCGCGCCCAGGCGGAGCTTGCGCACATAAACCGAGTGAGCACCATGGGCGAACTGACCGCCTCGCTGGCGCACGAAATCAAACAGCCGATTGGAGCAGCCGTCACAAACGCGGAAGCGTGCTTACGATTAATCGATCGCCGTGAGCCCGACCTGCCGGAGGCGCGAGAAGCTGCGGTGGAAATGATCAAAGACGCCAGACGTGCAGCCGACATCATCGAGCATGTCCGATCCTTGTTCCGAAAGGGTTCTTCACCCCAGGAGATCGTTGACGTAAACGAAGTCATTCGAGAGATGGTCGTGATGCTCCATAAAGACGCGAATCGGCAATTCGTTACGATGAGTACGGATCTCACCGACGGGCTTCCCAACGTGACGGCGGATCGTGTGCAGTTACAGCAGGTATTGATGAATCTCATGCTCAATGGGATTGAGGCGATGCAGGACACGACCGGTGAGCTCAGCATCAAGTCGCAGTTGGGGGAAGACGGTCAAGTGCTGATCTCGGTCAGCGATACCGGCGTGGGGTTGCCCACCGGAAAGGTCGGCGAGATCTTTAACGCGTTCTTTACCACCAAGTCGCAAGGTACCGGTCTGGGGCTGGCGATCACTCGCTCCATTGTCGAGTCGCATGGTGGCCGTATCCGGGCCACGGCGAACTCCGGACCAGGGGCAACGTTTCAGTTTACGTTGCCCATTACGGAGGGAGGCGCCAGATGACCTCCGCCGATTCACCTATTGTCTTTATCGTTGACGATGATACCCGCATGCGCGAGGCGATGCAGCGCCTATTGAAGACGGTAGGTTTGCATTCCGAGTCGTTTGCTACGCCGGAGGACTTTCTACGGCACAAGCTTCCAAATGGTCCCACTTGCCTGGTACTGGATGTGCGACTTCCGGGGATGAGTGGGTTGGATGTGCAACGCAAATTGACCGAGGTGGGCGTTCAGATTCCTATCATTTTCATCACCGGCCACGGAGACATTCCCATGACGGTCCAAGCCATGAAGTCCGGGGCAGTGGAGTTTCTGACGAAACCATTTCGGGATCAGGATCTCATAGATGCGATTCAGCAAGGCTTGAAGCGGGACAGGCAAATGAGGCAAGAACAGAACGAGATTACAGAATTGAAGGAACGCTACGCGAGCTTGACTGCGCGCGAGCGCGAGGTGATGCGACTTATTGTTTCTGGCATGCTCACGAAGCAGATAGCCTCGACACTCGGCACCACCGAAGTCACCGCGACCGTCCATCGGGGGCAGGTGATGCGCAAGATGCAGGTCAACTCCCCGGCTGAATTGGGAAGAGTGGGAGAAAAGCTTAAGTTGCCGGTAATCGACTAACCTTTGATCGTCAATCGCAAACGCAATTCATGACCATTAAGCGCTCACTTATAGATAAATATCAGCGACCCTATCACAATCAATAATTGCGCTCTGCGGCGAGCGGATCGATCCTGTAACTAGATGACTAGAGAGGGGAACGAAAAAATCGTTGCTGTTATCGAAGACGACGAATCGTATCGAGTCGCCGTGCAACGGTTGCTGAAATCGGCAGGTCGTTCAGTGGAATCGTTTGGCTCCGCCGAAGCTTTCTTGAACTCTGGCCAGCAACACGAAACTGGATGTCTGATCGCCGATATCAGAATGCCGGGGATGTCAGGGCTAGAGCTCCAGTCTAAGCTGAACTCTGATCATTGTCCGATCCCGACCATCTTCATCACCGCACACGGCGACGAAAGGATGCGAATGCAGGCAATGCGAGGCGGTGCGGTGAAATTTCTTACGAAGCCTTTTGACGGCGAAACTCTACTTGAGGCTGTTCGACTGGCGCTGAAAGTTGAGGGCTGATCTTTGTTGCCGGCACCGAGACTTCGGTGTAGTGAACAGGACGAAAGAGTCCGCGAATTTGACCAAATCGTAGGCAGCAGCGCTGCACTGGAATCCGTCCTCGCCGAAGTTGAATGCGTGGCACCAACGGATTCCACCGTGCTGGTCCTAGGAGAAACCGGTACCGGCAAGGAGTTACTCGCGCGCGCTATTCACAATTTAAGCCCACGCTGCGGACGCCCATTCGTAAAGTTAAACTGCGCGGCCATTCCCTTCGATCTGTTGGAGAGTGAGTTGTTTGGGCACGAGAAAGGTGCGTTTACCGGGGCGATAGCACAGAAAGTGGGTCGCTTCGAAATGGCGCATACCGGCACTCTCTTCCTGGACGAAATCGGGGATTTACCGCTGGCCGTGCAACCAAAACTTTTGCGCGTTTTACAGGAACAAGAGTTCGAACGACTGGGAAGCTGCCGTACACATCGCATCAACGTCCGTCTTGTGGCCGCCACTCATCGCGACCTGGCCCACATGGTCGCACGCAACGAATTCCGCAGCGATCTTTACTATCGGCTGAACGTATTTCCTGTCCTCGTACCGCCCCTGAGGGAGCGCCGGGATGACATACGTCAGCTGGTCCTGCACTTCGTAGAGGTATTCTCCCGGCGCATGGGTAGGCGGATTGAGCAGATACCACGAACAACAATGGATGCATTCTCTGCATACGATTGGCCCGGCAATGTGCGGGAGCTCCAAAACCTGGTTGAACGCGCCGTGATCCGATCAAGCGACGGAGTGCTTCCGAATCCACTTTCGACATCACAGGCCGCTAGGGGCTCTGTTCTCAAACTCGGAGCGGATCTCCCACCGATTGAGGAATCCGGCAGGAGAATAGAACCGGGAGCTATGCCCGAGCCGGAGTCCACGGATTCACTCGAGGATATACAACGCCTGCATGTTCTGCGAATGCTCAAGAGAACCGGCTGGGTGATCAGCGGCCCCAACGGCGCCGGCGCCATCCTCGGCATCCATCCCAACACACTTCGCAGTTTGATGAACAGGCTAGGGATTCGGCGTGCGACCCACGCTGTTCGTAAGTGTCTCGCTACAACTACAGGTCCGAGCCGAACACCTGAGAGCTTGCCGCTCGCGAACCCTTAGCGAAGGGCGGTTCGCACACTTCGCACAGTTCCAACGCAAACTTCAATTCATTCACGCGCGTACTGATGCGGGAGTCTCTCGAGTCTCGCCATGTCGTGAACCCAGGACTCTTCCGCAAAACGCATAGAGCAAATCTGCCATCTTTCCACATTTATCCGTGCGACCTGACCTCTCGACTGCCTAACGGCCGCAGTTCGTTTGTTCGTTTCATTGTGACCACTCTGATGCATACTCAAATCCCGATTCGCTCTACTTCCTCGATGTTGATCTCGTCTGGTCCATAAGTTGCGAGCTATTCACGGTGCTGTGATTTCGGTGGATCAGTGTACATAAGTGGGATCTTCCGCATTGTCTACCGGAGCAACACGTATGATGGGAGTTGACCTCTTCTTCACCAATCATTTACTTTGATGCTGAATATCGTTAGCGGGGTATTCTTGCCATGTGGTCCGGTCCCGCCAAATAAATCGTCGATCTCGCTGGCGGTAAAGATCTCCAGGTGCCGGGAGCGGTTGCCATCTTGTGACATCCCGTAAACCATGCAGATTCAAAGATCTACAGATAATTAGTCCTGTTTTTGGCGTTGTGTAAAAATAGCCAATGTCCCGCCCTTCGTGATTGGAACCACCGGATATGGCGAGTCGAATCAAGAACAAGGATGATATGAACAGACTTTCTGACAAAGTGGCAATAGTGACGGGCGCGTCCAAAGGGATAGGCGGCGGGATTGCAACAGCGTTGGCCGCTGCGGGCGCGCGCGTGGCCGTGAACTATTCCTCCGACAGGGGAGGCGCCGAACGGGTCACGCAGGCGATCATTGACAGTGGGGGCAAGGCGATCGCGGTCGGGGCCGACGTGTCCAAGGCCGCAGATGTCGCGCGGCTATTCAAAGAAGTGGATTCAACGTTCGGGAGATTGGACGTTCTGGTCAACAACGCCGGGGTATTCCGCTTCGGTGCCTTCGCGGAGATTACCGAAGAGAGCTTTCACGTCCACTACGACATCAATGTTCTCGGGTCGATTCTCACCGTGCAGGAGGCGATCCAGCGCTTCGGCGCCGACGGCGGGAGCATCATCAATCTCAGCTCGATCGTCGGCTCCCATCCCGTGGCAGGAGCCCTGCTCTACGCGTCCACGAAAGGCGCCATTGAAACGCTGACCAGGGGATTGGCGCTCGAACTGGCGCCCCGCAAGATCCGAGTCAACGCCATCGCTCCCGGTCATACCGAAACTGAAGGCAATATAGCTGCCGGGACTTTTGAGGGCGGTGCTGGTGCCGTTCTGGCGGAGAAAACGCCGCTCGGCCGGCTCGGTCGTGTGGATGATATCGCCCCGCTGGCGGTGTTCCTAGCATCAGACGAATCAGCCTGGATCACCGGCGAGGTCATTCGGGCCGCAGGCGGCCTCGTTGTGGCCACCTGAGTGCAATGTGCTGACCTAGAGCCAATTCAGAGGGCTAGTGCCGTTAGCATTGCGAACTGCAACAGTTGCCGCTCGTGGACGCAATCGGCGAATCACGCGCCACACGGGCAAAGGGCTCTAAAATTTCACGTAATCCGAGCATTCAGGCAGAACCGATGGCACGATGGCCTTGCTGGTTTTTGCCTGTGGATATAAGATGGCGCAGGAGAGTCAGCGCAATCATGGCTCAGCAAGCACCACTAAATATATCTTCTACATTGCCGCAATCCCGGAGAAGGTGTGGGAAGGCTTTGTGTCGCGCGAGTCGAACCGCATCATTTTCTCAGGCGCTGAGCTTCAAGCGGACTTTAAGCCTGGTGGCCTGGTCGCATGGGTGGGCGCGGGACCCGATGGCAAGCCCATGACCTACGTCCATGGGAAAGTCCTGCGGTTTGATCCGCCGAAAGTCTTTCAGTACACCTTCGCAATGGGCCAAAATGATAAGGCGTCACGCGCAACTATCGAACTGGTGCCCGAGACCGAAGCCACCAAAGTAACGGTGACGCATGACGAGTGGGCCGAGGATGACACCACTTACGCTGCCTGCGCCGATGGATGGCCACGTATTCTGTCGCGCTGCACTTTAAGTGCAGTCCGACAATTGCAATATCTTTGCAATAGGCACGAATCGATCCTCCGCTCTTGTGTTGCTCCTCGATCCGCTTCCGCCATATCTCCCGCCGCTCGACTTGTTCGCTGCCCATGCCTCCACTATGTCCGGCATTCGCCATATTCGCCAGTGGTGTTCATGTGAGGCTTACACAATTGCGGAGAAGTTGCGGGGTAATGAGCGAGTCGATCGTGAGCGCTATGTAAACGGCATCTTGTTCAATGGCGGGTAGGCGTGCACAGTAGTGAGATGAGACAGGACATGAGGGAAGCGAGGGCGAAGTGGCGCG
>Ga0193743_1001163_pt1 | contig 19879 bp, 23 predicted proteins | sample L2c2metaG_FD_143038 | JGI IMG/M metagenome (GOLD analysis project Ga0193743, IMG submission 143038) | Soil microbial communities from a riparian zone of the East river system, Colorado, United States - L2c2 | ecosystem: Environmental > Terrestrial > Soil > Riparian zone | place: USA: East River... | reverse complement strand
CAAAACGGTTCTCCTTGCTGGTGCCGCAGTCTCTGCGATCGCCGCTGCGCCGCTTGTCTCGGCTGAGCCCCCGCCAGGCTGCTTCAACCCCGATGGCACCGTCTGCGCCACCGTCCCCGGTGCTGGCGCTACGGCCGGACCTGACGGTGCGGCGGCCAACGTTCCCGGTGCTGGCGCTACGGCCGGACCCGGCGGCGCGGGTGTCGACATCCCCGGTGGGCCTGTCGGCTCAGCAGGACCGGGTGGCGCCACCGGCTGCATCCCCTACGTGGGTTGCGCCTCCGCTGGATAACGTCCACTCTTCGGCGTCCTGATCGAACAGCCAAGGCCGCCACCGCAAGCGTGGTGGTGGCCTTGGCCGTGTTTGAGAAAGCCCGCGCCTCCGCATCGTCCTGCCCGATGTGTCTCGTCACCTGATCATAGAACGGCGCGGGCCGTGCGTAGCCGCTCGCGCCACCAGGCGATCCTGTCCGTGTCGGTGATCGCGTACTGCCTGACGAGTTCTGGATCCGGTGCCGGTGACATCGGAGCGACCGGCAAGTAGCCGTCGACGGGAATCAATGAGCGCGGCCCGGCGACCAGATCGCCGGTCAGCAGCGACCTGGTGTCGAGCCCGCAGGCGTACTTCAGTTGCGGCAGCGCTCCGGCCAGCGCGAGCCCTGCGGACAACCCGATGCTCGTCTCCCGTGTGGAGGCGACGACGCACGGCAGCCCGCAAGCCTCCGCGACCACCAGCGCGCGGCGTACGCCGCCGAGTGGTCCGCACCGAAGGACTGCGACGTCCGCGGCGCCGACCAACGACGCCCGCGGCGCATCGTCGGGGTGGATGGGCACGGTGGTGGCGATCGGAACACTGCTTCTGCCTCGGACGGCGGCCAACTCGTCGAAGGTGCGGCATGGCTGCTCGACGTATTGAAGTCCGCCTGCCGCCTTGTCGAGCGCCGCGATCGCCGACACGGCGGTGTCGACGTCCCACATTCCGTTGGCGGTACAGCGAATTGCGCCATCGACGCCGAGCGCGTCGCGCACCGCCTCCAGTCGAGCGAGGTCGTCGCCGAGCGGGCCCTTGCGGTCGGCAACCGTGACCTCGGCGGTGCGGCACCCGGCGTTCGCGACGATCTCGTATGCCCGGCGGGGATCGACCGCAGGCACCGTGACGGCGATCGGAACCCGTCCTCGCACCGGGTCAGGCCACCCGACCGTGCCGGCCTCGATCGCCGCGGTCAGCCACCGCGCGGCGGCGCGGTCGTCGCACTCGTCACTCGGGCTGAACTCACCCCAGCCCTGCGGACCTTCGATCAGCATGCCTTCGCGCACGTTGACGTCGCCGACACCGCCGACCATGGGGATGGCGAAGACTGGCGCTTGGTCGAAGTCGATCATCGTTTGCACTAGCGGGTCCTCCCTTCGGGAGGGTGAGCTCCCCGAGCGTTCACACGAACTGCTGGCCACCGTCGATGTCGTACGTCGCGCCGGTGAGCGCCGTGTTGCTCATGATGTGGACGGCGAGCGCGGCGACGTCGGCAGGGCCGACGACGCGGCCGATCGGAAGCGTCGCCCGCAGCTCGTTGCGGCGTTCCTCGAGCCGATCTCCGAGCAGCGACGCCGACAAGGGGGTGTCGACGAAGCCGGCGGCGATCAGGTTGACGCGAACCGGCGCCAACTCGAGCGCGAGGGCGGCCGTGAACGGAGGCAACGTGGCAGTCGCGGCGGAGACGATCCCCAGGCGGTGATCGATCCGCCGTCCGCCGGTACCGCCCACGAGCAGCAGCGTGCCGCCGGGTCTCATTCTGCCCGCGGCATGGCGCGCGACCTCGAGCGCCAGCACCACGTGTCCGCTGATCGCTTCTCGCACCTGGTCTGAGTCCATCTCGAGCATGGGCCCGTACTGCGGGCCGCCTGCCGTGATCATCACGTGGTCGATCGGTGTCGACAGCGCTTGAAAGAACCCCGCCAGGGCGGCCGCGTCGTTGGCGTCGAAGGCCGCGGTCTGTTGCGCGCCGACGTCGAGTGCCGCTTGCTTGAGCCGGTCGGGGTTGCGGCCGGTGAGGATGACGTCGGCGCCCTCCACCCTGGCGCGTCGAGCTGTCTCGAGCCCGATGCCTGCGCTGCCGCCGATCACGACGACGGTCTGCCCAGCCAGTTCCGGGTCGCGCTGGGTGCCAACAGGACTGGTTCCGCTGGTCATCATTCCTCCGGTGGGTGGTGCCGGCTACGCGACGTCCTCGGAGGCTACTCCGGCCAGGCCGAATTCTTGATCACGTCGACGAAGTCGATCCGACGGAACCCGGGCACGAAGTGTTCCAGCACATCGGCGTTGACGGTGCCGAACGTGGTGTCGGGTCGGTCGGAGAACCCATCGGAGAACGCCTGCAGGATCTCGTTCTTGAAGTTCGGCCGCGGATGCACCGCAGTGACCGCGTCGATCTCTCCGGCATCGATGGCGTCCAGTCGGATGCCCAGAACGTCGGTCTCCACGCCTGCCGTGGTAGCCGCGATCACCGGGTCCATCTTGTAGGGCACCTCCGGCGTGGTGTGCAAGGCGATCGCCGTCCACACCACGTCGGTCTCCGCGGGCGAGAATCCGTGCGAGGTCAGGAAGCCCCGTGCGGTATCCGCGCCGTCCAACTCGAACCGCTGCTCGGTCCCCCGGTACGGCGACACCAGGCCCGTATCGTGGAACAGCGCCGCGACGTAGAGCATCTCGGCGTCCGGGATGATGCCCAACCGCCGTGACTGCAGAGTGCCGAACAGGAACACCCGCCGCGAATGATGGAAGATCAGCTCATTGGTGGTATCGCGGATCAGCTCGGTGGCCTCCTGGGCCAACCCGCTGTCAGGGATGCGAACCCCCGCAATGATTTCAGCCATGTCTGGTCCTTTCTATGCGATGCGTGTCACCGGGTCAGTGCGACGCGGTTAACTCGACTATCGCCCTCCCGTAGCCGCCGCGGCCGTGCGCAAAGCGCCAGGAAAGGCACACATGTGGACACCAATGAACGAATGACGCGGAACTGATGGCCGCTGAAGCCAACGCCGAACCTCACCACGTCGTAGTCATGGTCTACGACGGCATCCAGATGCTCGACGTCACTGGACCGGTGGACGCGTTTACCTCCGCCAACGCCCTCGGTGCCCACTACAGCGTCATTCACACGTCGATCAACGGCAGCGACGTCGTCGCCAGTTCTGGTGCCCGCCTAGGTGTCGACACCGCGGCACATCTGGTGCCCGAACGCATCGGCACTCTGCTCGTTCCCGGTGCGCCTGACTGGCAAGCGAGCATCACCAACACAGAACTCGTCGACGCCCTTCGCGAACTGGCGCATCGCAGCCAGCGCACCGTGTCGATCTGCGCAGGTGCCTTTCCCTTGGCCGCCACCGGGCTGCTCGACGGCCGGCGGGCGGCTACCCACTGGAAGCTCGCACGCCAACTCGCGGCACGATTCCCCGACGTGAGTGTCGACTCCGCCGCGATCTTCGTCACCGACGGCGCCTACACCACCTCCGCAGGCGTCACCGCGGGAATCGACCTGACACTGTCCCTCATCGAACAAGACCATGGACCGGCGCTGGCGCGTGACGTCGCCAGAGACCTGGTGGTCTTCATGGCCCGCCCCGGCGACCAATCCCAATTCAGCGTCCGGTTGGAAGCCCTACCCACCAACAACTCCGTCGTACGCGCCGTCATGAACACGATCACCGCCGACCCCCGGCGAAACCACACGCTCAGCACTCTCGCCGCGGCCGCCGGGGTCAGTCCTCGCCACCTTTCGCGACTGTTCCTCGCCGAAACCGGCCACACCCCACAACACTTCGTCGACCGCACCCGGCTCGAAGCCGCCTGCGCGATCCTCACCAGCGGTCCGGATTCCCTCGACCACGTCGCCGAACGAACTGGCGTCGGTTCGAGCGAATCTCTGCGGCGGCTGTTTCAACGCGAGCTGGGCCTTACCCCCGGCACCTACCGCAAGCGGTTCAAGACCACTGTCCGCTGACGTTCTCGTGTCCGGCGGGTTCGCTGAATGCCTACCAGGGTCCCCATCCGCCCTTGGGCGCGTCTCCTGGCTTTGAGGAGTTCCTGTCGGGCCTGGGTGGCGGGGGTGGTGTCGCACTCATCGGCGCCCGGGTGACGGGGGTGCGAGTCACCCCTATCTTGGGCATGTCCGACTGGGATGGCGCGGATCGACGGGGCGTGTACACGCGAGTCGGGGCCGGCGGGGTGATCTGCTCGGCAGAGGTTGGCGGCGGTGGCGGTGGAAGCAGCGGTGGCGGTGGAGCGATAGCCGTGGACAAGGCGGGCGCAGGGCTCGACGGTGCCGGCTCGGCACTGGTGGGGTTGCTCGGCGACACGGACGTCTCCTGCACGCCGGCGGCAGAGCCGCGCGAGAGAAGCAGGACGCCAGCCAGCACTAGCGCTGCCACCGCCGCTCCCCCCGCCGCGGTCAGCACACGTTTCGAGCGGTACCACGGGTTGGCGGCGGACGCCTTGAAGTCCCATGCACCACTGTTGGCCAACCGGGATTGCCACGACGTGGTGGGTGCAACGCCATGTCGGCCGTTGCGCGGCGCGAGGATGCCGGTCCACTGAGTGTCCTCGGGGTCGTCCCGCCTGAGGTATCGCGGATCAGTGCGGGGCGGGTCGTCGAGTTCACGCGTGGCCAGCGGCTCGGCGGCTTCTGCCTGCGGGTGCCACCGTGCGGTGTCGTCGGGGGTGTCCCACGTTTCGTCGTGCAGATCTTCGGGTGCCAGTTCGCCGGCGTCATGTGGCGGGGTGGGGTCGGCGACCAGCGCGCGGCCGTACCAGCCGTCGGTGTCGTCGGGCTCGTCCACCCCGTAATCGAAGTCAAGATCCCCGAGAGTTCTGCGCTCGGTCACACATGAATGCTAACGCCACACGCGTGGGGAACGCCGTTTCGCACGAAGCCGCTGGTGGAACCCGGCGACCGAGGCAAGCGTGGCCGAGCGATCGCTCAGCGGATCTTCTGGCCGTACACGCGTTCGACGGCCAGCGTCATCAGCACCCTGCGGTCGGACACCATCACCGACCGATACTCGTCCCAGTCCGGGTGCTCTCCCGCAGCCGCCCGGTAGTAGTCGACGAGCGCCTCGACCTCGGGACCGTGCGGGTCGGTGCCCGGACCGGTGAGGGTGACCGCGCCCTCGGCGGTGGCCCACGCCCAACCGTCGGCACTCGTGACCTCGATCGCCGCACGGGGGTCCCGTCGCAGATTGGCGGTCTTGGCGCGACCCTCGGTCATCGATACGTAGACGACGTCGGCCGACTGGTCGTAGAACGGCGTCACCGGCGACAGCTGAGGGAGCCCATTCGCCTTGATCGTGGCGAGGACGCCGATCCGGGCTTGGGTCAGCAATACACGCGGGTCGAAGGGCGCATTCATGTGTCACGCAACACGAGGCCCCGGGTGCGCATTCCCGCGCATCGACTTCCGAGTGGAACGATGGGTCCGGTGATCGAACTGCCCGCCGCGGTGCATGCAATGGCCGCCCGGGGACCGGAGTGGGCGACGTGGGTCGATGGACTGCCCAAGCTGGTACAGAGCCAGATCGACGAGTGGGACCTGACTGCCGACGGTGCCCCGACCCACGGACACTGCTCGATCGTGTTGCCCGCACGCGCGCCGGACGGCACTCCAGCCGTCCTCAAGGTCGCCTTCCCCGACGCCGAGTCCGAACACGAGCACTTGGCCCTACGCCGTTGGGGTGGCAACGGTGCGGTGCGGCTGCTGCGCGCCGAGCCATACCGTCGAGCCATGCTTCTCGAGCGGCTGCATTCGCGAAACCTCAACGAGCTCTGGGACGTTGAGGCGTGCGAAGTCGTCGCGTCGCTCTACCGGCGGATCCACGTCCCCGCGTTGCCTCAGCTTCGTACGCTGGCGGAGTGCATCGAGCGGTGGACGACCGACCTCACCGAGCTGCCGCGCAGTGCGCCACTTCCACGCCGGCTAGTGGAGCAGGCGATCACCCTCGGCCGCGATCTCGGCGCCGATACCGCCAGCACCGGCACTCTCATCCACGGCGACCTGCACTACGAGAACGTGCTTGCCGCCGATCGCGAACAGTGGCTGGTTATCGACCCCAAGCCGGTCAACGGCGATCCGCACTATGAGATCGCCCCGATGCTCTGGAACCGCTGGGACGAGCTCGCCGGTGACACCCGCGACGGTGTCCGCCGCCGCTTCTACGCGTTGGTCGACGCGGCGGGTCTGGACGATGACCGCGCGCGGGCCTGGGTCGTCGTCCGGATGGTTCACAACGCCATGTGGGAACTGACTGACAGCGCGGAACCCGACCGGGGTTGGCTGACCATGTGCGTGGCCATCGCCAAGGCCGTGCAGGACTGAGGCGTCAGTCGGGGTGCGGGTTCACACTCACACCTGGCGTGGCAACTGCGCGGCGATGAGCGGCGCGATCTTGTCCGCCATGTAGGCGTGCCCCGCGTCGGTGGGATGTACGCCGTCCTTGCCGATCAGGTCCGGCCTGCCGACGAACCACCGCTCGGCGATCGGATCGATCCACGTGGCTCCGATGGCCCGGGCCTGGGCGTACAAGACGTCGCGAATCTGCAGTACGGCCGTGGGCACGTCGGCCGTCGGCCACGGCGGACCGATGACCAGTAGCCGCGCCGACGGTGCGACGTGCCGCGCGAAGACGAAGCAGTCACGCGCCGAGTCGGCGAGCACCGCCGGATCGACGCCCTGGTCGTTGCGCGACCCGAAGAACAACACCAGCGTGTCGTCGGGCCGGACGGCTGCGGGCGTCAAGTCGCCGAAGACGCTGCCGCGGTTGCCGCGGACGGCGTACCCCGCTCCCCCCTCGGCGGCCACGTCGGGATTGATCTGAAATCCCTGCCGCGCGAGGGTCTGCCAGGAGCGGGATGCCCATCCCTGCGAGCCCTGGCCGCCCTCGTCGCTACCGGTGGTGTACGAGTCGCCGATCACGGCGACGCGACTCAGTGGCGTGTCCCGGCTCGTCAGCACCACGGGTGCCGCGGGTGCGCCGACCGCACCGACCAGCAGGGCGCACGAGACGACGAACGTGGCCAGACGACCCACTGCTACCTCCACTGCCGACGGGCACCGTCAGCCTATTATCCGGATGGAAGAACGTCGCCGCGACGCGCTGCTGACTCACCGCACACGGGGTTGCGGCCCAACACCATTCACGGATTGGCTCGACGCATCAGCTCGCGCGGGCCGATACGTCGATCGGCTGCACGTTGCCGGTGTCGTGCTCCAGGTTGGCCCGGGACTCGAGCGAGGCCTCCCTGACGTCGACCATTCTGCGCATCCAACGTCGGGCCGGTTCCTCGACGACGTGGTACAGCACTGCCGCACCGAGCATCGCGAGCACGATCAGGCCCGCGACCGTGAACTTGCCCGCGGTGCCGGTCAGCACTAGCTCGAACTGTTGCGCCGTCCAGATCCAGGTGGTGTGCACCAACTCGTGAACCATGTAGAGGCTGAACGAGATCTGGCCCAGGTACACCGCGACCCGGGTGGACAGCAGGGCAGGCAGGGTGCCCGCGCCGATGGCCATGCAGATCACCAGGGGCACGAACAGCACGTCGACGAGCCCGCTCGAGTCGTGCACCGTGGGCAGCGGATGCGCGGACAGCAGGTAGAGGGCGCCGACGATGGCGCCGATCAGAAGTATCGAGACGTAGCCCGCGCCGGTGCGGGTCCGATCGCTTGGGCGCAATCTGCGGACCGCGGCACAGGCCAGCGCGCCTGCGATGAACTGCATCACGATGCGCGGCAGCCAACTCCACGGTGTGTAGAGCGCACCCGACGCCAACAACAACACCACCGGAGGCAGCGACGCGGCGAAGGCCAGCCACAGGAGGCTGCGGGCCCGCGTGGCCCGCGCCATCCGGAAGATCACCAGTATCAGCAGGCCGAAGACGAGGTACGCCAGCCATTCCGCGCTGATCGACCAGGCAGGCCCGTCCCAGCTCGACCCGTCGAAGAACGGCTGGAACCACAACTGGACGAGGAGGAGCTGGCGAATGTAGCTGGTCGCGTTGAGCGTGCCGACGTTCTCGGACGGTACGTGGCCGACGTTCAGCGTGAAGATGATCCAGAGTGCGGCGAGATGCAGGGTGACCAGGTACACCGGCCATACCCGGGCGAGCCGCAGCCACAGGAAGCGCAGGGTCGCGCGCGTCGACCACGACTTGCCCATCTTGTCGATGTAGTTCCAGGTCAGGACGAATCCACTGAGGATGAAGAACAGGTCGACACCCTGGGCTCCGCAGTCGAGGATCGGGGTAAGGGCCGAGGCGAAATCGGGGGCCGCCTGCCACAGAAGTGGGCGGAAGTGGAACAGCACGACCCACAGCGCAGCGACGATGCGCAGGCCTGTCAGGGCCCTGATCTCTCCGCTGCGCACAACACTCTCTTCGTATGAACTCTTGCGGTTTCGTTCGCGCCACTGCGTTGACCGTCCGGGCGTTCCGCTCTCAGCGGTCTGGCATCCGGTAGCCATCGCAGGGTAGCAGCGTGATCGCACCGCCCGCGCGCCCGGAATGCTGTGTGGTTCCTGTCGGAACCGAGGATCGGCTCTTCGACGTGCGACGACGCCGGTGCTAGCCGTCGCCCTTCTTCTTCTTGCCGTTGCCGTTGCCCCGCTTCTCCGGTTTCTGCGGGGGCTGCTCGTCGATCGACGTGGCCGTCGTCGGTGCGGCAGAGGTGGACGTGGGAGTAGGCGTGGTGCTGGTGCTGGTGCTGGTGCTGTTCGGTTGGGGCGTCTGCCGCGGCGAGGAATCGAGCGCGACGGCGAGTGCGGTGATGGTGAGCACGATCAATACTGCGGCGGCCATCAGCACCGTTCGGGTCCGCCGAGACAAGCGACGGCGTGCCGTGGGCACGAAGTAGGAGGCCGACGGCGCGAGGTAGGTGGCCGACGGCGCGAGGTAGGTGGCCGACGGCGCGAGCGGGTCGGCGAGCACCTTGGTGGCCGGCCGGAATCCGCCGGTCAGGGCGGCGCGCATGTGCTCGGCGTCGCGGAATCGCTGCCGAGGGTCACGTGCCATCGCGCCGTCCACCGCGGTCGCCAGGGACGGCTCGACGTCTGGTCGCGTGGCGGCCAACGGTGGCGGCGGCATGTCCATGATTGCGCGGGCCAGGGCTGCTGGGTTGTCCTGTGGGAACGCCGGGCGTCCGGTGAGAGCCTCGTAACCCATCACCCCGACGGCATACAGATCGTCGGCCACCGAACCCGGTCCGCCGGCCACCCGTTCCGGGCTCAAGTAGCCCATCGTGCCGACGATCTGACCGGTGGCGGTCTGTGCAGTCCCCGCGGTTTTCGCGATGCCAAAGTCGGCGACCTTCATCGCGCCACCGTTCGCCGAGGCCAGGATGTTTGCGGGCTTGAGATCACGGTGCAGCACCCCTGCGGCATGGGCAGCGGTGAGCGCGCTCAACACGTCGTGGAGCACCGCACGCACCCGCGCGGAATCCAGCGGCCCTCGCGCGATCTGATCGGCGAGGGTGTGGCCGGGCAGACGCTCCATCACGATGAACGGCCGTCCGTCGTGCTCGCCGTAATCGTGGACGGCGACGATGTTGGGATGGCTGAGAGCGGCCGCTGCGCGGGCCTCGTGCTCGAAGCGCCGCCGAACGTCGGGCTGAGCATTGAGCGCCGAGTAGAGCAGCTTGATCGCAACCGCACGGTTCAGCCGGGTGTCCCAGCCGTCGCGGACCTCGGCCATCCCGCCCCGACCGAGAATGCCTCGAAGCTCGTAGCGGCCGGCGAGCAACTCGCGGCCATTCATGGCCATACGGTAGCCCGCCGGCGTGGTCGGCAAACTTCGCGGGACGTCTCGATGGATCTCCACGCAACCTCCACGCTTTCTCCATGTAAAGCGACGTGCTGGCGACCATGCTCGCCTCATGGCAAAGAACAGAATTCGAGGTCCGCTCGTGACCCTCGCCGCCGTCGCGGCGCTGGGCGGCGGCCTCTGGTGGATGAATGTCTCCCAGGAGACCGCAGAACCCCCGGCCAAGCCCGTCGCGCAGTCGACAACGACGGCCGTGCCCGCGCCGCCGCCTCCCGCGCCGCCACCGGTGACCTTCCCGGCGAAGGCCAACTACGTCGGCAAGATCCCGACGGCGGCAGGCGTGATAACCCTGGAGATCACGGTCAATGGTCCGACGGCCGTCGCCTACGCCTGCGATGGCAACACCTTCGAGGTGTGGCTGCAGGGCAGCGCGACCAACGGGGTCCTCTCGCTGGCGAGCAAGGACAAGAAGAGCCGCCTCGCAGGCCGTCCTCAGGGCACCACGGTCGTCGGGACCCTGTGGATCGGTGAGAAGAAGTGGGACTTCACCACCGCGCAGGTCGCGCCGCCGGCCGGGCTCTACGTCTACGGGGACGACGGCGCGCGCAACAGCTGGATCGTCGACGCCAACGGCGCGGTCACCGGAGTCCAGCGGCGGGCCGACGGCTCGACGGCGCCTGCACCCGGCCTGTCCACCGACGGCACCGCCGTTCTGGACGGCCAGACGGTGACCGCGACGCGGGTGGAAGATGGCGAAGATGTCAGCTGACACGCGCACCAACTCGACCGGCGGCCTCGCCGCGCTGACCGCCGTGCTGATCGGCGCGGCGGTCGCCGTTGGCCTCGGCGTGTTCGGCAAAGTGCACGACCCGCAGTTCTTCGCGATCAACGTGGCGGGATTCTCCAGCGGCATAGCGGTCAAGACGTGGTTGGCGACGGTGGCCGTCACTCTGGCGCTGTTTCAGTTCGGGTCGGCCTTCGCCATGTACGGACTTCTCCCCCGCGGCCGGGTGCCGTCGTGGGTCAGCACCGCACACGTCTGGTCCGGTCGGTTGGCCGTTCTGGCCAGCGTCCCCGTCGCGGTGCATTGCCTGTATGCGCTCGGCTTCCAGTCCACCGACACGCGGGTGCTCTTCCACTCGCTGTTCGGGTGCTTCTTCTACGGCGTGTTCGTGACGAAGATGCTGCTGCTCACCAGGAAGGGGATCGCCCCGTGGGTGATTCCGATCGTGGGCGGGCTGACCTTCTTCGGCGTGGTGTTCATATGGCTGACGTCGGCGCTGTGGTTCTTCGAGACCAGTGGGATCACTTTCTAGAACCGGTCGTCAGGCACACGGTCGGCAGTCCACAATCGCACTACAGCCCAGCCCACATGAAAGAGTCAGCCATGCATCTCGACGAGATCAAACAGCCCCGCCGAAACGTCATCGCCGGTGCGGGACTCGGCCTGGCCGCGACCGCGGTCGCCGCCTGCAGCACCTACGACAAGAAACCGGAGGCCACGGCGACCACCTCGGCGCCTGCCGAAACATCGGGAGCGCCAGGAGCGCCGGCACCCGCGGCCGCGTTGACGAAGACCGCCGACGTCCCGGTCGGCTCGGGTGTGATCGTCGACGACACCGTGGTGACGCAGCCGACCGCCGGGGTGTTCAAGGGTTTCTCCACTGTGTGTCCGCACAGGGGATGCAACGTGTCGAAGGTCGAGAACGGCACCATCGATTGCCCCTGCCACGGCAGCAAGTTCAATCTCGAGGGCGCCGTCGTCAACGGTCCCGCGACCAGTCCACTGAAACCCAAGGCCGTTTCCGTGCAGGGCGATTCCATCGTCGCGGGATAGTTGTCGGCGTCCGCCCGGCGAGTCGGCGCGCGGCGGCCGCTGATGATCGCCGAGCGTGCGCGTACGGCGGAAGTCTGATTTCTTCGCCCTACGCTCACGTTGGGCGCGCTGAATCGAACTTGCGCCGACGAGCTGAACGCGGATTAACGACTCAGGACACCAGTGCCACTCGTCGCGGGCGTTCAGATTCGCGAGGTGACCGGGTGGGAGAATCATCCGCGATGAGCACGCGCTGGCAGAGCACCGACGCACCGCGGGGCGACGACTACGACGCGCGCTGGCGGGCGCTCGCCGCCACGGGGCAGAACGTGCACGGCGAGGCGGACCTCGTCGAAGCCCTGCTCCGGGATTCGGGTGGCACACGCGTGCTCGACGCGGGGTGTGGCACCGGCCGGGTGGCGATCGAATTGGCGGCCCGCGGGTTCACGGTGCTCGGTGTGGACGTCGATGCTGGGATGCTCGCGACCGCCCGAGCCAAGAAGCCCGGACTCCCCTGGCTTGAAGCCGATCTCACCGACCTAGCGGGCGCCGTCGACGCCGAGTTCGACCTGGCGTTGCTGGCAGGCAACGTGATGATCTTCCTTGCGCCCGGCACCGAGGGTGCGGTGATGAACGGCGCGAGTGGGCGCCTCGTGCCCGGCGGGCTTCTGGTATCCGGGTTTTCGATCCGCCCAGATCGCCTGTCGCTGAACCGCTACGACGAGCTGGCGGCAGACGCCGACCTGCAACCCGTGGCGCGCTGGGCCACGTGGAGCCGCGACCCGTTCACCGGAGGCGATTACGCCGTATCGGTACATCGCAGGCCGGGGTCGTGAACCTCCCGACGCCCGATCCGGTGCTGCCCCACCTGAGCGACGTAGTGCCCGCGGTGCTCACCGCGATGGGCGCGGCGGGATTCGAGAGCCGAATCAACCTGCCTGCCAACATCGCCGGAGCGTGTGTTCTCCTGATCGACGGCTTGGGCGCGGAACTGCTCGACACGCACGCCGGGGACGCGCCCGTGCTGGCAGGGTTGCGCGGTCAGACCCTGAGCGTCGGGTTCCCGTCCACCACTGCAGCGGGATTGGCCGCCGTCGGCACCGGCTGCCGATCCGGCGAGCACGGCATGGTCGGATACACCTTCCGGCTTCCCGGCGCTGGCGTGGTCAACGCCCTGAGTTGGCGCCCGCATCCATGGGGCGACGACCTTCGCGACACCCTCGAGCCCGAACAGGTGCAGCCCATCCCCACCACGTTCGAGCGGGCTGCGTCGTCGGGGATCGCCGTGAGCGTGGTCTCCGGCGCGAAGTTCACCGACTCCGGGCTGACCCGCGCCGTGCTGCGCGGCGGTCGCTACATCGGCGTGCAGGCGATCGGCGACCTGGCCGCATGCGTGCGCGCGGCGGTCGCCGACGGCGGGTTCTGCTACGGCTACCACGCCGACCTCGACCTGCTGGGACACCTGTACGGCCCGGGCTCGGAGGCGTGGCGCATGCAGCTGCGGCAGGTCGACCGCCTGGTGGAGTCCGTGATCGACGGCCTGCCGCCTGGCGGGTTGCTCGCGGTGGTGGCCGACCACGGCATGGTCGCCGTTGGGCCGTCGGACGCGGTGGACGTCGACGACCACCCGCTCCTGCTGGAAGGTGTGCAGGCAATCGGAGGGGAGGCGCGTGCACGCCACGTCTACGTCGAGGACGGGGCCGCCGACGACGTTCTCGCCGCATGGCGCGCGACGCTGACCGATCGAGCATGGGTGGTGCCCCGCGACGAGGCGATCGCCGCCGGTTGGTTCGGTGCGCGGGTCACCGACGACGTGCGGCCCCGCATCGGCGACGTCGTCGCGGCCGCCAGCGGGTCGGCCGCCATGGTGCGCCGGACCGTGGAGCCGCTGGAGTCGGCGCTCATCGGGCACCACGGGTCGCTCACCACCGCCGAGCAGCGCGTGCCGCTGCTGCTCGCGTACGGCTGAGAAGAACCCTCGGTTAGCCTCAACCACCGTGATCGTGCTGCTGCCGCCGTCGGAGACCAAGCGCGCCGGAGGCGACGGACCGCCGCTGCGCCTCGAGGCGCTGGGCTCCCCCGAACTCGGACCACTGCGCGCAGCGCTCGTCGACGAACTGATCGCGCTGTCCGCCGACCGCCCAGCCAGTCGGAAGGCACTGGGCATCTCCGCGTCGCAGGACGGCGAGATCGACCGCAACGCCGCGCTTCGCAGCGCACCGACATTGCCGGCGATCAACCGCTACACCGGCGTGCTCTACGACGCGCTCGACGTCGAATCCCTCCGTGGTGCAACGGTTTCCCGTGCACGTGCGCGCCTGGCCGTCGGGTCTGCGCTGTTCGGGCTGCTGCGCGCGGACGACGCCGTGCCCGCCTACCGGCTCTCGGCGACTTCGAAGCTCCCCGGTCGACCGACCCTGGCCGCCCGCTGGCGGCCGGTACTCGAACCCGTGCTGGCCGGGTTGGCCGCCGACGAGCTGATCGTCGACCTGCGCTCGGGCTCATACGCCGCGCTCGGCCGGTTGCCCGGCGCCGTGGAGGTCGACGTCCTCTCCGAGCACTCCGACGGGCACAGGACCGTGGTCACTCACTTCAACAAGGCCCACAAGGGCCTGCTGGCGCGGGTTCTGGCGGGTTCCCGGGCCGAACCCACCGACGCAGCAGGGGTGGCGGCGGTCGCTCGCCGTGCCGGGCTGCGGGTGGAACGCCGCGGCAACGAACTGACCGTCGTCATCCCCGCGTAGGCGGGCGGCTGATCACACCAGGTTGGGTGCGGTCAGGACGTCACCGCGATTGAGCTGACTCCGTTCAAGCGTCCGGAACAGCACGCCGACGTTGGCCTCCGTCAGCTCCTTGCGGAACGCCTCGATACCGTCGACCGTTACCGCCACGGTGTCGTTCACGCGTACCTCGTCACCTACCCGAAGTAGCCCGGATTCCACGCGACCGGTCGCCACCGTGCCACGCCCGCGGATCGAGAACACGTCTTCGATCGTCATGCGGAACATCGTCACAACGTCCCGAACAGCTCGATCGAATTGCCGTCGGGGTCCGCGATGAACATCCAGCCCATTCCCGGAACGGGAGCGAACTCGGTGGGCGGCTCGACGATCTCGTAACCGGCAGCCTCGATCCGCGCGGCGGCGTCACGCAGGTTCTGGATCCCGACGGTGAAGTACCGGAGTCCGGCCTGGGCCCGTCCGCCGCCTGGCGCCGCGGGCAGGGGCGGGGGTGTGGTGTAGGTGACCAGTTTGATGACGCTGCCGCCCAGCGCGTACCGCCGCTGTGAACCGTCGGCGAACTCGATCTCACCCTGCAGTTCGAGCCCGAGGAAGCCCTCGTAGAACTCGACCATCGCCTCCAGGTTCGTGGTCACCAGCCCGATCTCGACGGAGGGAGTCAACAGGTCCAGGTTCATCGTCACCTCGGGTCGGATCGCGTTTGCCGGTCACAGGCCCCGAGCGCGGGTACTGCGAGGTTGCTCACAATATGCTCGTCTCACATGCTCTACCTCATGACCCCGCACCAAGACGGGAGACCCCACTTGTCGACATTCTGGCGTTACGTCCGCGTCCAGGCATTCGTCTTCCTATGCGGCATCGTGGGCCCGATCTTCCTCGTCGTTTACTTTGCCGCCCAACCGGAACCGACGCTCAAGTGGATGTACTGGGCCGGACTGTTCATCACGGCCGCCGACGTGCTGATCGCCCTGGCGCTGACCAACGCCGCCAACCGCCCCCCGATGCACGCAAGTCGTCCGATTAGGCCGTCGGCGGGCCGGGGTTTCGCCGCAGCCTGCCCGTCTGACAGACTGTTCGTCGAGGGGAGTATTCCTTCGTCGCGGCGTCGTCATCACGTTGTCCATCATTGGGCAGCCGGTTCCGCGGGCCGCATCCTGCGGCGGCAGAGACCTCGGCCGTTTTTCTACGTCCGGAGGCCCCCTACATGCAGGTAACCCAGATCGAATGGATCATCACCCTCGGGGTGACGATTGCCGTGCTGCTGTTCGACGTCGTGGTGATCGGGCGTCGACCGCACGAGCCATCCAAGCGCGAGCTAGTGACGGCGCTGTCGATCTACATCGGCCTCGCGGTCGCGTTCGGGGTCTGGGTGTGGCTGTTCCACGGCAGCCAATTCGGGGTGGAGTTCTTCGCAGGCTGGCTCACCGAGTACAGCCTGTCCGTCGACAACCTGTTCATCTTCTTGATCATCATGGGCAGCTTCAAGGTGCCGAAGAAGTATCAGCAGCAGGCCCTGCTGGTGGGTATCATCCTGGCACTGATCTTCCGCGGCATCTTCATCGCGCTCGGCGCAGTGGCGATCAACCAGTTCTCCTGGGTCTTCTACGTCTTCGGGGCATTCCTGGTCTACACCGCGATCACTCTGGCCCGCGACACCGAACACGACGACGACGCCGAGAACTTCGTGGTGCGCTTCGCGCGCCGGCACCTGAGCCTCACCGACAAGTGGGATGGCCTGAAGCTGTGGATCAGGGACAACGGCAAGCGGCTGATGACGCCGATGTTCCTCGTGATCGTCGCGCTTGGCACCACCGACCTGCTCTTCGCGCTGGATTCCATCCCCGCGATCTACGGCCTGACCCAGGAGCCCTATTTGGTGTTCACCGCGAACGTGTTCGCGCTGATGGGCCTGCGGCAGTTGTACTTCCTGCTGGGCGACATGCTGAAGCGTCTGGTCTATCTCTCGCAGGGGCTGGCCTTCATCCTGTTGTTCATCGGTGTGAAGCTGGTGCTGCACGCGCTGCACGAGAACGAAGTGCCGTTCATCAACGGCGGCGAGCCCGTGCACGTACCCGAGATCCCCACCCTGCTCAGCCTGGGGGTCATCGTCGTGACGCTGCTCATCACGACCGTCGCCAGCCTGTACAAGACTCGGGTCCACGACAAGAAGGGTGAGTCGGACAGCGTCCCCGTCCCGCCGGAGGAGCGGTCGGCTTCGAACTGACCGCGCCGCCCACCCGCACACCCCGCAGGAGGCCTGACGATGGATGAACCCCGCCCGCCGCTCCCGCCGTTCGAGCTGGACGGCGCGATCACCAAGGTGCAGGCCGCAGAGGACGCCTGGAACACCCGCGACCCGCATCGGGTCAGCCTGGCCTATACCGCGGACTCGGTCTGGCGCAATCGCGACCAGTTCGTCACCGGGCGAGCCGAGATCGTCGAGTTCCTGACCGCGAAGTGGGAGAAGGAGCTCGACTACGTTCTGCGCAAGAGCCTGTGGGGATTTCGCGGGAACCGCATGGCGGTGCGGTTCCAGTACGAGTGGCACGACAGCGCGGGCCAGTGGTATCGCAGCTATGGCAACGAGCTGTGGGAGTTCGACGACAACGGCCTGATGCGCCGGCGCGAGGCGAGCATCAACGACGTCGTCATCACCGAAGCCGACCGGCGCTACTTCGGTCCAAGACCGGACGACCAGCGCGGCCAGGGGCACGACATCCCACTGCAGTGACCATCGGGCCGACCGGTCCGAGTTGCCGGGATCCCTGGCACCCCGCAAGATCCGTGTCAATGGACCAGAACTCAGCGGTCGAACTGTCACAACTCGACGCGATCGGACAGGCCGGGCTCGTCGCAGGCGGTGAGGTCACCGCTGCGGAACTCCTCGACGCGGCGATCGTCCGCCTCGAGGCCGGGCGCGGACTGAACGCCGTCATCACCGACCTGTTCGACCGCGGCCGGGCGCAGGCCGCCGCTCTCGACGAGTCCGGCGTACTGCGCGACGCCAGCGCAGGACCGCTGGCCGGCGTGCCGTTCCTGCTCAAGGATCTCGGCGCATCGCTCGCAGGGACGCCCGAGGCGATGGGATCACGTGCATTGCGTACCCACGTGGCGTCCGAATCGGCCTGGATCGTCGAGCGCTACCTGAGCGCGGGTCTCGTGGTGTTCGGCAAGACCAACACCCCAGAGTGGGGCAACCACTGCACCACCGAACCCGCGCTGTTCGGGCCAACGGTGAACCCATGGTCACCGACGATCACCCCTGGCGGATCCAGCGGCGGGTCGGCCGCGGCGGTGGCGGCCGGCGTCGTACCCGCCGCGTCGGGCGGCGACGGCACCGGTTCGATCCGGGTGCCCGCTTCCTGCTGTGGATTGGTCGGCCTCAAGCCGCGGCGCGGTCGCACGTCCTTCGCGCCAGGCGCCGGGCACGGTCTGGAAGGACTCGTCAATGGCCACGCCCTGACCCGCACCGTCCGTGACAGTGCCGCGCTCCTCGACGCCGTCACCGGAACCGCCCCGGGAGACCCCTACTCGGCGACGCTACCCGCGCTGCCGTTCCTGGATGCCATCACCGAAGCGCCTGCGGCGCAGCGCATCCTGATGGCGACCGGCTCGCCGTTCCCGGGCACACCCACCCACCACGAGGTCATCGCCGCCGTCGAAGCCGTCGCCCGGGTGCTGGAAGGACTCGGCCACCACGTCGACGCCGGCGCCCCGAGCATCGATCCCGATGCCGTCGCCGATGCGATCGCCGTCCTGCACACCGTCAGCAACGCCGAACTGCACGCCTTCGCCACCCAGCACCTGGGCCGCGAGCCCCTCGAGGACGAGTTCGAGCCGAGCACCTGGGTGATGATGCGCGAGGGCTTCACCACCACCGGCGTGGCGTACGCGGCGGCGATCGGCGCCGTGCACGCCCAGACCCGCCGGTTCGTCGCGGAGATGTCCGGCCACGACGTGCTCCTGGTGCCCACGCTCCTCACTCCTCCCCCGCCGTACGCGCTGCTGAATCAGCCCCGCGGTACCACCAGGAGGTTCTTCGACGTGGAGTTCGCCACGACCGGCTGGACCACCCTGGCGAATGTCACCGGCTGGGCGGCGATCTCGTTGCCGCTCGCCGTCAGTTCGGCGGGACTGCCGATCGGGATCCAGTTGATGGCGCCCGACGAGACGGTCCTGTTGCAACTCGCCAGCCAGCTCGAGGTTGCCGCGCCGTGGATCGACAGGGTGCCACCCGGCTGGGTCGGTGCCTAGGAGTTGAACCGCTCACGCCGCTTGCGCGAGCGAATCCAGGAACAGCGTCGCCGCGAGCAGGTCGCCGCTGCCGCTCGTGGAGAGCTGGTAATCGTCGGCCTCCCGGCAGAGTGACTCCAACCTGCGCCAGCCCTCGGCGGTGCCGCATCCGCCCGCCTGCACGATGTCGGATGCGCGACGGTGCACCAGGCGCAGACCGGCCCGTCCGCCGCGGCGGACGACGGAGGTGTCGTCGAGATTGGCCATGATGGTGATCAATGCGTTCAGCATGGCTGTGTCCGGCGGGTCGCACCGGCGCCTGCTCGCCCTCAACGCCGGTAACCCGATGCGGATGACGTGTGGGAATCCGCCTCTGGCCTCACCGGCGGCGCCGCGCATGCCGCAGCGCCGTCGGACCTGCTCGGCGTGCGACGGAGTGCTCGCGGCGGGCGCGCAGGCGTCGGGAGTGCGGGCCACCAGCGCGGCGAAGCTCGCCGCGGATTCGGCACCTTCGGTGACTGCGGCGCCCGCGGACAGCAGGCCCAGCGTCCACAACGCGCCGCGATGGGTACTGACGCCGCCGGTGACGTCGCGCATTCGACGTTCGCCAGCTCGCCCGACTTCGCCGAGCCGGGCGCGTAGTTCGGGCCCCAGCGGTAGCGCCCGCGCCGCTTCGGCGCACTGCCGCAACGGCTCTCGCAAGGCTTCGGCGGAAGCAACGAGCATCGCCACGCTCGTGCCGGGATGGCTCGAGCCTCCCTGGCCGTCGACCAGACCGGGCTTCGGCGTGAGCCGTGCCTGGGCGTGCAGCGCGGCTACAGCGGCCTCGGCGATGTGCGTCGCCGAGACCGGAGGGCGGACGAGGCCGGAGGCGTACACGTCGACCGTCATGGGGTAAGACGATGCTCCCTGCGGCCGTCCGCGTCATTGCCGCTGACGGCACCTTCGGATACCGGCTACCCGGTAGTGGGGGCGCCCGTTGTGGGCTATTCGGGGCGCACCGGAATCCGCGCGGTGACCACGGTCCCACCACCCAGCGGGCTGACGACGTCGAGGGAGCCCGACAACGCCTCGACCCTGTCCCTGAGACCGATCAGGCCCGTACCCCCGCCGGGGGCTGCGCCGCCGATTCCGTCGTCGGCAACCTCTAGCTTGAGGTCGTCGCCGTCGAAGCCGGTCCGGACGGTGACCTCGGATGCCTCGGCATGTTTGGCGGTGTTGGTCAGCGCCTCGGCGATCACGTAGTAGGCGGCCGCTTCCGTGGATTCGGGCAGGCGCCGGTTGACG
>Ga0193743_1001162_pt1 | contig 19886 bp, 13 predicted proteins | sample L2c2metaG_FD_143038 | JGI IMG/M metagenome (GOLD analysis project Ga0193743, IMG submission 143038) | Soil microbial communities from a riparian zone of the East river system, Colorado, United States - L2c2 | ecosystem: Environmental > Terrestrial > Soil > Riparian zone | place: USA: East River... | reverse complement strand
TTCAGGTGCGCTTGCCCGCCCCGACGGAGGTCGCCGCGTTGCGCCTGACGCCGAGTTCGTCGGCGCTGCCCGCGCACCCGACGATGGTCGCCGTCGACCTGGGCGACGGGCCGCAGGTCCGTCCACTCGACGCAGGCGGCGGTGCTCAGACGGTGCCGTTGCGCCCAAGGGTGACGGACACCATCAAGTTGTCGATCCTGGACTGGGACGACGTGATCGACCGCACCGCACTGGGTTTCGACCAGGTCAAGCCGCCCGGCCTGGCAGAGGTCACCGCACTCGACGCGCAAGGAGCGCCGATCGCCGCCGCCGACCCGACGCGCAACCGCGCCCGGGCCATCGCACTGCCGTGCGGGCGCGGCCCGATCATCGCCGTCGCGGGCCAGTTCGTGCAGACGTCCGTCGCCACCACCGTCGGCGCCCTGCTCGACGGCGAACCCATTGCCGCACAGCCATGCCAGGCCGCACCGATCGCCTTGCCCAAGGGCGAGCAGGAATTGCTGATCAGCCCAGGCCCGGCCTTCGTCGTCGACGGCATCCGTTTGGCAGGCCCGCTCGCCGCGCAGGTGCGCGGCGCCACGGCCACCCCGGCCAAGACCGAGCGCTGGGCAGCCGACCACCGCGAGGTCGACGTCACCGCATCCTCCGCGTCGCGAGTGCTGGTGGTGCCCGAGAGCATCAACCCCGGATGGCGGGCGCACGCACCTGACGGCGCCACCCTGACCCCGGTGACGGTCAACGGCTGGCAGCAGGGCTGGGTCGTCCCGCCGGGCACTTCCGGTCCGATCATGCTGGAGTTCGCCTCGAACACCGCCTACCGCATCGGGTTGTTCGGCGGCCTGGCGCTGTTGCCGTTGCTAGCCCTGTTGGCCTGGCTGCCCGTCCGCCGGAAGTCGTCACCCGGCGAGCCGCCCCGGCCGTGGCAGCCCGGCACCCTGGTTGCCGGGCTCGCCGTCCTCGCAGTCGGATTCGTCGTCGCAGGCCTGGCCGGAGCCGCGGTGGTGGGCGCCTGTCTGGCGCTGCGCCGGTTGCTACCGTCGAAGTGGTCGGAGCGGGTGACGATCGGCGCCACCGGCGGCGGCCTGATCCTCGCAGGCGCTGTGCTTAGTCAATACCCGTGGCGCTCGGTCGACGGATACCTGGGACACTCCTGGGGAGTCCAGTTGCTGGCGCTGATCAGCGTGGGCGCGGTGGCCGCGTCGGCGGTGCCGCTGACGAGCCAGTCCGTCGGAAACCGGCCCGAGACAGGGTAATCCGGCCGTAGCATCCCAAATGGTCAGTCGGCGACGGGAGCCAGGGCATGGACAGGACCACGCTGAACACGGCGCGCGGCGCCATCGACACCGCCGATCTCGGCGTGACACTGATGCGCTGACAGGTCTGGAGGACTGCCTAGAGCGCTGACTCAGATCGGCAGTGGCCACGCTCTCGGGATGGCCTGCATGTCTATTAGATTAGTGCGCGGCGGGCCATCCGACGGCGTTGAAGACACCGATCGGTCGAGGTAGTCGCGCCAGCGGGTGACCTTGCGATTGTTGAGGGTGAGCACGGAGATGTCGTGGTTGCCGTACGGAGCTCCGGTGGCGACTACCCGGCCTTCGGAGACGTATTCGAGTACGACGACACCGGCGATGGAGTCATGGTGGACGACGAGGTCATAGCAACGCTCCAGGAACAGCGTCGTGCCGTAGGAGCGGTAGAGCTCAGTCGCGGCGTGTCGGCCTTCGACGTGCCGCGGATAGTCGGGAATGGTGATGATGTAGTCGCGGTCACGGTGAGACCGTTGGGCAGGTAGCGCTCTATGTGCGGCTGACCGGCCACCAGAGAAATCTCGTTTCGCACGTGGACGGCCCCAATTTGATTGTCGCCAAGGGCCTAACGGTCGAAGATCTCGTCTAGCCAACCCACACGGTCTTGACGTTGCAGAACGCCCGGATCCCGTGGGTCGACAGTTCGCGGCCATAGCCGGACCGGCGCGTGCCACCGAAGGGAAGTTGGGGATACGACACCGTCATTCCGTTGATGAAGACCTGTCCGGCGTCGATGTCGTCGATGAACCGGCGCTGCTCGGCTTCGTCGGTGGTCCACGCGTTCGACCCCAGGCCGAACGTCGTTGCGTTCGCGATGTCGATTGCTTCATCGATATCGGTCGCCCGATACAGCGAGCCCACCGGACCGAACACCTCGGCGGTGTAGATCTGCATGTTCCGCCCGATGTCGGCGATGACCGTCGGAGGGTAGAACCAGCCCGGGCCGTCGAGCCGTCTACCGCCACACATGATGGTGGCGCCATCGGCGACTGCCCGATCCACCACTTCCTCGACATCGGCGCGACCATCGGCGGTGGCCAGCGGACCGACGTCAGTGGCCGGATCCGTCGGGTCGCCCACGGTAAGCGCGTCCATCAGCTCGACGAACCTCGACGCGAACGCGTCGTACACGTCGGTGTGCACGATGAACCGTTTCGCGGCGATGCACGACTGGCCATTGTTCTGCACCCGAGCGCGCACGGCCACCTCTGCGGCGCGGTTCAAGTCGGCCGACGGCATCACGATGAACGGGTCGCTCCCCCCGAGCTCGAGCACGGTGGGCTTCACCTCGTCTCCGGCGATCGCCGCCACCGAGCGGCCGGCGGGCTCACTTCCGGTGAGCGTTGCCGCGACAACACGCGGATCTCGTAGGATCCCTTCCACTTTCGGCGAGCCCACAAGCAGGGTTTGGAAGCAACCCTCTGGGAAACCGCCACGTCGGAACACGTCAGCGAGGTATAGCGCGCACTGCGGCACACTCGACGCGTGCTTGAGGATTCCGACGTTGCCCGCCATCAGGGCCGGGGCAGCGAACCGGACAACCTGCCACAACGGGAAGTTCCACGGCATGATTGCGAGCACCACCCCCACGGGTTGGTAGCGTGCGAACGCGCTGACGGCGCCGACCGCGGCAGAGTCGGTGACCTCGTCGGCGAGCATCGCCTGGGCGTGCTCGGCGTAATAGCGCATCCCCGCAACGCATTTCAATGCCTCGGCTTTGGCCGACGAAAGCGTCTTGCCCATCTCCAGGGTCATCATCGCGGCGGCCTGGTCGGCCTCGGTCTCCATGAGGTCTGCCGTGGCGCGCAGCCAGCCAGCGCGCTCAGCGAAGGTGGTGCGGCGATAATCATCGAAGCGTTCTGCCGCTCGGGCGAGAGTCGCTTCGATGTCGTCATCCGTTGCGGGAGTGAAGGTCTGCACCGTGTTCCCCGTGGTCGGGTTGACTGTGGCGATGGGCACTCGACATCCTTTCTGGCGTCGCCGAGGGGCAGACGCAAGCTATGTCAAGGGGGGTTCGACATAGCCTGCGCCTGCTAGCGCGATCAAGAAGCGACGAGTGCGACGCCGTCGATGGCGACGCTGGCTCCCTCGACGGTGAGCGCGTCGGTAACCACTACCGATACCGCGGGCGGCTCCGCGGGCACGACCCGGCGCAGGGCGGCAAAGAACTCCGGAACCAGCTTCGGGTCGGTGACCTGAACGCGGGCACGCAGAAGTTGACTGAGCGACGTACCGGCGTCGGCGCAGGTGGCTTCGAGCTGACCGAGGACGTCGTCGATCTCCCTGGCGCCGTCACCGAGCGCGGAGTCGGAGACGCATTGGCTGGACAGCCAGAGCAACGAGCCGGCCCGCACGCCTGCGGACTGGTAGCCCGTGTCCGCCGAAGGAGCACCGTGAACAACCCGGTGCGTGCCCCGTCCCGGGATGAGGCAACGGAACTGCACCTCGAGCCGTGCCGCGCCCTCGTCGTGCCCGAATGCCCCCTCGCGCCGCGGCAACGCGCTACCGCGTAGGTGCATGACCGTGCGGGCGGGTGCGCCGGTCGAATGGCCACCGGGTCGCCCGACGATCGCGTCGCGCATGAGTAGGTCGAATTCGTAGAGGTCGCCGAGGTCGGCGAGGAAGACGGTGTAGTCGACGACGTCGGCCAGACCGGCCCCGAGCGGCGCGACCTTCGCCTCGAGCTGGCGAATGGCCCACTTGGTCTCGCTGCGGATCTCGCTCTCGTTCCACGACCAGCCGGGGACCTTGACGTCGACGGGCAAACCTTCGGCCTTGCGGTCCATCGCGAACATCGTGGTGAAGAGGTACGGGCCTGCCGCGACCGGGTCGGCGAACTTGCCGGTCGGGCTGCCGCCGGCGCCGGGAAACGTCTTCGGGTGGCCGGCCGTGTCGGGGACGACGGCAAGGCCGTTAACCGAGATCGACGCGTCGGCGGGGCTGAACGTGCCGACCTGCGCGGTGGCGCCGTTGGCCGTGCCCGTGCCGAGCAGGTCGGCCTCGAGCGCCGCCGCGAAGTACCCGTCGGCATGGTTCTTCAGACGGACGTACTGTTCGACCTGCACCACGTCAGCGATGCTCGACCCGACCGCGGGGAGCGCGTCCTTGACGGACTGGAACAGGTAGGACGCCTCGGCGCGTGCTCGCGCCGAATCAGATCCCCGATAGTGCCGCCCGGGCAGGGCCGACGCAGCCAGGGCACCGGTGTCATCCATCGCCGTCCCGGCGAAGAACGCAAAACCGCCGCCCGCGGCAACGCGGGAGAGGTAGACGTCGCCGGCGTCGATGGTGCCGGCCACCCTGCGGGTGGACAGCTGTGAGTTGGTCAGTGACTTGGTCATCATTTCCCTTCGTATCGCTAGTGCCGGCGCTACACCGGCAGCGAACCGCCGGTGGCGGAACGCATTTCAACGCTGCCTAGCGCTGGATCGCCTTCGTTTCGAGGAACTCCTCGAGGCCGAAGGCGCCCAGCTCGCGCCCGATGCCGGATTTCTTGTAGCCGCCGAATGGCGCGGCCGGGTTGAATGGGCCGCCGTTGACGCTGACCTGCCCGGTGCGCAGGCGGCGGGCGATCGCCTCGGCGCGGGCGGGGTCACCGGACCAGACTCCGCCCGACAATCCGAAGTCCGTTGCATTGGCGATCGCCACTGCCTCGTCCTCGTCGCGGTACGCGACTATCACGAGCACTGGGCCGAAGATCTCCTCGCGGGCCACCCGCATTTGACCGGTGACGCCGGTGAGCACTGTCGGCCGGACGAAGTAGCCCCGGCCCATCCCGTCCGGGCTGTCTGCGCGACCGGTCGCCAGACGGGCGCCCTCGTCGACGCCTATCCGGACGTAGTTCTGAACGCGCTGCTGCTGCTCCTTGGACGCGAGGGGGCCGAGGGTGGTGGCCGGATCCAGCGGGTCGCCCACGACGTAGGTTTCGGCGACGGCGACGGCCGCGTCCGTTGCGTCATCGAGCAGGTGCTGCGGGACGAGTAGCCGGGTCAGCGCCGAACACATCTGACCGTTGTTGGTGAAGCAATTCTTCACCGTGCGACCCACGGCTTCGGACAGCGGCGCGTCGTCGAGGACGATCATCGCCGACTTGCCGCCGAGCTCGAGCGCGACACGTCGGATGCCGTCGGCCGCCGCGTGCATGACCGCCTGCCCGGCCCGCACGGAGCCCGTCAAGGAGACCATGTCGACGCCGTCGTGCGCGGCCATCGCGGCGCCGATCGCAGGACCAGTGCCTGCCAGGAGGTTGAAGACACCGGCGGGCGCGCCCGCCTCGTCCAGCGCCTCCGCCAACAGGTAGGCCGTCAGCGGCGCGACTTCGCTCGGCTTGAGGACAATGGTGCAGCCGGCTACGAGCGCGGGAGCCACCTTGGCGCAGGCCTGGTGCAGGGGGAAGTTCCACGGCGTGATGGCCGCGACGACACCGACCGGTTCACGCAAGACGAGCGATCGGCCGACCGTGCGTTCCCAATCGATCTCCTCGGCCGCCTCGATCGTGAGGCGGATGTCGGTGAGCGCGAGCCCGGCCTGCACGGCGTGCGACTCCGCCGACGGCGTGCCGACCTCACGGGAGACGGTTCGGGCGATCTCGTCAGCTCGTTTCGTCAGCCGATCGAGTGTGTCGCGCACGACGGCGGTCCGTTCGGCGAGCGGCGTGGCCGCCCAGCCGTCGAACGCGCGCCGCGCGGCGTCCACGCCGCGGTCGACGTCGCCCGGGCCGGCCAACGCGACGGTGGCGATGACTTCCTCCGTGGCCGCCTCGATGACCGACAGCTGCCCGGAGCCGTCCGTCGGGGCGACCCAGGAGCCGTCGATGTACAGGCTGGCCGTGACGCTCACGGGTTACCTCCTCTCGGCCGACACCCGAAGAGTAGGCGCGTCCAAGCGTCGTCGGCAAGCCCTTTAAGTAAAATGGTCTTAAAAAGGATCGAAGGAACTGACCACGCGACCAGCGTCGCACCGCACTCGGCCGAAATGCTGTTCTATCAACACCTTGACGACGAGGCAACACCCTCGTAACGTCTGCTCATCGATATGATCTGCCCCACACGATTGGAATAGACACTTGACTAATCGAGAGCACAAGATGCCCAACTCTTGGCAGGGGCAAGTGTGAACGGCTACGTGGGTTCCGGGGTCGTCAGCAGACGAATGGTCGCCGCGATGGGGGTTGTCGCCCTGACGGTCGGCCTCGGCGCCTGCTCCTCCGACGACACCCCGGCAGCATCGTCCGGCGAGTCCGGCGCGGTTGAGGATTTCACCGTGGTCACGTCGAACAACGGCGTGCAGTGGACACCGATCGCGGCGATGGCCAAGGACGGCGTCGCCGCCAAGCACGGCCTCAACGTCAAACTTCAGGTATTCCAGGGCGGCAGCGGCAACTCGTCCGTCATCTTCACCGGCGGCACGGGCGACGCGCTGATGGGCGGGATGGACGCCCCGGTGAACTTCCTGCTGAAGGATGCGGTCGACGTGAGTGTGGTCGGCGCGATCGAGAAGGAGAACCCCTGGGTCCTGGTCGCGAAGAAGGGCTCACCGTACACGAGCGTCGACTCACTCAAGGGCCAGACGGTGGGCGTCAGTGGCGCTGGATCGTTCAGCGACTACTCCGTGCGCAATCTATTGAGCGAGAACGGCATGACCCCGGCCGACATCAAGACGGCAGCGCTGGGCGCCGGTCCGGCTCAGGTCGCTGCGCTGTCCGGCAACACCGCAGCCGCGGTGATGCTTCAGTCGCCTGCCTTCGAGCAGCAGCAGAGCGACGACGCCATCCAGGTCGTGCACAACTTTCGCGAGGACGGCCCGATGCCGGCGATCGTGGCCATCGCACGCGCCGACGAGGTGGCCAAGCAGCCGGACAAGTACACCAAGTTCGTCGCCGCCTGGAAGGAAGAGCTGGCCAAGATGCAGGCCGACCCGGAGTACGCCGTGAAGGCAGCGTCGGAATACCTCGGTGCGGGAGTCGAGCAGAGCGACGTCAAGATCCAGGTCGACGCATTTCTCGGCGGGATCTGGTCCACCGACGGCCTGTTCACCCAAGAACTCTACGACTCCGGCAAGAAGCTGCTCGTCAGCACCGGCGCGTTCCAGGAGGAAAACTTCCCCAGCTACGCCGACATGACCAAGGGCGCACCGGCCGGCTAGACACCCGACCTTCGACAGACAGGATCACACCCCCCATGACAAGCGTCGAAGAGGCGACCAGTCCCCCAGGGGCCGGGTGGGCCACCGGAGCAGGCGTCACCATCTCCGACCTGTGCGTCCGCTACAACGGCACGGGCCGCGGCAAGCGGGCCGTCCCCGGAGCGCTGGCCGTCGACGGCCTCAGCCTCGACATCGCGCCGGGCGAGTTCGTCGCCATCGTCGGACCGAGCGGCTGCGGGAAGTCCACGATCCTCAAGGTGGTGGCCGACCTCCTCGCCCCATCGGGTGGAACGGTGTCCGTGACCGCTGCGGACGACCCGCGGCCGCGGGTCGGATTCATGTTCCAGTCCGACGCGCTGCTGCCGTGGCGGACTGCCACCCAGAACGTCGAACTCGCCGTCCGGCTGGCTGGCGACGATCCCCGCTCGGCGGGGGCGACTGCCCGCCAGCTGATCGACGACCTCGGGCTCTCCGACGCGGCCGACAAGTACCCGTCCCAGCTGTCCGGCGGCATGCGCAAACGGGTCGCGCTGGCCCGGACCATCGCGTACCGACCGTCGGTGTTCCTCATGGACGAACCGTTCGGCGCGCTCGATGCCCAGACTCGGATCCGCGTCGGCGACTTCTGCCTGCGGATCTTCGACCGGCTCAAGCAGACGGTGCTGTTCGTCACCCACGACATCGACGAAGCCGTCGCACTGGCCGACCGGGTGGTGGTGCTGTCGGCCCGGCCGGCCCAGCTCGTCGAGGTCTTCGACGTGCCGTTCGCCCGGCCGCGCAACTACCACGACACCCGCTATGTCGACGGGTTCAACGATCTTCAGCGCAAGGTGTGGGAAGCGCTCGAGGCAGGGAGCGAAAGTGACTGACGAATTGACCGCCACAGCGCCGACCGGCGCGCCAGCCCGGCAATGGCAGCGCGCCGCACGGACCGCGGACATCCCAGAACGGCGGCCGAGATTGTGGGACCGGCTGCGCGAGCCCGCGCTGGTGGTGCTCACGTTCATCGTCCTGATGTTGGTGTGGCACCTTGCCGCGACGTACTGGGTCAAGCCGGTCTGGATCAGCAGCCCGACGCTCGTCGCCGAGCGACTCGTCACCACATGGAACGACGGGACGCTGCTGGACAACACCTGGGCCACCTTCCAGGAGGCCATCCTGGGCCTGCTGATCGGCACCGTTCTCGGCGCCGTCGTCGCGCTGGCCCTCGACCGACTCAAGCTGCTTGCCCGTGTCCTCGACCCCTATCTGCTGGCCGGCTATAGCCTTCCGCGCATCGCGCTCGCGCCGTTCTTCGTCCTCTGGCTGGGCATCGGGCTGGCATCCAAGGTCACGCTCGTCACGTCGGTCATCTTCTTCGTCGTGCTCTTCAACGTGCGGCAGGGACTCGGGACGGTCGACCCAGACCTGCGTGACGCTCTCAAGAGCATGCGCGCCGGCGCGGGCACGGTCGCCGGCCACCTGCTCTACCCCACCGTGCTGCCGTGGCTCGTGTCAGCCATCAAGATCGGCGTCGGCATGGCACTCGTCTCCGCCATCGTCGGCGAGATCGTCGGCTCCACCAAGGGCCTGGGCTGGTACATCACCAACTCGCTGAACCAGTTCGACATCACCGGCGGCGTCGCCGCCCTGTTCGTCGTCGTGTTCCTCGCGATGGTCATGTACTACGCGCTCAACCTCGTCGAGCACCGGCTGTTCCGCTGGCGCGGGAACAGCACCACAGGCAACACGACACCGGGCTGACGCAGACCGTCCCGCGAAACTGGCACTGCTGCAACCGATCCGACCGGAAGAGTTCCCTTCATGACACACACCGTGGCCGACGCGCTCGCGCTGGCCGTCAAGCGACACGGCGTCACCGACGTCTTCGGCCAGAGCCTGCCATCGGCCTTCTTCCTGGCCGCCACCCGGCACGGTTTGCGGCAGGTGAGCTACCGCACCGAGAACGCGGGCGGCGCGATGGCCGACGGGTACGCGCGGATGACGGGCCGGGTGGCGGTCGTCGGTGCCCAGAATGGTCCCGCCGCCACGCTTCTGGTGCCACCGTTCGCCGAGGCCATCAAGGCCTCCGTACCGATCGTCGGTCTGGTGCAGGACGTCCCACGAGCGACGCGGGACCGCAACGCCTTCCAGGAGTTCGACCACTTCGCCCTCTTCCAGGGCTGCACCAAGTGGATCCGCCAGCTCACCGATCCCGCTCGGGTGGACGACTACGTCGACATGGCGTTCACGGCGGCCGCGTCGGGCAGGCCTGGTCCGGTGGTCCTCCTGCTGCCCAAGGACATCCTCGTCGAGGAGGCGCCGACGCCCCCGCTCGGCCGCCGCACGGCGTCGCTCGGCACCTACCCGCTCGACCGGCCTCGGGCCGGCGCGCCTGAGGTGACCCAGGCCGCGCGGTTGCTCGCCGACGCCGAACGGCCGGTCGTCATCGCGGGTGGTGGGGTGCACCTGTCCAGGGCCTACGAACCGCTCGCGCGACTCCAGTCGGCGGCGCAGTTGCCCGTGGCGACGACTACGATGGGCAAGGGCAGCGTCGACGAGTTCCACCCCCTGTCGGCCGGGCAGTTCGGTTCGTTCATGGGCCACACCAGTCCGACTCGTGGGATGCGTGACTACGTCGCGAACGCCGACGTCGTACTACTCGTCGGCACGCGTACCAACGAGAACGGCACCGACGGGTGGCGGGCGCTGCCGGCCGACGCGACGTACATCCACATCGACGTCGACCCGATCGAGGTGAACCGCAATTACGACGCCGTTCGCCTGGTCGGCGACGCCCGTGCTGTCCTCACTGACCTCGCCGCCGAGATCGAGACGCTCGACCTCGGGAAACGACACGCCCGCGCCGGATCGGTGGAGGCGGCCATCGATGCGGCACGACGACAGTACGCGGATGAGGCCTACGAAGTCCGCACGTCGGACGCGAGCCCGATCCGGCCGGAGCGCATCATGGCCGAGCTCGACGCGCTTCTCACCCCGCAGACCGTGGTCGTGGCGGACGCGAGCTACTCGACCATCTGGATGGCGGCGCACCTGCGCGCACGGGCGGCCGGGCAGCGTTTCCTGTCGCCGCGCGGCCTGGCCGGGCTCGGCTGGGGCCTGCCGATGGCGTTGGGCGCCAAGCTCGCCCACCCACATGCGCCGGTGGTCTGCATCGTCGGCGACGGCGGCTTCGGCCATGTCTGGGCCGAGCTGGAAACCGCTGTCCGCGAAGACCTTCCGGTCACCGTAATCCTGCTCAACAACTCCATCCTGGGCTTCCAGAAACACGCAGAGCTGTTCGCCTTCGACGACTACACCTCTGCCATCCCGTTCCATCCGGTCGATCATGCCGCCATCGCCCAGGCGGTCGGCGCCGGCGGGGTGCGGGTGGAATCCGCCGCCGGCCTGCACACGGCTTTGGCGGACGCGCTGCAGTCCGACCGGTTGACCCTCGTCGAGGTACTCACCGACCCGGACGCCTACCCGCCGATCACCGCATGGGACGGCCACGACGACCGGCTGCGCGTCACCCTCCCGTTCGCCCGGACAGGTTGATCGCCGCAGTGTCGCTACCCACGGCGGGGTCCTGCCGTTCGCATACCGAAACGGTAGGATTCCTGCCTCGACCCAACTCTCGAGAGTGCATCCATTGACCGAGAACAACCCCCGTGCCAGTGCGTCGGCCCGGCCGGGCAACCTCCTTCGCGAGCTCTCGGAGCAAGCGGTCCTGGAAGTGATCTTCCGGGACGGTCCGATCACCAGGACGGAGCTTGCGGAGCGCACCAACCTGTCCAAGCCGACGGTCGCGGACGCCGTGCGCCGGCTGATGCGGGAGCGGCTGATCCGTTCGGCCGGCGTGAGGTCGGGCAATCTCGGCCGCTCCCCGGTGTCCTATGTCGTCGACGAGGCTGCGGGGTGCGTCATCGGCGTCGACGTCGGCGGCAGCAACATCCGGGTGGCGGCGGTGAACCTGTACGGGGAGCTTCTGAGTACGCGCACCGTCCCGCATCGGCTGGACGGCGGCCGCACCCTCGCCCAGCAGGTGCAGACGTTGGTCCAGGAGATGGCCAGGACCATCGGCGCCACCCACAGCCATCTGCTGGCGATCGGCGCCTCGGCCACCCCGTCGGCGTTGTCCCAGCCGGCGGAGGACGATCCGTTCTCGCTGCTGCGCCAGCGCAGCGAGGTACCGGTACTCGTCGACAACTCGGTCAACCTGAGCGCGGTCGGCGAGAAGTGGCGCGGATTCGCCACGGAGGTCAGCGATTTCGCCTTCGTTTCGGTAGGCGCCGGCGTCGGCGTCGGGATCGTCGTCAGCGACGAACTCGTGCGCGGCGCGCACCGGGCGGCCGGAAACATCGGGAGTCTGCCCGCCATCCTGAAACCGGCCAACGGCGCGGGCATGTTGGGCCCGATCGGGGCGATGGACGCCGCCTCCGTCCTCGAGGAGGCGGCGCGCCTGCGCTGGAGGCACGGGCCGCCAGAGTCCATCGCCGACCTGTTCGCCCGGCTCGACGCCGAGCCGTCGGCCCGCCGGGTGGTCGAGGCGCTGGCGGGGCGTGTCGCGTTCGTGGTCGCCTCGATCTGCGCGATGCTCGACCCCGAACTCGTGGTGCTCGGCGGCGGCATCGGCTCGCTGCCCGAACTGCTCGAGCCGGTCCGCGCAGCCTCAGCGGACTTGTTGACGCACCCCGTCCCGATCGAGTCGAGCCAGCTGCACGACGAAGCGGCGCTGTACGGTGCGCTGGCGTCCGGGCTGCGGGATGCGCGCGACCAGCTCTTCCGGCGCGGCACCCGCCTGATCGAGACGAGAGCATCCTCGATCACGGCGTAGCGTCCCCGATCTTGCCGGCAACAACGATCTCGACGAGCGCGGGCCGGTTCAGCGCCAGGGCACGCTCGATCGCCGGGCGCAGCTCGGCGATCCGTTCGACCCGCTCGCCGTGCACACCGAACGCCCGGGCGATGTCGTCGAAGCGCAACGCCGGCCGGTCGAGGTCCAGCTCGACGAAGCGCCGCCCGGGCAGGTCGGGCCCCAGATACTCAACCAGATTTTCCTTGAGTATCCGGTAGCTACCGTTGTTGATCACGACCCACACGACCGGGATCTCGTGATGCGCGGCGGTCCACAACGCGGTGATCGCGTAGAGGCTCGAGCCGTCCGACACGACGCCCAAGACCGGCCGATCGGGCATCGCCAACTTGAGGCCAACCGCGCCAGGGATTCCGGGACCGATGCCGCCGCCGCGGGCCCGGAAGTAACGGCCCGCCACCGTCATCACGTGGCGGCTGAACGCGGCCGACGAGGTGATGGCTTCCTCGAAGATCGCGGCGTCAGCAGGTACGGCCGCCGCCAGCTCGCGCATTGCGTGGGCGACCGGCATGGGGCCGTCGGCCGGCACGGCCAAAGCGTCGTCGGCCGCGAGGCGCCCCAGCCGGGCATCGCGGACCGCCGCAGACACCTCCCGGCCACGTTCGGCCGCGCCCGGCACTCCCGCCGCGCGGAGCCGGTCGAGCAGCCCCGCGGCGGCCACCTTCACGTCGCCGCGGATCCCGAGGACGCCGGGGGCGTTCTTGCCCAGCTCCCAGCTGTCGAGGTCGACCTGGACGACCCGCGGGCCGGGCGGAACCGGGCTGCCCGGCCGGGGGAAGATGAACCGGAACACCGGGCTCCCCAACACCAGCACGGCATCGTGGCCCGCGAGCAGATCGTCGGTGACCCGCGGTGCCGACACACTCGTGAACGGCAGTGTGCCAGCAAGATGCGGATGATCGGGCCGGATGTTCACCTCGGTCGAGTAACCCAGCCACACCGGCGCACCCAGTTCCTCGGCGAGTGCGGCGGCCTCGTCCTGCGCGCCGCTCAGCGAGACGCCGTCGCCGAGCACCACGAGCGGACTGCGGCTGGCCGCCAGCAGCTCGGCGGCCTCGTCGAGCGCGTCGGGATCGGGGTGCACCGCCCACCGGGTGAACGCCGTCGGTTGCACGTCCACGTCCGCGGTCTCCTCCATCACGTCGATCGGGATCGCGAGGACCGTGGGGCCGCGCGGCGGCTCGGCGGCAGTGTCCATCGCGCGGCGCACGGCCTGCGGGATGTCGGCCGCGTGATCGACTTGCACCGCCCACTTGGAGACCGGGCCGGCCATCGCGACGAGGTCGGCGCTGAGCAACGGCTCCTGGAAGAGCGCTTCGGTCGCGCTCTGGCCGACGTAGACGACCAGGGGCGAGTGCGAGGTGTGGGCGTTGTAGAGCATGCCCATCGCATTGCCGAGACCCGGTGCGATGTGCAGCTGGACGAACGCCGGGCGTCCGGTGGCGCGGGCATAGGCGTCGGCCATGCTGACCGCCACGCCCTCGTGCAGGCACAGCACGTAGGTGATGCCGGGAAACTCCTGCAGCAGATCCTGGAAGGCCTGCTCAGTCGTGCCCGGGTTTCCGAAGATGTGACGCACACCGTCGGCGACGAGCTGCTCGAGGAGCGCCCGCTTGCCGGTCATCTTCGTCATGCGCGCCGCTCCGTTGACTCAGGCTCCAATTCGGTTACCAGCGTGGTCAGCTCGCCGATGTCAGCCGTGGTGTCCGCCCGCCAGCCGGCGTCCCGCAGGGCCTTGGCCACCGGGGCGTTGCGGGGCTGGTGCTCGGTCAGCTCGTCGAATTTGGCGTCGATCTCGGTGTCGGTCAGCGGGTTCTCCGCATGCCCTCGCGGGAACCGCGTCGATCGGTCCACCCGGGTGCCGTCCTTGAGGTTCACCGCGATCCGGCAGCCGATCTCGGCCGGAAAGCTCTGTGTCAGATCCGCGCGTTCGGTGATGCTGATCGCGTTCATCAGCGGCCGCAATGCGGGGTCGGCGACCCGGGCTGCCTCGAACGACGACAACCCGACGCGCCCGTCGACCAGACCGACGGCCATCAGGTACGGCAGGCTGTGGTCGGCGGTCTCCCGGTTCTGCGGATCCCACTTGGCCGGCTCGTGCCCGATCTCGCTCCAGCACAGCCAGTAGGTGTCGACCTCGATGCTGTCGATGGCGTCCGGTGCCACCGTTTCGCGGAGCTCGATGACGAGGTCGAGCGGGCCCTGCGCGTTGTACTCCGCCGGCCGCGACTTCAGTAGTGACCGCTCGACGACGAACGATCCGACCGGCGGCACGTCAAGCGACAACTCGAACGGACCGGTCACCTGGTCCCAGATGCCTTCCGGACCTTCGAACGGCTCGGGCGGCCCGGTCATGCCGAGGGCGGCCATCCGGGCGGCGAAGATACCGTTGCGGGCGGCACCCGCGGTAGCGCAGCCCTTCCACATCGACAGCGCGCCCGCCCGGGTGCGGCGCGTCGGTATGTTCGGGATGACGGCGAGCGACACTGCTTCGGACATCTGCTCGCGGGTGAGGCCGAGGAGCCGGCCCGCGCACACCGCGCTCGCGACGACGGTGAATAGTCCCTGGTCCCAACCGCGTTCGCGGATGCGGACGGTGCCGGCCAGCCGGCCCCACACCTCGTACGCCACCACAATGGCGGCGAGCACGTCGCGGCCGCTGGCTTGGTTGGTCTCGCCGGCCGCCAACGCGGTCGGGATGAGATCGCTCGGATGCCCGCCGCCACCCATTGGCGAGAAGTAGGTGTCGTTGTAGTCGAGATAGCGGACGGCAACGGTGTTCGCGAACGCAGCCAACTCCGGGCTCGTCCGGTTGAGGCTGCCGGCGACCGAGGCGCCGGCGGAGCTGGTGAGGCCCTCGGCAAGGCGGCGGCCGACCTCGGTCGGCGGCGCACTTATGCCGCCGACCAGGCAGGCCAGGGAGTCGACGAGCCGACGGCGCGTCTCGAGCAAGGTTGCCTCGGTCAGCGAACCGGCGTCGAACCGGCAGGCGAAGTCCACGATCTTTTCGGTTGTACCGTCCACTGTTTCCTGTCCTGTCGTCAAAACCCGAACATTGCGGCAGCGTTGCCGCCCAACACGCGGTCCCGGTCCGCATCGGTCATGGCCTGCGCGGCGATCCGCGCCACCGGGTCCGGCTCCCCCATGTCATAGGGGTAATCGGTGCCGAGCATCACCTGGCTTGCGCCGGCCTGCCCGAGGAGGAAACCCAATTGGGCGTCACCGTGGGTGAGGCTGTCGAACGCCAGCCGCCGCAGATAGGTACTCGGCGCCGCGGGTAGGTGCTCACGCGCCTCGGGGCGAACCTGCCAGCCCCTGTCCCAGCGCCCCGCGAGGAACGCACAGGAGCCGCCGCCGTGCGCGAGGTAGATCCGCAGCCCCGGATAGGCGTCGAGGACGCCACCGAAAATGAGGCTGGCCGAGGCGATCGCGTCCTCGGTTGGATTGCCGATCAGGTTGCCGAGGTGATATGCCGCGAGCCGGTCGGCCCCGAGGCCCCGGGTGGAATGGACGAACACCGGTGCCGAAAGGTCCTGCGCCGCCTCGAAGAAGGGGCGTAGCACGGGATCGTCGAGGTTGCGCGGACCGATGCGGGTCGCGATCTCGGCACCACTGAGACCGAGGTCTTCGACAGCTCGCGCCATCTCGTCGGCGGCGAGTTTCGGATGGTGCATCGGCAGCGTCGCCATCCCGATGAACTGGTCTGGATGTGCCCGAACTACTTGTGCGACGCCGTCATTGAGGCGGCGGCACAGCGCGAGCGCCAGGTCCGGCTCCTGGGTGTGGAAGAACCCGAACGGCGGAGGCACCGACAGCACCTGCCGAGTCACGCCCATCCGGCGCATGTCCTCGATCCGTCGGACCGGATCCACCAACTGGGCGAGTTCGAATCCGCTGGCGTTTCCGCTTGCCGCGAAGAGCTCGTTGCCGTCCTCGTCGGCGATCCGCACCCGATAGCCGACATCCGGGGTCTCGAACGACGCTGCCTGCACGACGTCGGCGGGCAGGAAGTGCGTGTGGACGTCGACGACCGCCTTGTCGGTACCGCCGCTCATACCCGGATCCCCACGCGGTTCGAGACCCGGTAGAAGATCGCGATCACCACCGTGCTCATGAGGATCATCAGGATGCCGAGCGCAGCCACGGCGGTGACCTGACCGTTCTCGAACTTTGTGAACACGACCACCGAGAGCACGTTGCTCTGTCCGGTGACGAGCAGGATCGACGTGGAGAACTCGCGCATCGAGACGATCAGGATGTAGATCCACCCCGCGACCAGCCCCGGGCGGAGCAACGGCAGCGTGACGCGGGTGAAGTTCTGCCACCACGATCCGCCCGACATGCTGCCCGCCTCCTCCAGTTCGGCCTTGAGTTGTGTGATGGATCCGGACGAGGTCCGCATGCCGTACGGCAGGTTCTTCGCCACGTAGGCGATGAGCAGGATCCAGATCGTGCCGTAAATCGGAAGGGGCAGAGCGACATACATGACGATCAGGCCCATGCCCAGGACGAGTCCGGGGACCGCGATCGGCACCATCGCGAAGAATTCGAGCCATCGCGCGCCCTTCAACTTGCTGCGATGCCGGATCCAGGCCACCGTCGCGGTGAAGGCCGTGACGATCGTAGCGGTCAGCACGCCGAGGATGAGGCTGTTCTTGAATGCGTCCACCACGACGTTGTCCGCGAACAGGGAGCGGTAGTTGTCGAAGGACACCAGATCGAGCGCATCGACCGACGGGCGCGCGAAGAACGGCAGTAGGGACGCCCACGCGATCACCAGGATCGGCAGGGCGACGACCACGACCGCGTACGCCGCCATGGCCGCAGAGCCGATCCAGCGGAACCGGCCCAGTTCCATCTGGCGCGATCGGAATGCCTTGCCGCTCACCGTTTCGAAGCGGTTGGTGTCGCGCGACGAGGCGATGTACACCCACACGCCGATGATGCTCAGCACCAGCAGGCCGACGGCGAGCGCGGAGGCGCCGCCGTAGTCCGGCGGGGAATCGCTGAACGCGAGGTAGATCTGATTGGTGTACACCTTGACCCTGGCGGGGATGCCGATGATCGACGGAACCTCGAAGCTCTCTATCGACCGGATCGTCAACAGCAGCAGAACCGATGCGCCCCATGGGCGTACGAGAGGCAGCGTGATCTTGCGCAGCGTCGTCATGGTGCTGGCGCCGGTCATCATCGACGACTCCTCGAGCGACGGATCGGCCAGCTTGAAACCCGCGGACATCATGAGGAACGCCAGTGGTATCTCGCTGACCGCCTGTACCCAGATCATCCCTGGCATCGAGAAGATGTCGAAGGGCCCGGAGTCCAGGCCCGTGATGCTCTGGATCGCGACGTTGATGTAACCGGCCTGAGGGTCAAGCAGGAAGATCCAGGCGATCGGCAGCATGACGCCCGGCAGGATCAGCGGTGCGATGACGAGCGGCAACGCCGCCTTGCGGAATCTGACGTCCGTCCGTTCCACCAGCCAGGCCAGCGCCGTCGCGATCGCGAATGCCAATACCGAAGAGCCGACGGCGAACACGACCGAGGAGACGAAGGTCGAGTACACACTCGACGTGCCGTACATCGCGGCGTAGTTGCCGAGCGTCCACGGATACGGCGGCGGTCCGGTCTGCTCCTGGAAGCTGCCGACCAGCAGCCAGACCAACGGGAATACCGTCAGATAGAGCAGCAGCAGCGCCCCGAGGGCCGGCCCGAGATAGCCGCGCCAGTTGATCGTCCGTTGCGGACGCCGAGGCTCCTGCTCCGTCGGCATCTCGGTCATGGTCGTCATCGCATTACCCTTCCAGCCGTCACGCAAGGTCGACTTACTGAAGGTCGAAGATCTCGTTCCACTGATCGCTGTACTTCTTCGAGTTCGCGATGTCCTCGGGGGTCAGCGTGTAGGAGGTCTTCACTCGCGTCGGGTCGGTGGGTTGGACCGAGGAAAGCGCTGGGATGCGGCCACTTTCGGCGTAGGCCTGCTGGCCTTCCTTGCTGGCGATCCAGCGCACGAACAGGATCGCCGCGGCGGGATGCTGTGCGCCCGAGAACACCGCCGAGCCGTTGGGCTGGCCGACGCCCTCCTCGAGGGAGAAGCCGAGCGGTGCGCCCTTCTGCTCCAGCGGAGGGATGTGGTTGCTGTAGCAGGTCCAGCAGACCGCCGACTGACCGCCTGCGAGAAGCTGATCGAGCTCGTTGTGGCCCTTGTGGAACTTCACGGCGTTCTCGGCGATCCGCCGCATCAGATCGGCCGCCTTCTCGTCACTCTTGTACTTGTGCGTGGCGAGACCCTGCAGGATCTGGAAGTCGCGCGGCTCGGCGACGAGCATGCCCTTCCACTTCGGGTCAGCCAGCTCCTCGAAGGTGCGGGGCGGTTGGTCGCCGGGGGGAATGAGCGAGGTGTTCCAGGCGATTGTCAGGTATTGCTGGTCGGATGCGAGCCAGTAGTCGCCCTTGAGGTCGTCGGGGTAGTCCTTTCCCTCGGGGACGTCTAGGGGCAGCAGAAGGCGCGCGTTGTTCATTTCCACCAGGCTGTCCAAGGGGGACTGCCAAACGTCACCGAGCGTCTTCCCACCCCGGGACTCCGAGACTGCGCGGGCGACGAGGGCGTCCGCCGTGGCGTCGACGTTCTGCACCTTGACCCCCGGAAAGGCCTTCTCGAACACCGGTGTGATCTTCGGGATGATGCTGCCACCGCCGTAAACGACGACCGTGCCCTCGGTTTTTGCCTGGGCATAGAGATCCTGCATCGACATCGTCTGAGCGTTTGCCGACTGCGCGTTACTCGCGGAGTTGTCGGTGCGTGACCCGCATGCCACACCGGACAACAGGACGGCGGCGGCCACGACGGCGGTGAGTTTGGTGCGCCGGGCGACGGGCAGGAATTTGGACTCGTTCATCAGCACTCCAGTCATAAAGCTGCAGCTAATCAGGCGTGTTAGAGCACAGGCCGATGCTCACGACAAGGCGGAGTAGATTGCCCGTACGCACGTTGGCATCAAGTATTTCGACTGCCTGAGGCGAGAGTAACTGACTGGTGACTTAGCGTCAATGGGTCAGAAACAAATGGCGTGCGGCGATAGCTGGTCGGCGTTGCCGCGGGTCAGGACGCGCACTCGTCGCCGTCGGGTCGATTGACGACGCGGTTGATGGAGCGTCCCGTGGTCCGCCGGTCCTCGGGCGCGGGCGGCGAATCGTCGTCCTCGGCTGCAGCGCCACCGAGCATCGCGCCCAGCGTCTCGAGTGCGGCCGTCCAGCGCTCCTGGAACTCCGGATCGTCCGACGATCGCCCGGTTACCAGACGCACATTTTGCGCCAACGCCACCGGAAACGAAGAGAGGGCCATGAAGATAAGCATGAGTAGGTCCGGCGGGATCGCCGAAGTCAACCGGCCCTGGCGCTGGTCCTGGCGCATCGCCTCGACTTTGAGGCCGAACATCTCGCGCCGGTCCTCCTCAGCGACCAGCGGGGGGCCCAGGTCACCCAATGCCTCCCACTGGATGAAACGCAACAGCTCCCGCTCGGCCAGCGTCCCCTTGAAGTACCGGACCAGGTTGTCGGAGGGCGATCCCCAGTCG
>Ga0193743_1001161_pt1 | contig 19932 bp, 40 predicted proteins | sample L2c2metaG_FD_143038 | JGI IMG/M metagenome (GOLD analysis project Ga0193743, IMG submission 143038) | Soil microbial communities from a riparian zone of the East river system, Colorado, United States - L2c2 | ecosystem: Environmental > Terrestrial > Soil > Riparian zone | place: USA: East River... | reverse complement strand
TGGTTTTGCCGAACGCATTGTTGCCCTTCAGGACGATCACGATCTCCTGCTCCGTCTTGTCGTCCGGATGGAAGATGAACGCCCCGCTTGCCTTGACGTAATTCGATCCCTCATTGGTGCCGGTGCCGTTTCGCGTGAGAAAAGACCCGATGACGGAATCGCGCGGCGGACCGGACAGTGACAGCTTCAGCCGTGCTTCAAGCGCAGTCGGCAAAACCGTCACATCGGCAAGGGTGACCTTAATTGCGGTCGCTGCCTTTTCCGCTTCGAGAAACTTCATCCAGCGCGGGTTGAAGTCGAGGAGCATGTTGACATCGGTTGAGGCGGGGCGTGCCATTTATCTTTCCTCCGGTGGTAGCGGCATGCATTGTTCAGGTCGCAGGATGAACAGCAGGCCCTCGAAGCGCTGATCGACCGCCTCGACGACCATGCGCCGCTTGCCCTTGAGCGTGGTGAACTCGGAAATCACCCAGCCTTCGAACCGGTGACCGCCGTCACATTTGATGACCTTGTGGGGCTTGAAGTCTGGTTTCACAGTCCACGTCATTTGCGGCCTCCAATGCGTCCAGAACTCCATTCGATCACCTCACGCGTGCCATCGGCATAGGCAACCGACACGCTGATGTCCGAACCCGATATGACCGCCGCATCCAGCCAGAACTCCTCGACGCCGACGCCTTCCGTCCATCGGAACATCCGGATACGGACAGGATCGCCTCTCTTCAAATTGCGGCTGGGATTGAACGGATGATCGATCATGGCTTGTCCAGTGTCAGAACGTGGATGGTGCCTTCGATCTCGACGCGGCCACCCGCCACAGACTCCTTGTAGGAAATGACCTCATGCTCAAGCAGCGCCCAGCCCAACTGATTGGCGATGGATTTCTTGCATTCCGCCAGCCAGTCAAATCGAGCCACATCCACCTTGGCCTTTTCGATGCTCTGGGTGGCAGTCGCGGTCGCCATAATGTCGGCGCGGATCAGTTCCGACATGATGTCGGCAATGGCTTCCGTGCGGTTTTCCGCCAGCATCTTCTGGATCGTCAGGCGATAGCGGCTCATTTCATTCGCCCTTGATCAATCGAGAGAATGTTTCCTGACCATCTGCCGACTGTGCCCACTCTTCGCTTTCAGCGGTGTCGGCATCGAAGTCACCATTGATCAACCGCTGCCGGACATCCTCGATCAGCTTGGCGCTGGCCATGGTGTCGGCATTGGCGACGGCTGATCGCAGGCGCGCTTCCAGTTCCAGTTCCGGCAGATCATAGGGCGACAGGAAATCGTGAAAGATATCATCGCGCGCCAGCCCAGCCAGTTCGGTCAAGCCGACAGCGTCGAGGGCCTGTGCCAGTTTTTCGCTCGTTCTTGCAGTCATTATTGTTCTCCTTCTGGAAGGGGTTCACCATGGGCGAGGCGGGCGGCAAAGGCCTCTTCCAACGCGTCGATGGCATGGTGGCGAGCATCTTCCTCGGTTGCGCCAAAGGTCAGCAGTTCGGTGAAATCCGGCGAGGTGGCGATGATGTCGCCAGTGCTGTCATCCTTTTTCAATATCAGGCGGCTCAACCAGTAGGCCTTGTCCTCGTCAGTCATCTCAATCTCCATCGAACAGGTTTGGATATTTGCTGGTTATCATGCGGCCAGCCGAACAGAACAGGCGCGCGGTGGTTTCGCCGACGACGGTCTTGCCGTCAGGCAGATCGAAGCGGATCATGACACTGGGCCTGCCGCTGTGGGTGCCTTCCGACAGCACCATCACTTTCATTTCCTCGCTGGCATAGATGACTTCGCCTTTGGCATCTTCCCATTTGCGGTCAAATTCTATCGTCATCGGAATCATCTCATTCTCCTCATTGCAGCCACCATTTCGGCGCGGCCTTTATCGGTTAGCGATACACGGCTGTAGAGCCGATCCTTGCCGCATGGCGGCGGTGTGATGACAGCAAAGCCACGCTCAACGAGCCGTTCGAGCGCCTTGCCATCGCATTCGCCCAGCGCGCTCGTCTCTTCCTTGGCCAGCCATTCGAGTAGGAACAGGTCGAACATCACAAGCCCTCGCAATTATCGCCGCGCGCCGTGAATGCATCGGCAGCGATGCGCCGGTTGATCTGCTCGACCAGCACCGGCTCATGCTTGGCACACTGGATGCCGCCGCCATCTGCAACGATGAACCGGCAGCAGTCCGCGCCATGGCCCATCTTGCAGACGGTTTTCAGATGATCTTTGGGGATCACCGGCATCATGGCGTGACGACTTTCTGCGGCAGCGCGGATGTTTTCAGGACTTCGATATCCATGCCCTTGTCCAAGACAAGCACCTGCGCTTCGCGGCCAGCGAAGGCGATGGTCTTGGCAATCTTGTCAGTTAACCTTTTGGCCTGCTCGGCAGACAGCTGGTACTCGGATTTGACGACGACCACGTCGCCTTCCTCGATTGCGAGTTTGCGGATTGTTTCGATGAGATCGTCGGTACTCATGTTCATAGTTCGTATCCTTGAAAAACAAAGTTGCTCTGATCAGCACTCCAATCGTAAAGGGCGCGGCGGGCACCGATGGGGATCGGCGCAAACGGCGGTTCTGGTGCTGGCAGCGTGGGATCGACCTGAATGATTTCCTGAAAGTGTTCCACGATCTTGGTGACCTCTTTGCCGTCGAGCGGTCCGCCGACGCATAGACCTCGAAATAGTTTCATGTGTCGCTTCCTCCGGATGATGACGATGAACTATCGGACGACGACGATGACGTGTCCGATGATGATGTGTCAGGCGATGAGGACGACGAACTGCTGTCAGACTCCCACGACCCGGATGCACCGGCACCGCCACTGTCGCCGCCGCCGCCGTTGAATGTTTCGTCCGGCGCATGATCGACGGACCTGATGTCGTCGAAAGTCGGCAGTAGCACCGGCACAACCATGACGTCATCAGTGTCCGGACTGGGGTAGGAATTCGGGCCAGGTTCCACAGTCCGGCGCGCTGTTCTTGGCGAGATACGCGGATGCATTGGAATTATAGGTGGCGGTATTGGCCGGAACGGTCGATCAACGAACTTCGGTGTTTCAGGTGGTGCTGGCTTGCGCCACCATTTGTAAAGCCGATGGGTGAGATATCCCATCACCGCGCCGACGCCGAAACAGAGGAACCACCATAGGAACTCATTCATAGAGAAGTCCTTTCATCCCAACAGCCAGCCGAGCACAAGCGCGACGCTGAAACCAATGAGGAGGCCGATGATCAGGCCCTTGCTCATGACGCTGCCTTCCGCCGTTTGATCGCAAGACGCCTGTTCATCCTGCGCAGTATGGCGCGCAGCGACTTGTAGGCAGTCTTGCGTTTCTTCGGCGGTATCTTCATGTCAGATAGGTTCGCGCCCGTTCCAGCGCCTGACCGAAGGTGTGACCCTTGCCAACGGCGACAAAGTTCCAGAAATCCGGCAGGGGTTTGGTCGTGCGGTTCAGCATGACAAAGGACTCTTCCACATGAACGTTGGTAAAGCCTCGGAATTTGAGATAGCGGGCGATCAGGCAATACTTGCAGCTGTTATAGAAATAACGCTGATCCGGCTTCTGCCTGCCGATCCATTCGATGAAGTCTTGGTTATCAAATAAAGGTCGCATGGTAGTTCCTCCTCTGGGTTAAGACATGTTGGCTTTGCGCTGGGCGCGGTATTCATCGGCCTGCGGGATCAGCACGCCGATGACCCTGCGGGTTTCCTCGCCCAGACCTTCGAGCGCGGTGTATTCCTCGCCCGAATTGATGATGTTGCAGATGACACCGGCATTGACGTTGGCGAGAACGCCCATGATGAAATTGCCGCGCGATTCAGAGTCTCGCAGCGGCTGCATGTTCAACAGCGTCTCGATGAAAGACTGGATGATCTCGGTGTAAATCTCGTCGTTCCTGTTCATGGGAATGGCCTCGATGGTATCTTGCGTTTGGGTTTCCATGCTCCGGTGTGTTTGTCGCGGATGCGCTTCAGCTTCTCGGTGATGCCCTTGTCCTTGCCGGTCTTTGCCTTGTGGCAAACCGTGCATAGCAACTGGGCGTTCTCGACGGTGTTCTCGCCGCCATGCGCCTGGGCAATCCTGTGGTCGTATTCACCTTCGCCGACCTTCAGCTTGGCATTGCACTTCTCGCACCGGCCATCGGCTCGATGAAAGATTTCGACGCGCTGCTTGCGGGAGAACTCAAAGCGCTTCATGAGAAAAAGCCTCCCCACCAAAGCACCGTCAGCAAAATGGCGTCGCCGACGCGCTTGCCGATATATTCCTGTGCGGGTGTTTGCTTTTGCGGTGTGAAAACAAGGTTTCCATATGCTTTGGCCGCACCCAGCAGCGCGCGCAGTGCGACGAAGAAAATCACCAGCCATTGCGCGCCGCCCCACGTCATTTCGTTTTCGCCTTGCTGCTCGGTTTGGCGGCAGGCTCTGGCGGCGGCACCGAGCCGCGCAGTCGCGTGACTTGCTCTTCGAGCTTCTGGGCTTCCTGCTTGCAGAACCGCGACATGTCGCGCAGGCGGATCGATGACCGTTCCAGTTCCTCGATCCACCTGAGTAATAGTTCGCGCTCGGTCATGCGTGATTGGAACATCAGCGTACTCCTGTCCTAGATGGCTTGCGAATTTCGTCGGCCAGAAGCTGGCCCATTTTCGGCAAGGAGACGTAACCCTTCTTCTTATCCTCGATCGCTTCATCATCGACGTACCCAGCGGCAAAATCGTTGATGTCGATATGATCACGGCCAGGAATGGTGATACGCACCTGATAACCGGCCCATGTGAACTCTCGCGCGCCACGGAAATGCATCTTCACAGCGCTGCCATCCTTGCGTACATGCGGGCGCACCAGATGAAAAATTGGCTTGCGCGTGCCGCCATGCGTAACCTGAATGTCGCGATCCTGGAAGAAATAGGCCGTGCGATGGACATTGACCGAGAAAACCGCCGTTATGCGGTTCTTGGTGACGGCAACACGGACCATCGACATGTGGCTGTTTACACTGTGGCTGATGGTCTCAATAAACAGGCTGGCGAGGAAGCGCTGGATATCCTCCTCATGCTGTTTGGCCCATGCGCGATACTCTTTAGGAATTTCCCACCCACGTGATGGGATACAGAAATCGCGAGAACTGCCACGAGATGAGCGCATCGGAGTAAGGGTGGTCTTGCGCACTTTGAGGGCCATGATCGTCTTGCCATCTTCGGAAACAAAGATCGGCACTGCTTGTGGAATGCCATGCTTGAAGCCTTTGCTGCCCGGCCTGTCCCACCAGAAGGTCAATTTATAGGTATCGCCACCCTTCATCGGCTGGACATCGGATGAGGCGATGTGGGCTTTTTCAAAGTACATAAACTTCGGCACCCACATGTCAGACTTCGGACTATCCGGAAACTGTCCCTGCTCGAACTTCTCGGTTTCGGGATCAGCGCCATAGACGTAACAGCCAAAGGTTGGCCGCGTTTCATGGAACCATGACGGTAGTGGCGGGAGTGGTGCAGTCCTGTCGGTATCACGATCCTCCCGTTGGCGGTGAAAAGCGCCGGTTGCCAAGTATGGCAGAATCGTTGCGCCGATCTCTTTGTAGAAACCGTAGGTGTCCGGTGCGTTTTTCTTCATCCGTTTGAGATAGAAAAAATAACGGTCAAGTTGATCAAGAATGGTGTCGCGAAAGTTGAATTCTCCCAGCGCTTCCTCGTATTTGAACATCACATCACCAGCCTCGCGGTCTTCATGATGCGGTTCAGCGACGTAGCCAAGGCCTTCTTCGATGCACGGCTCATCAGGCGTCGTATCGTCAGGCCTAGCCATAGATTCCGGTTTGACTTCCTGCGCTGGACGAGGATCGCGCTTGGGCTTCACTGGCAGTTCGCCGTTTGGTTTGACAAACTTGTCATGACGGCGACGGCGGCGCTCCATAACGCTGACCTTCTTCTGGGCATAGGATAAATACTCGGTCAGTGTCGGATTAACCGCCCCATCAGCAACAGGCTCAACGATCGTTGTTTCAGTGATCTTGCGGCTACGACGGCGGTTAAAGACCATGCCAAACCAATTCGTAACGGTCTGTTTGAGAAGGGAAAACATTGCGTTCATAGGCCAACCCTCGACGCCATGGCGGCACGCTCGACTTCGGTCAGGTCCCATGCGCCGACGACAAGCCATAGATCACCTTTGCCGATCCGGCGCAGCAGCATCGGGTCATAGGGCGGCACCTTCGACCAGATCGCCTCAAACAGGATGTGATAGTTGGCAAGGCCGCGCGCCGGACGGATGTCAGGTGGGATGTGCGGCACGATGGCCTCGGCCCGATTATGGTTGCGGGTGCGAACGGCAGTGCCGGTGGTCGGAAACGTCTGCTCCGGAAAGTCGAAATAAAGGCCCTTGGCGGTGTTGCCGTTGATCCATGCGTCATGGGCCATGCGGGCACTGCCATTATGATACATGTTCACGATGCATTTCGGCTGGTCGGCGCGACTGATGGCGAGTTTCGGATATCCGTCCTCGCCGACACCGGCCTTGGCAATCGACTCCAGCGCCTTGATGACCACCTTGCCCTTGGCAATGGCCGAGTAGACGCGCTCGATCTCCGCATCGATCGGTGTTTGGTAGGCGCGGTGTTCCTTGTACTTGCGCCAGAGTTTGTCGGCTTCCATTCTTCCCAGTGTGATGGCTTCGGTTTCCATTTCATGTCTCCTCGTTTGAGAACGTCACGTCATGTTCGGCGGCGAAGGCATGCATCAGTTCCAAGAGATCGCTGAATTCCGCTTTCGATAGTTTCGAGGTGTGCATGCCGAGCGCGACGAATGTGCCGCGATCTATTCCTGGCACCACCTGCGCCTTGCGCAGTGACGCGGTAAACACATCCTTCCAGTCTTCCGGTTCGAGCCTGCGCCCGTACCATTCGACCTGTTCGGCAATCTCGGCCAGCATCACCCACATCTTGGCGTTCTGGTCGAGGGTCCGCTGCTCGTCCATCAGTTCGACCCGCGTGCCGATCATGGCGCTCTGGACGATGTCGAGAACGCGCTGTCGGGTGAACGGTGTGATGACGAACGATTGCCTCATGGCTCATGCCGCTTCTTGCAATTCGAGTTCCGGCAGCGGCACATGGGTATCGCGGTAAACATAGATGGCGTTCTCGAAGTCTTCAGGGACGCCGTGTACCAGCATGTAGATGATGCGCTGGGCTGCGCCGGTCGGCGAATTGTCCATCGCTGACCATGCGCCGTCGAAGCACCAGCAGTGGACAAGATCATCTTCCAGCCTGTCGGCACCGAACACACGGGCGGCATAACGCTGCCATGTGCAGTCGTCGAGAATGGGTGCGATACCCGCACCAGGCCCATGGCCAACGGCGCAGGCGACAGTGCCGCACTCGTATTTGACGAAGCCTTCGTTCACGAGGACCGATCCCAGCTGCCACAGGCCATGGCCGAACTTGTAATATTCGTTCATGTCGAAGGCGCGCGGATCAATCGTCGTCAGGTGCATTGCCAGTGTGCGAAGATTGGTCTTCTGGGCTTTTGTCAGTCTGGGCTTGAGGTGCTTCATCGGATTGACCCTTCTTCTGTTTGGCTGCTTCGATAATCTTTTTGAGTTCGAGCGCATCGCCGGGTGCCTTGGCCCAGAACTGGCGCAGCTGGTCGCGATTGGTCGACTCCCATTTCCGCGCCACCGCCGCATCGACCGAGCGCAGGAATTCCGTGACGCGATCCGCCACCTGACCGAGGGGAACATTTTCCAGTGCCCAGCCATCGCCCCATGTCAGGGTGATGGTGTTGGCGGCACCGGCATATTGCAGCCGCTGCTGCTCTTCTTCCTGGCGGACGATTTCCGAGGCATCGAGATCGATGATCTTGGCGCGATCCATCTCCTCTTCGGCATAGATGCCGGAAAACTGGTCGGGCCATCCGGCTCGAAGCGCCTGCATGTCGGCGCACTTGGCGATCATCAAACGCGGCATGCGCGCCCAGTTTCCGCTGTCGTCGAGATATTTGTTGCCGGTCTTGTAACGCTTGCCGTTGTCGCCATCGGCCCATTCATCGGCGATAGGGGCAAATTCCTCCCAGAACGCTTCCCCGGCGACACGGAACCATTCGCCCCTGTTATCCTGCTGCCACAGGTAAACCCGTGCCAGAACGATCCCCACGGGATTGAGCGGGCCTTTCTGGGCCTCGTCATAGATGTACTCTGCAGGTTCGGAAGCGGGCCGATAGTTCTTGTTGCGCTGGGCAATGACCCTCAAGCCGTCACGGGTGACGACGATGGACATGCGCCGGTTCTTTTCGTCCTTGGATTTCTTGCCAAAGACCAGCGGGATGATCTGCTTGCGGAACGGGTCGAGGCCATAGGACTTCGCCGCTTCCATGAACAACGAGAACTCGTCGGCATTGCAGTCGCGCGCCACGGTGTCGTGGACGAGTTTGACCTGTCGCGGCGTCCATTCCGTCATGGCGTTCATGCCTGCGGTCCCCATATCTTGCGGGCATAAGCCTTCAGGCTGACCCAGACTTCCGGCTCGACCGCGATATTGTGGTCCTGTCCATCGCGTTCGGTCCAAAGCCAGATTTGATAGCCATCAAACGATGCGTAGACGCCGTCGCCGATGTACTCGCTCAACAGATGGTCTTTGTCCGTGGCCATGGTCATTTCCTCTTCACAGTCAGGCTGACCGAGCCATTGTCGAGATGTGCGCCTTCGATGTGCTTGCCGTCGTCGAGCGCGGCTTTCAGCGCCTTCTTGTCCAGCCGTGGCTCGACCTTCGGCATGACGAAATAATCGGATGGGATATCGGCTTCGTTCTCGACGACGAGGCTCGGCTTGTTCCGGCGCAAGAACAGGGTGGCGGTCGGCAGCAGCAATTTCTCGCGCTCGGTCATGATCAACGCCTGTTCGATCAGCGCCCGCTGGCGTTCGATTCGCGCCTTGATGCGAATCTTACGCTCGTCGAAGCTTTCAATCTTGTCCTCAAGACCGATCACCATCGCCTCTTCCAGATCGATCTCGTCGAGGATGGCTTGGATGGCTTCGAGCAGCGATGTCTCGCCTTCAATGGCAGTGTGGACGATCTCGTCGTCGTCGGCATCGCCAGCCTGTTTCAGGGCGGCGACCAGGTGGCGGGCTACTTCGCTTTCGCGGCGCAATGCATAATCGGTGTCAGACATTTTCGTTCACCCTTGATTTTCTTCGGTATTGGCTGGCGTTTCTCGCGCTTCCTGTCGATCTTGCCCTTCACGTCCAGATGTTTCATGACGTAGCGCGTCATCATGACAGTGCCTTCGAAAGCATTGCGACGGACAGGGCAACGGTCACCCCAGATGTAAAGCCGAGCAGCCACGCCGCCCGCATGTGCTCGCCTGTCTGACGCTTGATTTCCCGCCGCGACAATTCGAGACAACTATCGACGGCACGATTGATGATCGACATCATCCGGTGGGCGAGGGCATCGTCGGCCCCGCATTCGCGCAGGGCCTCGATTGCCTCCTCCTCAAAGGGGGAGACTGTGCGGGTCATTTTTGCTTGTCCAGACGCTGTTGGATTGCAGTCTGAATGATCTGCTCGATGGCATCGAACAGGTGCGAGGCGACCATGCCCCACAGGTTCGGCATGCCAAACGCGCCTTGTGCGCCTTCCGGTGTTGCCGATTGCTTCGACGCATTTTCCAGCAGTTTCGCCAGTTCTGCCTTGTGTTCGTCGATTGTCTTGGTGTCGTCAGTCATAGCTCTTCCTTTCAGCGTTGTTTCGCCAGTCTTCCGACGATGGCGATTAACCCGACCATGATCACGTCGAACATGAAATCGAGATACCAAGGGCTGATCAGAGAGAGGAAGGCGATGGTGCTGGCAGCGGCCAGAGCCACCGCCAGAACCCGCTCTTTGAGCCAGCCCATCATTCCTCGCCCTTGTCCTGCATCTCCTTCAAACGGATTGCCGGATCGTGCTTTGCCGGTATCAGCATCGCGAGGACGAAAAGCACCAAAACGATAAGCCACGACACCACCTCCATTCAGCCAACAAGTTCCTTGACAGCCTTCACCATCACGGTCGTCTGCTTGGCGACCTCTTTGGAGAAGCGCTCTATGCCGACGATATCCGACAGCGACTCGGCCAGCTGGTCACCGGCTGACGGTTCCGGTTCCATCTCGGCGAGCAGTGCCAGATGGCGTTTCATCGATTCCGCTGCGACGACCAGATCATCTTCCGTCAGCTTGTCGCGGTCATAGGTGACCATCGACAGCTTCGAACGCTTGACCACCTCGGCAATCGTCGCAGGAATCTGACCGGCAAGGATCACGCCGACCTGATGTGTCGGCACATCGTTCGGCAGATTGCCACCGCCGTAGTGCCGGACCAGACGACCGACCGTGGCAGCATCCGGCGCGTCGATGCTGATGACAGAGTCGAGACGGCCTGGGCGCAGCAGCGCCTTGTCGATGTTCTCGACGAAATTGGTGGTTAGCACCGTCATGATCTCGGCGGTGGCGGGAACCATGCCGTCCATGATGTTGATCATCTCGTTGACTTGGCTCGATGTGCGGTCGGCAAAGCGATCGAGGTCTTCGGAGAAGATCACGGCAGGCTGCAGCTGGGTGGCGGCGGTGATGGCTGATACCAACCCGTCCGGACGCTGCAGATCGATAAAGGTCCAGCCGTTCTCGACCGCCACCTTTGCCGTCACCCGTGCTGTCAGCGACTTGCCGCAGCCATACTTGCCCTCAAGCAGGATGCCGCGCTTCAGCGGAATCTTGTGCTTGCGGCAGGCGGCGGAATGCTTCAGCGGCGCAAGGATCGTCGTCTCGATGATCCGTTCCGTGATCGGGTTGTGGATCATGTCGGTTTCGCGGACCTCGTCGAGGTCGAGGAACACCGGCTGGTCGCCAACATCGATATCGCCGTCGTCATCGACGCGCAGCTTGATCGCTTTGGCCTTATAGATGGACTCGGTGCGCAGATATTTCCTTGCCTTGACGGAAATCTCGACCAGCCTCGCACGGTCCTTCTTGTTGACCTCGCCCTTGATGTAGGCACCGCCAGCAAACATGGCGCAGATGACCGGCGCAATCATTCCGGGCAGATGCATCTGGCCTTGCGGCACCTGAATGATATCGGTGTCGCGGTGGCCGGTCTTGATCGACGCAAACTGGGGATTGCGGTCGCCGAACCATGACTTGATGGTCGTCGGCAGGATCACGCCGTAAATATCCTGCATCGCGCGATAGAGCGCCACCATGGCATCCCACGGCAAACCATTGATCTGTTCGGTTACGTCATAGGTCTGCAGTTCGCTGTCGCGAATGCGGGCAATCGTGTCGATGGCCGTGTCATAAGGCATCTCGGCTGGATCGCCTGGCAGCACTATCTTCTTGCCGACCCTTTCGAGCGGTGTGTCGATCTTGGTCCAGTCGATGGTCAGGTCATTGTCGGACGCGACCGGCACGGATGGCGATGTTTTTGCATTTACGTTCATGATTACTGGTCCTTTTCCAATCAGGGGTTATGGGTGGTTCCTAGCCTTGAATGACCTTGTCGTAATTCTGGCCGCACAGCTGGCAGAGTTCGCGCAGCACGATTTCCTCGGCACTGGAAATGCCGCCCATGTCCGCAACGTCGAGGGCGGCAAGCACGATGGCCTGTCCCATGGTGCCGTCCTTGCTGCGTTCAATCGCCTCGGTGATCTCACGCTTGAGTTCGGACTTGCCGGAACGGGTCGTCGTCTTCGGCGTCATCTTGGAAAAGCACATCTCGATTTCTTGCGTCTTGAAACCGGACGAGATGGCGGAATTGGAATTGATCACCTTCAGCGTCTGGTCAAACTCGGCATCGTCGTCGATGCCGCCTTCGGCACCGGCAACCCATGCGCAGGCGGCGCACAAGCCTTCGAGGAAGTCCTGGTTCCCGCTGAATTTCTGGACGGCTTCCTTTGCCCGATTGCCGAGCAATCCTTGTAAAAGTCCCATGGTCCTTACTCCCTCGGCGGTGCAAGTGAAGCGATGCGATTCACCTTGATCGCTATCGCAGTGCAGACAGCCGCCGTCTGGCCGCACAAGATTCTTCATGATCGTGCGCGTTCATCGGACAGCTGCACCACGCGCGACGGTCCCCATGACTGCATCTCGGTAATCTCTTCAGCACTCAGGCTGTCCAAGCGCGTGCGAGCAGCCTCGAACAGTTCAAGGTCCGCATCACCGCGCCGCAACAGGCGGCGGCGATTGGCACGGCTACCAAGCGACAGATAGAACTTGCGGCAATCGAACTCGCGGCAGATGACAGGCGCACGGCCATGGATCGAGCAGCCGCTGTCGTTCAAATAGATGCAGTCGCCGTTCGGCTTGCGATCCAAGACGACGATGATCCTGCCGCTGATCGGGTCGAGCGCCGTCGTGCAACGGTATGATGCCGCGTCATCGGTCGGCTGCAGGGCAATGATTTCCTTCTTGCAGCAGATGGTGCAGCCATTGCAGGGGACCTGTGTCATCGGTCGAACCTCACAGCGGCTTCGGCGGCAACCATAGGCATGCCGCACTTGTCACAGGATGGGAGGTCTTCGAGCGTCCGTATCTCGTCGAAGTTCAACAGCCGCTTGGCTTTGCACGAGACGCACTCGAAGGTGACGCCACTAAGCTTGCGCGTGGCCATCACTGACTCCTGATGTCGTGACGAGGATATCCATGCCGTCGCGGCGAATGCCTCTGGCAAGGTCTTCCAGCATCAGGGCAAAGCGTTCGTCATCCATATCGACGGTTGCCCTGACGGAAGTGATGGTCGGTTTGCCGTCGAGCATGCCAAAAACCAGAGCGGCAGATGCGAGACTGCAGTCTTCCGGCATGTGCGGGGCGCTGTTTGCTGTTTCTAGAACCGCCTCATGAACCAGACGCAGCCTTTCGGCGGTCCGTTCGCACAAGGTAACCAAAGTTTCCGAATTGGTAATCATGACAGGCAACCTCTTGTGTTGACCGGATGCAAAACGGTAACCCAGAAGGTGACAGGAGTCTAGGCGGAAACTGGCAGCGTGACGGTGAGCTATCCACAGGGGCTGGGGATTACTGCCAAATTTATACACTGAGTGATTACTTTGGCTTAAATCAATTGCTAGAAAAACACAATTGCGCCAAGATGGTTACGCGGCTCATATTGATGAATTGGTGAGGATTTACGGCTGAACTATCAAAAGAATGGGAGAGGTCTGAAAAATGACTCATACAAGACGATTTATTCTTTCCAATAATCAAGCTGTTGTCTCTGACTTCCGATCACCATCCCGTGCCGATGCCGCAGTGCATTGTCATCTCCCGCTATCGAGAGAAGAGGCATTTCTTCGCCGCATGGATCAGATTGCAGCCATGGCTCAAAGCGAGATGGAGTCCTACTATGAACGCTCAGCGCGTGGACAGTTCAATCACCGGCTAATGGCCTTGAACGTTATCTGTCTTGACGGGATAAACCGTTGTAATTCCTGATTTTCTTTCGTGCTCTGCGTTCTGATGTACGACCCATAGGGCATAATCTGTAACTTGTCGCCGAACCACTTCACTGGCATTTGCCAAGATCGCGTCGATCAGCTGATCTGAACGGGGCGATCTCAACAAGGGATCGAGCGGATTGTCGCACTGACACACATGTGCGAACGATTCAACGAAACCCTTCGTCCAGTCATTGGTGCCACTTTCGATCCGCCAGATGGATTGCTTTGTCGTACCCATCGCTTGCGCGACATCTTTCAAAGTCATACCTCGATATTCGCGCCATTCACGAAAAAATGTTCGGATTGGTGCTACGCCTTTCAGTCCGATCCGTGTGCCCAAGGTGTCTGCTCCATTGTTTTTGCCGACAAAATTATCGTCAGGTTTACATTAGTATCACAAATTAGAGCATGATCGTATCCCTTTTGGTGACAAAATCCAGCGGTGTCCCCGTAATCACCACAAGTTTATTTCTTGAATGTCTGTAACGCAGGGTGTATCCCTATTGGAACTGCCGCTCACTTAGGCCTTTTCCTAATGGGACCGCTCACATGAACAAACTCAAACAGTGGCGCATCAAAAACGATCTGACGACGACGGAAGCTGGCGGCTTGATCGGCGTCACCCGTCAGAGTTGGAGCCGCTTCGAAACTGGCCTCCGTCAGGTCTCGTCCAAAAAGGTACTTGTGGTCGAGCGCATCACCAAAATTTCCAGACATGATCTTCGCCCAGACATCTTCGGCAAAAAGCCCGGAGCGTCGAGCGAACCGCCTACGCAATTGGAAGACCTCGCTTCCTGACCGGCAACGGACTGGGGGCAAACCAAATGTCAGCGCGATGCCGCCTTGGCATTTCGCGCCAATGGAGGGATGCGACGATGGATGCCAGCAGCGGCCATAACTCAAACGACCTCACCCCAGACGAACGCAAAGCGCTGTTCATGGAACACATGCGCAAGGTATCGGCGCAGCAGGCGATCTGCGACCGCGAGAACGAAGAGCGCAAACGTCTGCGAAAGGTCGCGAAGACCGATGGCATCCTGCTCGCCGATCTCGACTACGGCCTGCGCATCCTGAAAGTCGAAGACCCGACCATCATCATCGAAGAACTGAAACGCCGCAGCGAAATCGCTTTCTGGTTTGCCCTGCCCATCGGCACCCAAACCGACATGTTCGATAGCTTCGAACGCGAGCCTGCCGTTGACCGTGCCTTCCGCGAGGGCATGACAGCCGGATCGCTCGGCAAGGATTGCAATCCACCCTACGGCGCACCGTCCGCAGTTCACGATTCATGGAAGGACGGCTGGCGGCAAAGCCAAGACAAGATGGCGCAGGACCTGCAGTCGGCGATGGAAAAGAAGAACGCCGACATCCACAAGAAAGAGGAAGAGCAGGTCAAGGTCGATGGCGATTTCCCAACGAAGGGAAATGCATGAGCCATGCTTTACGGTTCCGTCTGTTCCGGCATCGAATCTGCCACTGTGGCCTGGCATCCACTCGGCTGGCAGCCGCAATTCTTTGCCGAAAACGACCGCTTCCCCAGCCACGTTCTGAAGCATCACTACCCCGATGTGCCCAACCACGGCGACATCACCCAGTTCGAGAGGTGGGGCGACCATGCAATTGACCTTCTCGTTGGCGGAACCCCCTGCCAAAGTTTCTCTGTCGCCGGACTTCGCCAAGGCCTTGCTGACCCGCGCGGCAACCTCATGCTCACCTATCTTGCCATCGCTCGACGCTATCGCCCCAAGTGGGTGGTCTGGGAAAACGTCCCCGGCGTCCTGTCATCAGGCAAAGGACGGGATTTTGCGACCCTACTCAGAGGGCTGGCAGAGTGCGGGTATCATGCGGCCTGGCGAGTGCTTGACGCTGAGTACATCCGAGTGGACGGGTTTGGACGGGCTGTCCCTCAACGACGACGGCGTGTGTACGCTGTCGGATATCTTGGAGACTGGCGATATCCCGCAGCGGTATTACTTGAGCGCCAGGGCCTGTCGTGGAATTCTGCGCCGCGCCGCCAGACGCAAGAAAGCCTTGCCGCCGATGCTGGAACTGGCGCTGAAATCAGTGGTGAGTTCATAGCGGCTCGCATGGTGGCCTTCGGCGAATATGAAGCCGATGGCACCGCCTCGTCGATGAAGGCGAGGGACTACAAGGACCCGACCGACCTCGTCGCCCATTCCTTGCGGGCCGATGGCTTCGATGCCTCGGAAGATGGCACCGGCAGGGGCACGCCGATCATCCCCACCATGGCCTTCGACAGCAAGCGGACGATCTATTCCGTCGACGAAGAAGTGTCCCCGACATTGCGATCGATGGCCCATTCCGAAAGCCATTCCAACGGCGGCGGGCAGATCGCCGTGGCCTTCCAAGAGAGGGGTAGGGAAGGCGGCCGGCACCTCGAATGGCAGGACGAAATTGCCTATAGCCTGAACTCGCCCAGTGGCGGCGGTCGCCGCAACGAACTGAACATTGTGCATGCGACAGAGCCGACCCGCTGGGCCGTGCGCCGCCTGACACCGCGCGAATGCGAGCGGCTGATGGGCTTCCCCGACGATTACACGCTGATCCCGTGGCGCGGCAAACAGGCTGCAGATGCCCCGCGCTACAAGGCACTTGGCAATGCGATGGCCGTCAACGTCATGCGTTGGATCGGCACCCGCATCCAGATGGTCGAGCAGCTGACCGAGGAGGCGGCATGAAGAACGCCCGTGCCCCGCTCAAGGAACGTGGAAACGATCTCTATGAGACGCATCCGGTTGCCGTGCATGCGCTCTTGAAGGTCGAGCAGCTGCCGGAATTCATCTGGGAACCGGCGTGCGGCCCAGGGTCCATCGTCCGCACCCTGCGCGCCGAGGGCTTCAAGGTGATGTCTACCGATCTCGTCGATTATGCCTCGCCGGATCAGGACTTCGCCCGTCGTGACTTCCTGATGGAACACCAGCTGCCAGCTGGAACCGACGCCATCGTCACCAATCCGCCTTTCAAACTGGCCAACCAGTTCGCAGCCAAGGCGCTGGAACTCTGCCCGCGCGTCTATCTCTTACTGCGCCTTGCCTTCCTCGAAAGCGATGGCCGCAGTGCCCTCCTCGAAAGCGGCCATCTGCATCGCGTCTATGTCTTCCGCAACCGGCTTCCGATGATGCACCGCGATGGCTGGGAAGGGAAGAAATCCACTTCGAACATGGCTTTCGCTTGGTTCTGCTGGAACCGCAATTTCAAGCAAGCGACCACCGTCAGCCGCATCTCCTGGGAATGGCAAATGGAGAGGGCCGCTTGATGGGAAAGCAGGGACGCACCAACGCTGGTAAAAGCGAAAAGTCATATGTCAAGCATCACGAAATCGTTCGCGCATCTGGAAGTATGATTGCCAAGTATCGGCATTTTCATCCAAACGCTCAATGCGTGGTGGTGGATGGCAATGCCGGTGACGGCATAGGCGTCGAGGCACAACAGCCGGATTTCTTCTATCCAGCCAAATCTGAATCGACGGCAGAGTTGTCGGTCCGGCTCGCCAGTCTTCACGATTGCGATGTGGTGCTTTGCGAAAAAGACCGCAAGAAACGCGCTGTCCTTTTCGAAAAATTCGGCAATATGCCAAGGGTCCACATCTTCGCAGACAACGCCTTGGCTGTCCCTTTCTTGGAAGGGCGTCGATACGACTACGCGCTAGTCATTTGCGATCCGTGTGGCGCTGCTGGACTCAACCCTGAGTATTTTCTGAAAAAGGTCGTGCGGATCATTCCGCGCGCCGACTACGTCATTATCCTCAATATCGCATATCTGAAGCGGCTCAAGGGGACTGAGAAGGGTGGCACCAAAGCGTTTGCCACTCACCGCGCACAGCATTTACCGATGATAATTCCGCGCTACTGGACCGACCTACTCAATAAAACCCGCATGGCTCAAACGATAACCCCTGTTTATCAGACCAACGGTTTTGTCTGGGTGATGATCATCGTGTCTGACTATCTGTCGGACACCGTCCTGCGCCATCCCTTTAAGGAGACACAGATCGATGGAAACCCTGAAATTGTCAGCCTTGCATCCGCATCCGAAAAATCCACGACTATCTCCAAATCAGGAAGTAGTCGATCAGATCACGGCGCAGATCAAGACGACCGGCACGTTTGACGAGGCGCATGCCCTGATCGTCCGCCCGAACGCGAGCGGGTTTGAAATCCTGTCTGGGCATCATCGTTCGCTGGCGGCAGAAGCTGCTGGCCTCACCGAAGTGCCGTGCTGGATTCGCGAGATGTCGGATGACGACGCTTATATGATGCTCGTCCTCGACAATGCGCAGTCGGCGCTGCATCCGCTGGAAGAAGGGCTGCATGCGCTTGGCGCGCCGATGACGCAGACTGAATATGGGAAACGCATCGGTAAAGCGCAGCGATCAGTTGGTGACCGAGTGACAAGCGCAAGGGTCGCAAAGTTTAGCGGATATCCGCTAAAAGACCTTATCCCACATTGGTCTGCCATTGCTCAATTCCACGTCGCCGACAAATGGCTCTGGGCAGCACTGGTTGCCGAACTGCCGATGACCGTGGAAGTAGCACGCAAGCTGGCCGGGCGATTGAAAGATATCCCGGAGCCACCGGAATGGGCCGATGCCGCAGCCATAGCAACCGCTCTGGTAGCTGGTGACATGAAACCGAAGGAAGCCGGTCGCTTCCAATCCAGAGTCGACGATACGAAAGAGGCATTGAAGGACGCCAACGCGCGCGCGCGTTTCTACACAAACCGGCTGATGGAAAAGCTGGTCGAGGCGAAACCATCGGCACTGTCTGATGTCATCGCTATCTGCGACAACATCGTGGAACGCCAGCAAAGTTTGATCCGGCGCTGGAAGCGGCGTGAACTCTGGCTGACCCGGCGCGAGGAGGAAGCCAGCAAGCGCGTTGCCAGACTGCGCGAAAATGTGTCGCTCGAAGAGTGGAAGACGCTCAAGCCCGACCAGCGGCAGATGCTGCTGACCGATGTTCCAGCCAAAGTCGGTTCCTTCAACCGGCAAGAGTCGACGGCAATCGAATGGGCACAATGGTCTTGGAATCCGGTCACCGGCTGTCTGCACGACTGCCCCTATTGCTATGCCCGTGACATCACCCAGAATGCCAAGACCGCCAGCGCATTCCCGAATGGCTTTGCTCCAACATTCCGCCCTAACAGCGTCTTCAAGCCCCGCATCATGGTGCCGCCAGCGGAGGCCGCTACCGATACCCGTTTCCGCAATGTCTTTACCTGTTCCATGGCTGACTTGTTCGGTCGGTGGGTGCCGAAGGAATGGATTGAGGCGGTGCTGCGAGAAATCCGCGACGCACCGAACTGGAATTTCCTGTGCCTGACCAAGTTTCCGAAACGGATGGCTGAATTCGACATCCCACCCAACGCCTGGATGGGCACAACTGTCGATCTACAGGCCCGTGTGCTGAATGCAGAGACGGCATTCGCGAATGTTAAATCAGGTGTCCGCTGGCTGTCGGTCGAACCAATGCTCGAACCCCTCAAATTTAAGAACCTTGACCGGTTCAACTGGATCGTGATCGGCGGCTCGACGAGGTCAACCGAAACGCCGGAATTTATTCCACCGGTCGAGTGGGTGATCGACCTTGTAAATCAGGCGCGGGCAGCTGGTCTGAAAATCTACATGAAAACCAATCTCGGCATCTCAAACCGGATCGTGGAACTACCGTTCGATGCGCCTGTCGGTGACCTGTTCGCCGACATGAAGGTCGCGCCGGACGTGTTCAAGTATCTGGGGAAAGCGAAGGTGGCGGCATGACATCGCTCTTCGACGAAGCCGCCTACGTCATCAGCACCCGACCGGAACTGGCGCGTGAGATCGTGCGCCAGTTTCTGCGAAAGCGCAGGACCGATCCTGCTCGCCGTGTCGGCCTGACTTCGCGCCAGCTGGACGCACTAACGTTCATCGAAGCCTATGCCGAAGAGCATGGCAAGATCACGCCGACCTTTGAAGAGATCGCCGTCGCCATGGATTTGAGATCGCGATCCGGCGTCTATCGCCTGCTCACCGGCCTCGAAGAGCGCGGCTATATCGTCCGGTTGCCGCGGCGCGCGCGATCCATCCAACTGGTCGAGGTGGCGTGATGAAGCCGCTCTACACCAAGACACTCGGCGATCTCTCGCTCGAAGTCTTTTACGAGTTCGATCATCACCGCTTCAAGCTGGCCATGTGGCGTGACGGCGAATGCCGGATGATCCAGTACGTCCCAGCCACCTATGAGCCGGTGTTCGGCATCGACGAGCAGGACATGTTTGCCATCGGGGTGCAGGCCGAAGAGATGGAAGGGCAGGTGCGATGACCGAAGCGCATCTATCGCGGGAGGAATATCGCCAGCTGGCAGCAAAGCCGAAGCGGTCGAAGTACGGCAACGTCAAAGTCGTGATCGACGGCGAGAGTTTCGACAGCAAGATCGAGGCGGAATTCTTCCATCATCTGCGGCTGCGCGAGCGCATCGGCG
>Ga0193743_1001160_pt1 | contig 19938 bp, 23 predicted proteins | sample L2c2metaG_FD_143038 | JGI IMG/M metagenome (GOLD analysis project Ga0193743, IMG submission 143038) | Soil microbial communities from a riparian zone of the East river system, Colorado, United States - L2c2 | ecosystem: Environmental > Terrestrial > Soil > Riparian zone | place: USA: East River... | reverse complement strand
GTGTCCGGGACCCCCAGGGTCGGGAAAAACCGTCACGATGAGTGACCCCCTTACCAGCGTGTGTGTGGGTGATGGGGTGGATCTGGTGCTGCGCTTGGGTCTCCGACCACCCCATTGCAGTGTGCACACGCAGCGACGAGGTACCGCAGGTCATCACCGGTCACGCGCCTACCCATGGTGTGGTGTGCGCAGGTGGCCTTGCCCGTGCAGCCGCGGAGCCCAAGGCGACAGCGGCCCCCGTTGGTCGCGAGGTTCGACGCGAGCACCGTTGCTCGCACGGTCCGCCATCGCCTTGAGCTCCCACCGCCCCATCCGGCGGGCACCGCTGGCCCTACCCCTCAGGTGCCCGCGGCGGGACGTCGATGCCGTGCTCTTGCAGGCGCGAGATCAGCACCTCTTGCCGATCAAGGAGCGCCGTCAACCGCGAGTTGACCACTTGATGTACGCGTTCCACGCCGATCTCCACGGCACGGACCTTGTCGACTGCGCGCGTGGTCGCGCGCCAATTACTGACCGCACCGACCACACCGACTAACGCGGTCATGAACACCCCGATTGCCGTGATCACGCCTGCCCATGTCGACGGGTTCATGATCAAACGATGGCACGTCAGGTCGACGCCACCAATCCGATATGCGGACGATCCCCAGGCGCGTGATGGTCACACCTCGGACCACACAGATAGAGCCGCGCCGGCCGGCCGCACGCCATCGAGCAATCGTCGCAGCGCCCCGCGGCCATCTGACGCTCGATCGACGCCTTACCGTCAGGCGAGGCGGTCGGCCACTCGCCTTCCAGCCAGCGACCGCACACCCGGCACGAGTGGGCCGACTTGAACACCCGCGGCACAGGGCAGCTGCCGGGCGCCGGATCCACCCGTGGGATCGATCGAGGAGCCGGCCGGAGCGAGCCCGCACGCCTACGCGCCGGCATCAGCTTCACGCCCCGTTCGTACCCGCAGCAACACGATCGCCTCCGGGTGGTCGACCGGCACCCAGTCGCCCTCTTTCGTGAGCGACATGCAACCGCGCAGCATCGCTTCGAAATGGGCGACCTCCCACGCATCCGGCATTTCGATCCGGCCACCGGCGAAGCCGCACCTACGCGCCGGCATCAGTCATCCAGGATCTTGAACGTACGGACCTCGGTTTGCACGGTGCATTCCGCGGCGACTTCCGGATAGCCCTTTTTGACGAGGGTTTGTGACAGCGAGGTGCGGATGGTTGTTTTCCATGTGGCGACCTTGACGCCCTTCACGGTGGCCTCTTCGGCATCACCCATGAACGCCTTGAGCTTCGCGTCCTCGACTTTGATCTTGTCTGTGAGGATGGCCACCTGCGCGGCGAGGGCGCGTCGACGCCGGAGCGCCGAGGCCGCCGACCGGTCGAGCGCGACGGATGGTGCCTGGTGGGCCGTGATCACGGCCGGTGCGGGCGGGGCCGCGGGTCGCGAGCCGGCGCGTGCTGAAGTACGAGCAACCATGTTTGATCAACCCTTTCGGTTGAATCGGTACAGGGGGTTTTCGTGTTGGGGACGCGCCTCGCGAGCTGTGAGGTACGGGAGGCGCGTCCCCGCGGTTGGGCTGGTGTGGCAAGCATACGACCCACACACACCGACCCGGTTGTGATCCCGTGGACGGTCAGAGTAGCCGAATCCACCACCACGCGCGACGTAGGCGTGATGCGCGTTTCGGAGCCGGTGCGTAGTACGCCGACAGCGGCCCGGGGCGTGGCGCCGGTAACGGCTCGCCGGTGGTCGGGTGCCGCGGCACCCATGGCCCGGGCGCCGGCCGGCGCATCCACTGCCCACGTTCGGGGTCTGTCCGGAATGGCATGTTTTGGGCCCTTTCTAGTCGATGATCGTTTTACGTCAATTACGTCAGTTCGGAGAGCAAGGGGTAGTTGACGTGGGCGCGCGCCCGCGTTATGCGCGCGTCACGCGCACATACGCACGTGCCGGTTTCTAGCGAACTGCACCCTGCACCCTGATCAATGTTTCCGCTGGTCACAGGTCGAATTGGCCCTGTTTTTGAAACTGCACCTCGTCGTCAGGTGCAGTTTCAGAATCGGCTGTTATCAGGTGCACGCTCGCATTGAGCCTGAATCCGGCGAACCCGCGCACACCTTGCCGGATCGCCTCGCGCATGCCCTTCACTTGCCGGAGCTTTTCGTAGAACGTCTGCGAGCCCATCGAGCGCGCGCCCGGGTTTTCCCGGCCGTCCCACCATCGGAAATCCTTGAGTAGGTCACCGCGCGGATACCAGGCTGACGGATCCATGTATCCGACGTCCTCGATCCACGCGAGCACCTTGTTGTTGCGTTGCGCAAATTCCGCGTGCACACGTGCAGCGCTTTCGCCGCGGTCGAATTCGCCGCGGACCATGAGCCCGCGCAGCGCCATGATCGCCCGATAGGCGATTCCTTCCAATTGCTCCGGCTCGACCAGCCTGCGTTTTAGGCCGCGGTCGGGTGTGGCCGGCTCATTCGGAAAGTTGATCACTTCGAATCGGCGCGTCCATCCGCTTGAGCTATCGGAGCTCGCCGGTATGCCGTTGGCGCTGAATACGTTCTTTCCCCAGAATTCGAAGTAGAATGGTTGACCGTATTTCCGCTCTCCTTTCAGCCTGTCTTCCCCCGCGAGCTCTTTGATTCGGCCGGTCGATTCGATGTACGTCGCATCGATGTCGCCGCACACGTTGGCCAGCTTGCCGAATAGCTCCGCGGTCGCGAATTTGTCGGTCGCGAAATCGGCGAGGGGCACGTTGGATACGTTGCCCTGTCCCAAAAGATGCATGATCACGTTGAGCAGCACGCCCTTGCCGTTGCCGCCGCCGCCGACGAGCAGGAAGATCCTTTGCAGGGGGTTCCCGGACATCATCAGGTAGCCGAGCATCTCCCACACGCGGGCATGGTCATCGATGGCTACAGCCTCATCAAGGAACGCCTCGAATTCGCGACAGCGTGCGTCCGGGTTCCACCGAACGGGTAGCTGCACGGTGGACACGTACATTTCATGGTGCGGCCATTCCTCCGGCTCCGGCTCCGCGTTCCACTCGACCATGCCATTGGACATGTTCACCATGCGCATGAATGGCGCCATGGTCAGCTCATCCACCTCGGCGCGGAGCACGTGCCGGATCGTCTCCGAATAGCCTGGCCGGTATAAGTCGCCGAGCATCTTGCAGATGCGGACGTGCAACTGCCGCTCGCCGGACACCCACACGCCGCCTTCATAGGCCCAGAACCGGCCATCGACCCCGTACCGCAGCGGCCCGATCGCCTGCACGGCGTGCGCGGCGGCGTACGCCCGGATGCCGTCCCGGTTGAAATACCGCCGCGGGCCGACCGGCGCCGGTTCGGGCACCGGCGCAGTCACCACGGCTCCACAGATCCACCGGCGAAGTGCGGCCGCACCTGGTCTTCGCCGTACCACTCTTCGAGCCGGCGCTCAAGCTGCACGTCCGGCGGTATCGGGTTGCGGGGCGCGAACGGCTCGACCACGTCCAGCACGGCGCCGCGGTCCGCATCGTCGGCACGCTGCGCAGCCCGGCCGGCCAGCCACGCGAGCCGGAGCGCGCGCCGTACCCGCAGATCAGCGGCCATTTCCGCGGGCAGGGTGCCCAGAATGGCCAGCCCAACGAGCGACATCGGGTTACCCTTTCCGTAGGTAGGTAGGGGTGTAGGGGTAGATATGTCGGTTGTTGCCCTCCGTGCCACGAGCGCCGTACGCCTGGATCGCGTGCGGCGCTCTCACGTTCCCGAGCGAGGCGTGAGCACGTCGAGTCCGTGATCGAGATCCTCACACTCGACCCGTTCGTCTGGCCCGTACACCGTCCAACCGGCCGCCTTGAGCTCTGCCGCGTACCGAGCATGTCGACGGCCGCGGGCAGCCTGCCGGCGCGCGGCCGTCGCCGCTTGGGTTCGATAGATCGTCATGTCCCGGGACGCTAGCACGGTTGACGATCGACCGTCCACCGTGCGACAGTGAGCGCCTTGCCGGGACCAGCCGGCCAGACGGAGAGGTACACCAGTGCCCGTAATCAAGATTGATCTCGCGGATGGGGCCGTGTTCCGCGGCCTATTCAGCCAGTCCGCGGCCGACGCGCTCACCAGGATTTATACCCGCCAGGCATTCGAGGCGGGGGACGCGCCGATCATGGCGACCCACGTCACCGATACCGCCCCTGACTGCCCATCGCACGGGCCTCATCCGCACGACGGCACCAAGTGCCTTGACTGCCCCGAATGCATGGACTCGACGGTCCAAGATCGTCTCCGTGAGCTCGGTGACGACGTGCGCTCCATCGCCCACCTCACCGTGGGCATGGCCGACGTGATCAACGCGGAAACCCCCGCGTACACCACGGTCCCCGTCTATCACCACCTGTTCATGTGCCCGCTCAACCTCCCCCGGCTCGACGGGTACGCGGAGCTCCGCGATCTCGTCGCCGCCTACGAATGGGTTGAGCAGGCGCTTGCCGCGGGACCGACCGGCCGACCGTCGTTCCAGGTGCTGGCGCTCCAGGTGCCGCAAGGCCCGGGCCCGCTTGCGTACGTCACGGCCAACTGCGTGTGGCGCCACGGGGTCGGCGACCCGATGATCACCGGGAATAGTCCGACCCACACTGACCAGGAGGTGCAGCGACACCTCCGGTTGACCAGCCTGAACCTCGCCGCCCGGATCGCGCAGATGCGCGGCGAGCCGGTGCCGACCGTGTTCTGTACCTGCGCGGACGGGTCGCCGGACGATGTCGACATCGCCGCCCCGCCGTACCGCGGCCATGTGCTGGGCACCCGGGAGTGCCGCAACGACGCGGGCGCGCTGACGGTCCTCCGGCCATGAGGCGGGTTCGCCGCTGGCGCGCCGCGCGCCAGCGGCCACCCGGCCGACACCGCCGCACCCGGTGGCGCCGCCGCCGGCCACGGACTGGCAACGTGCTCATCCCCACGTCGATCATCTCCGGCTACCTGATGATCATGGGGGGGTTATGGCTCAAGGTTTGATCATCGATGCGGGCACGCCCGGGTGGCGCGCCACGTACAACGACGCGCTTTGGTGGGTGAGACGCGACGGCCGCCGCCGGTGGGTGTTCGCGTGCGGCACCCGCTCATGCAGGAACCGGTACCACCATCAGCCGGCCACCTGGCCGCGCCAACCACGACCGAGCACCGGACAGGGGCCCACATGACCACACGCGACGGTTCACAGACCTGCGACGGCTGCACCCGCGAGCAGCAGTCCGGGGGGCCCGCCACCCGGTCGGGCCAGCACATCGGGACGCGCACCGGCACCAGCGGCGCGACGATCCCGGCCGACGCGTACCGGAGCGACCGGTGACCGTCGCCGCGGCCGTCTGGCGCGCCGCGGTCGCGGTTGGCCGCGTGCTGGCCGGCGCGGTCATCGCGGTGATCGCGATCATCCTGTTGTGTGTCGGGGGCGCGATCTTCGGCGGTCGGTTGTGAGCCCCGAGCTCCGCGCGGCCCAGTCTCACCGGGCCCTTATGCGGGCCGCAACGTGGTATGTCGAGCCGGGTGGCACCTTGACGGAGACGATCGCCACCCACACGGGTGAGCTCGCAGACTGCACCGCCTGTATCCCGCGGACGAGCGGCTATTCTCTGCCGACCCATCGGCGGTAGCCGCGCGGGACACAGCGAAGGGCCCGACCGGGTGGGGGAACGCCGGTCGGGCCCTTCGGCTTACTTCGGTGGCGGCTCAGGAGGCGGGTCGGGCTTTGCGCCCCAGTCCTCTACATAGTCGTCACTGGTCGCCATTCAGGAGTCCTCCGTCTCCTCGATCAGCGCCCGCAGTTGCGCGAGTTGTTCCGCGGTGAACGGGGCGCCCGCGTTCGGCGCGGTCACAGCGCCGATTTGCGCCGCCAACGAGGTGAGCATGACGGCGTGCCGCTTGAGCTCTTTGACCAGCCACACCTCCTCGCCAGCCTGCGGGCCCTGCGGGACGACCTCCTCCCCGTGGATGATCGAGTGGACGCGCCAGGCCTGCGCGGCTGCGTTGTCGTCCGCCATATACGGCGGATGCGGTTGAGTCATGATCTGCCCCAATCCTGTTGTCCATGATCGCTGATCGTCGGCCCGCGGGTCGCCGACCACCGATAGGTGCCCGTGCGTGAAATGGCCGTCCGTGCCCGTGTACGTCCGCCACGTCCACGCCGGTACGCCGCCGGCCGCGTACGACGAGAACATCTGACCGTGGCTGATTCCGTACTTCACCCGGGGGTCGCGCGAGCGGCGGATGCTGTCGAGCACCGCCCGGGCGTCCAGCCCGAGATCGGGACGGTCGGGAAAGTCGCCGGCCGTCACGATGTCGTTGCCCCACCCGGGGAAATCCTTCGCCGCGTGGTCGGAGGTGGAGGTGTGCGCAGCGTCGGCGATGGTGCCCCACGTGGCCGCGGCCGTACCCGGGGGCGCCGCTCGTGGCGCCTGCCACTTGAGTTGCGCGTGCAGTGCGAGGATCGCACCCGCGGCCCGCCACGCCACCGCTACGGCCGTTCCAGCCGGCCGCTTCCATCCGCCGCCAGGCCGCGGGTGGTCACCGGTCGGGCGTTCGGGGTGACGACCACGCCGACCGCGGCCGCGCCAGCGATGACGATGGTCCAGATGTCGCCCGGATCGAGTGATCCATCCGCGAACACCTGTAGAGCTGCGATCCCGCCCGCGGCCGCGGCCGCGATCAGGAACTTCCGGTAGCGCGCAAACCAGCTGGGCTGCATGTCGTGTCCTCCGTCGTGCCGTTGCCGCTCGCCGGTTCGGTCACTGTCCAGCCGCGCGAGCGGAGTAGAGCCGCCATGCGCACCTCAGCACGGCGTTTGTTCGCCGCGATCGCCGCTTCCGTGCGGCGCTGTGTGGCGCTCTGGTCAGCCATTGGCCCCACGTTACCCGACGTGCGACGCACGCGTGTCACGCACGCAGGCGCATCACCTCGAGAGTGGAGTCGGCGTTTGCCCCGCCGTCGACCTGTATGGTGCCGCTGCCGGCCGACCGGACGAAGAAGAACCCGACCGTGGTCTGTCCCGCGGCCGGGATCCACGACTTGCTGAGGTACACCGGGGTCGATTTGCTGGCGATCGGTACCCCGAAACCTTGCGTGCGGAGCAGCGTCCCGGCCGTGGTCACCGTGGCGCCCACCGCCGCGCGGAGCCTGAACAGCGCGAACACATCTGCAACGGTGGCCTGCCACTGACCAGAGAACACCGACCGGTACCTCGACACCCCATCGGCAGTGAACGTCGTACTGATGAAAATCGTTTCTACCGCGGCCACGCCGGACACGACAGCGCCGGCCACGGTCTCGTTGACCCACGTCGCCGCGCCGAGCGTCGTCAGGTCCGCATCGACGTCGGTCGCGAGGGTTTGGATGTGCTCCCAAATACGGGTGTGCCCGGTCGCCGCCGGATAGGTCAACCCCCAAGCCGCGGTTGTTGGCATGGCCCCTTCCTCTCTTCACGCACTGTAACTGTGATCATGGCCCGGGCTGACCGCGCACGGCCACGCAAGGAATCCAGATAAAACTCGCTCCACTATGGAGTCACGGTCCGTGTTCATCGCTGCCAGATCATGGTCAGCGCGAACGCCGGTGACCAATCGCCGGTGCCCGCAAACCGTACGTACGGTGAGCCGGAGCCGTCGAAAAACGCGATTCCGCCGGCGGTCCCGTCCACCATCGCTTGCGCCCAGGATTGCGGGATCTGAAAGTTGTTGTGCGTGTTCCCGACAGCGAGCGACGGGCCGCCCGTGCTCGACGTGAGCGTCGGGGCGCCGCCCGGCCGGGTGCTGTTGGTCATGAGCCGCATCGTGGTCGCCTGCGCGGCGTAGATCCCGCCGGATAGCCGTTGGACCTGAATCCGGGCGTACGTCACGGTTGCGCCGGCCAGCGACCGGGGCCCGGAGCCGTAGAACACGGACCCCGTGTGGTTGCCGTTCCCGCCGTACTGGCCTTGATAGACGGCCGTGTTGTCGGTCCGCCACCGGGTCGCCTGCCAGGACCGTGTTTCGACCGGGCCGAACACGCTGGTTCCGTACACCGTGCCCGGCTTGGGCACGGGCGCCTCCTCGTTGCCGGTGCCGCCCACCGGCGGCACGGGCGCGGCCGCCCACACCCGGCCGATCACGAACCACTCGGACCCGATCCGGTGCACCGCCACGACGTCGCCGGACGACACCGGAACATCTCGGAAGGTGTTGACCGTGGTCACGGTGCCGTTCACGTTGACGGTCACCGTCTGTCCGGTCTTCGCCGCGGTCGCCGTGCCCAGGAACGCGCCCGTTCCGGTCAGGTCTGTCTTGGTGTCGGCGAGGTCGCTCATGTGATCGCCCGTACCCGCAGCGTTTGGGCGCCGCCGCCCGGGGTGTAGGGCAGCGTCAGATATTCGACCGAGCAGAGCAGCGCGGGATAGTCGTCGGTCGTGATCGTGACGACGTCGCCGGTTTGCAGCCCGGGATGCGGGACCATGTCCACCCGGAATTCCAGCGACGTCGAGCGCTGCAACCGGGCCAGGACGGTGTCCGCCGCGGCCGACGCCTGCGCAACCGTGGTCAGCAGCGGCGAGGCGTAGAAGTACGGCACCGGCAGCGGATTGAAGGGCCCGGCCGCCGACTTCGGCCCGGTGGTTGCGTACGCCACGCCCTGAACCTGCGTCCCGTCCGGCGCGGTGCCCCGGGCCACGACCGCGGTTGCCGCGCCGTCGCGGGTCGAGTTGCCGGCCGCCTGGATCACGGTCCCGCCGACTCCGTCCGTCAGCGCGAGCACGGACGTCGCCGACTGTGTGGCTGGCACGACCAGCAGGTACCCGCCTGCGTCCACGTACGCGTCAGCCGGCCACGCGTCGATGAGCTCCATCACCGCGGACAGCCTGTCCTCGTCGTAATTGATGTTGGCTGGCACCGATCGGTCGACCAGCCCTCCGTCTACGACCACGGTCAGCGCCGGCTCGATCAGTCCGCGGAGCGTGGATACGAGCGTGCCGGTCGGCTGGTATGGCGACACCAGCCGTGCCTCATCGATGAGCGTGAGCAGACCGGTCGCTGTGACGTTGACGGTGTCGCCGTCCGTCGCCGATTCCTGGATCACGAACCAGCCGCGCTGAAACCACTCGATCCGGTCGCCGTCGAGCCCGATCCCGAGCTGCACGCGGAGCCGCTGTCCGTTTGCTGACAGCGGATGCGTCGCCGTGGTCGGCGACCAGGACGTGTTGCGGTCGAGCCGCGGCACCGACAGGGTCACCCGCTCCGGCACGTGCAGGGTCCTGTCCGCCTCCTCGGTCGCCGAGTCGATGGGGACCGATGCGGCCAGCAGATCGCCGCCCAGCCAGGACTCCACCGCCACGTGATAGGTGTACGACCGGGTGAGCGCGCCGGTCGCCGCGGCCGACAGCGCGATCACGAGAAGTCGCCTTGAGCCAGGGCGAGCAGCGTGGCGTAATCGTCATCGATGTCATCGAGCACGCCCGGGGTGTAGACGTCTGCGATGTCTTGCAGCGTGAAGCCGGGCGATTCCAGGGTGTCGGCCCACGCTTCCACCTCGATCGCTTCAAGCACCAGCCGCCGCCGCTGATCGGTGCCGTCTTGGCTGAACCGTCGTTCAGTCACGCTGCGCACTACGATGTAGCAGTCGACCCCGTCATACCCGCCCGGTTGGCGGATATGGATGATGCCCTCAGTCGCGCCCGCGACGAGCGCCATCACGTTATCCCGGGCCGACGTCGTTTCCGTATAGAGTTCGATCGATCCTTCGAATCCGACAAGCGCGCCGGACACCACGACGTTGCGGCCACCGACCCGGTAGGTCGATGACTGCCGGCCATACGCGCGTTCCGGCCACGCCATGATGGTGACCTCGGCCGCGGCGCCGGTCACCGCGTCTGCGAGCACCACCTTGCCGCCCGGCAGCGAGTACGTCACGGCCGCTGTTGCGAATTCGGTGCCGTTGACGATGACCACATAGGACACCGGCACACCGAACGGCAGTTCGGCATCGACGCGCAGGAACGCTGTCGAGTCCGCCGACGCGTCGGCACCGCCACGGATCAGCGTCCGGACGCCACCGACCACCCGATAAATCGATACCGCGTCGCCGGCCAGGATGAACGAGACCGAGATCAGCACCCGCGGGGGGTACACGTCTTGGGCAACCACGGTGATCGTCGGTGCCGGATCGAGGAAGATCACACCCGTGATGTAGTTCGCCGACACGCCGCCCGTGATCGTCCACGAGGTGGCCGTCAGGCTTGACGCCGCCGTGGTCTGGATTTCGTAGTCCCACACCATGGCGGCGTCATCGCCGAGCGTCGATATCGCCTCGCCGATCTCGACCCGCGAGCCGCCCAAGGTGGCCGCCGATGTCCAGTCGTCTTTGCGCCACGCGACGTACAAGGCCATGCAGTTGTCCCGGCCGGGCGCCACCGCCGCCGGCAGTGCCGGGTTCGCCGCCGTCCCTGATGCCGTGGCGTACTTGCCGCCGATGTCGCGCAGCTGCGTGTTTCGGAACGTCGCCGCCTGCGCGAGCGTGTCGGCATTCGCCAGACCGGGCGCGAACACCACGGACGGCATCGTCCATGATCCGTCGTACACCCGGCCGAACACCTGCACATTGGCTGTCGACGCGAAGATCGGTAGGCGTGTCCAGTCGGCCGGAGTGCTCGGCACGGTGACCGTGGCCACGTTGTTGCGGCTCGACGCCAGGATGACCACGGTGTCACCCACGGTCGGGGTGGCGAACCACGGCGGGTTGAGCGTGGCGTTGTTGCCAGTGACCGCCGCACCGGCACCGATGAACGTATGCGCCGGCATGTCAGCGCCGCCCTACGCGAGCACGCCACCCGGTGCGGCGTTCGGACTCCGTGACCGCTTTTGACACCATCTCCCGGAACGGACGGCCGTCCAATGTGACCACATTCGTGACGTTCACCTCTGCCGGACCGCCGACCCGCGAACCGCCCCCAGCACCGACGAACGCCACCGACTGGCCGGCCGCCCACTGCGCCGGGGCCCACGCGGAGAACCGAGAGAACGCCGTCTGCCCGCCGCCGCGGCCGGGCAGCGCCGCGTTCGATCCCGTGTAGTTCTCCTGAATCCGCACGGTCTTGATCGTCACCACGACCAGCCGCGGGATACCGGCGAGCTCATTGTTGACCTTGGTGGCGAACGCTGCGAATTGCTCGGCCGCTTGCTTCAATTTCGGCCCTATGCCAGGGATCCAGCCGAACGCCGCCGCCGCACCGGCAACCATGAGACCCAACTTGTCCAAGATCACCCGGACCAATTGCTGGACCACCATCTGCACCGCGTCGGCCGCCGACCGCCACGCGGCATACATCTTGGAGAGTCCCTCGATCGACCACCCGATCACTTCGATGATCTTCCCGAGTACCCGCACGATGTCGCCGATGGCCAGGGCCGCCCCGGGCGCGCCCTGGCCGATCGATTCGAAGAACTTCCCGATCGAGGTGCCGAGCCCCGGCATCACCTTCGCCAGGGCATCGAAGACCGGTTTTGATTGCTCGGCCGCCCGGGCAATCCCGGGTAACGCTTTCTCGGCCATCGACGCCAGGGCAGGCGCTAGCTTGTCGATGATCGGCGCGAGACTCTTGCCCATGCCGTTGATCGAGGGTGCCATCCGGGCCATCGCGTCGCCGAAGGTGCCCGCGGCCCGGGCAAGTGGCCCCTCGAATGGCTTCCCGAAATCGGCGAAGGCTGCCTTAGCCCGGTCACCGAACACCTTCCACGCCGCCTGCACAGCGGGGGATTTCGCCGCCGCCATGATGCCGGCTCCGAGCACGGCGCCGCCGATGCCGAGCAGCACGCCGGACGCCAGGGCCGCGCCGAGGAGCGGACCCGCCGTGAGCGCCGCCGCGGCCACCGACGCGACGATTGCCCCCGTGATCGCGGGCCCGCCCGCTTGCAGCGCGCCGGACATCGAAGACGACATGCGCGCGCCGATCGCGGCCGCCTTTTCGCCCATGCCGGCCATCGAGCCGATCACCCGGCCGGAGAACCCGCGGCCGATCCCGTCACCCGACTTTGCCCAGTCGTCTGCGCGTTTGCGCATCTTCCCGAACGACGATTCGACGTGCGCGAGCGCACGCGTCATCCCGGTTTGGGTGTCCTTTGCCGCCTTATCGAGGGTCTTCAATTTTGTTGCGGCCGACGTGACCCCGGGCCCGGTCTTGTCCCGGCCGATCAGGTCAAATTCGACGTCGCGGTCAGCCACCGGTCTACCCCCGCCGGATGGTGTCGAGCGCGCGATCGACCGCGGTCACGGCCGCGGCGCGCCACTCGCGCGCCTCGCTGGCCGGCTCCGTGAAGAACCCGGACGGCACCGACTGGTTATGCCACGAGCCGGGGCCGCGCCGCCCCCAGGACGGAGCGCGTACCCGGCCGCCGTCGATGCGTCGCATGTCCGACTTCCCGCCGGTCGAGCTCCGGCCGCCCTTGAGCTTCACGCCCGCAGACCGCCCGGCCGTTTTGATCACGGCCGTGATCCGGACCTTGGACACCCACACATTCAGACCGCCGCGGTGAGGCAGGATCGCCAACGCCCGCGCCTTGATCGACTTCCGGACCGCTGGCACCGGCTTGCGAATCTCCGCGCGCAGATGCGTCAGCAGGGTCTTGCGGTTTTCGAAGCGCCGGAGGTCCCGCACGAGATCATCGATGCTGCCCATGCGCTCAACCTCCCATCGCTCGTTCCGCCCTGGCCTGCGCGGCGCGTTCGTCATTAAGTAGATCAACTAGTGTGGCGACGTCCCGCGGGTGCCATTGCAGGAGCTCGGTCAGCCCAAAACCTGATGCTCTCGCAAGTGCGACGAGGGTTCCCCGGACGGAGCCGGCCGGCCAGGGTCGCCGGCATCATCCGGCAACGCCGACCCCCGGATCTCCTCCAGCGATGTGACCTCCAGGCATTGGTCGGTCCACGCGTCCCACGGGTCGGTGGTCAACTGCTGACGGACCGATGCCGACCACGCGAGAAAGCGGATGAACGCCATCCCCCGGGCCGCATACTCCGCGAACCCGCACCCGAACGGCTGCACCTCCCACCGGGCGATGTCGCGCTGATCGGCCACGACCTCATAGGTGCGGCCGTCCGCCATCTCCACTTCGAATTCAAACAGCAGGTTCTTAGCCATCGACCGTTGTCACCGTTCCCGTGGTCGGTACCGCGTCGCCGCTCTTCGCCGCCGCCGCCCGTTCCGCCTCGCGCGCCGCCGCCCGGCCGACCGCCTCGCCGTCGACCCGCTCGATCGTGACGACGTCGCCGCCAATGTCGAGACTCACGACGTCAGCCGGTGCCAGCCCCAGCTCTGCACACAAGTCATTGAAAATCGACGCGTCGGAGTAGGTAACCGGGGGCGCCTCGCCCACGTCGTCACGCCGGAGCGCCCCGCTCTTGCCGCGTGCCAGCACCCGGAATCGGTCGCCGATGCGTCGCTCCTCGGTGATGGTCTCCGCGGTCGCTGGCGCGTCGTGGCCGCGGTTGGCCTTGACCGTCGATGGGCTGCCCGTCGAGCCGTCCATGACGCTGCTCTGCCGTCCGCTACCGTCCCTCGTCGTTGCCATGATCGTTTCCTCTCTCACGCGCTGTCGGCGAATACGGGCGCCCCGACCACCGGCAACACGATATCGGCCATCATGAATTTTCCCTGTTCGCCGCCGAACGGCATGGGCAGCGCGATGACGCTGAATGTCGCCTTAGGCTGCGTACTTCCGGTCTTGAGTTGCAGCACCACCGCGAGGGTCGTGCCGGATGCCGTGCGGAGCGCTTTGGCCAAACCGCCGGTGCTGTTGATCTGCAACCCGGTCAGCTCCAGCGACCACACCGTGGAGTCGACGTCCTGTACGACGCCGTCCGGTACGAGCGTGCGCACGGTCTGGATCGGGGTGTCCGGTACGAGGGTGGCCTTAGTGACTTGGTTGGCGTATTCCACGGTGGCGATGGTCACGAGCGCGTCGCGGTACACGAGCGCTCCAGCGGGTGCGGGCATCATTCGCTCCTTGTCGAGATCATCAGGCAGAACTGCTCGCTGCCCGCGGCTGGGATCAAGAACGGCTCGCCCTTGTCCACGAACACGACCGGCGACAAGCCATCGACCACTGCGTCGAAATGCGCGTCGATCCAGTCGGATGCGGCCCGCTCATCCTGCGGAAGGAACACGAACACGCGCCAGGTCACGATGAACGCTCGACCCTCGTCGCGTTCCATCGGCCCGAGCAGCGGCCACGCGTCACCCGGCCGCGGCGTGGTCGGCCGGTATTCGTAGCCGATCACGCCGTCGATCGTGTTCAGGGCCGCGGCGAGCTCGGCGCGTTTCCCAACGAGCGTCATCCGATGACCAACCTTCGATATGGCGCCTCGAGACGGCGTACCTCCGGATCGCTGCCAGGCAGCACCGTCACACCGCTCTCCGCATCGCCTTGCAGCACCGCCAGGGGGAGTTGCCGCATGGCCAGGTTGCGCTGCACTCGCCGCAGCAGCGCCTGCCGGAGGTCGGCCGGATAGACCGCACGGACACCGCACCGGGCCTGCTGAGCGGCCACCTCAGCGTCGAGCGCGTCTTGGAGGTCCGCGGTATCCCAGGACGCCGCCCCTTCGCGCAGGTACGTCGCCACGTCGCCGACGAGGGGCATGCCGGCCGCGGTCGTGGCCGCGGCCACGAACGCGGCGAAGTCGGCCGCATCGTCGGCCGTGATCACCCGGGCGACGTACCGGCCGGCCGTGGCCACGACATAGGTCAGCCGGTACCAGCCGGCGCCGGCCGCGGTGAACGCGGGCGCCGCGGTGCCGCCGGCCGGCAGGGTGATCACGACGGTGGGCGCGGCGTCGACCAGCGTGCCGTCAACGTCGAGGGTCTCGAGGTCGAGCAGCCAGCCGGAGCCCACGGAGAGCAGCGCGGACTGTCCGCTGCGCGCCCGTATCGTCATGATCCACCCCCTGTCCGGTTTTCCCAAGTATTACCGTTATTACCGTTTATACCGGGTCGTAGATGAGCTCGCGCACGCCGTTGATGTCGGAAATCGCCGTGGCCTTGTACCCCCACAGTCCAATGTAGACGTTGGCCACCTCGGTCTTGTCGATGTCGATCCGGTTGGGGACCGTCGCCCACCCGTGCACCGAGTCGCGGTCGAAGAGGTACGACGACGCCGCAACGACGCCGGTCGCCGCCAGGGCCCAGGCCGGATAGAACAGCACGCCGTTCACGTCGAGCGCAGCGAACCTCGAGGTCACCGTGCCGACCGCGTTCATCGGCCCGAGCGCCGGATAGAGCCGCCTGCCCGTGGTGTCCTTTGCAGCAATCAGCGCCTTATACAGGTCGATCTGGGCGAAACCGACATCCATGGTGAATCCGCCGCGAATGTACTGCAACGCGGCGAACGCGGCCGTGATCTCCGAATCGAGGGTCTGGCCAGTCGTGCCGCCGCCCGTGGTGAACGTAATCCCGGTCGGCGTGGCCGCATCGAGCACGGCCACCGCGGACGCCTCCAGCGCCTCATACCAGGCCGCTTCCATCCGCCGCCAGATCAGCGCACCCACCTGCGGGTTACCGCCCTGATCCCACGTCTCACGGCTGAGCTTGACCTTGCCGGAGACCGCCGATGGCGTCACCGTCTGCCCGGTCGCGACGAACGTACCCAGCGACGGCTCCGTGCCTTCCACATGCGCGGCGACCAGCCCGGACGCCGACGAGAATTTCGGGAACGTGAACGGGGTGATATCCGGCAAGGTGCCCTTGTTGATCGACTCCCAGACCGGGTACCGGAACGCGCGCTGATCGACGTACATATCGGGGCGCTGTCGGGTCGGGTTGAGCTCATCGACATCAGTCGTGATCACGAACTGCTCACTGACGAACGTCAGCGCCCGCTGGTATGCCGCGGTGTCGCCCCGCTCGATCCCGTTGAACAGGTCCGACGAGAATTCGTGGGAGCCGGGTTGCAGGTTGCCGATCCGGTCGAAGGTGTACGGCACCGGGTCGCGCACGAGCGCCGCGGGCCCGCGGGTCGGGTCGACCACCTGACGCACGTCCGGCACGACCGCCGGCGCAACCACGGGCGCGGCCGTGGGTGGCGTCCAGCCCATCGCCTGGAATGCGGCCGCCATCTGCTGAGGTGTGGGCCCGGCCGGGGCCACCGGCGCCGGTGCAGGCGCGGGGGGCAGCGTGGCCACGAACGTGGCCGGTGGCGCGAGTGGTGCGGTTTGGCAGGCCGCGCCCACCGCGTGCATCTGACCGCATGTGGTGCACGGCATGGCGTCTCCCTCTGGATCCCGGCTCGCGGCCAGTGAGGTCACGCGAGCGTCATCGAAAGCGGGCATCGCGGTAATCGACACCTCGCGCAGTGCCGCGAGGTGTACGAGGTGCACACCCGCGTTTTCTGGATCATCGGCGACGCGTTCGAAGTCGACGCCGACCGACAGCCCGTCGAGCACGCCATCCTCAGCGAGCGCCAACACCCGGTCGCCCTCGATCCCGCGAGCCACCCGGAATTGCATCTGGACACCGTCCGGGGTCTCCGTCAGTTGGATCGCGTGTCCTACCGCCTGCGAGTAGTCGTGATCCCGCAGGAGCTTGACCCGCCTCAGGTCGGACCAGCGCAGCGAGCTCGCGGCGAACCGGAACCGGTTGCCGTTGCGGACCGCGATCCGGCCGTACGGCAGCGCCAGGCCTGCGATGATCCGCTGCCCCACGTCGACGGAGAACCGCGCCACCGGTATGTCCGCGGTGAAGGCCACACGGTCGCCATCGAACGTGATCGTCCGCTGGAGGACCGCGGCTAGACCGTGGTCGACCCGCGGAGCGGCCGGCTCCGGCGCCGCCGGGGCAGCGGGCGCCGGAGCCGGGAACGCGCCCGGGGGCAGGGCCGCGCGCCGCTCGTCGGCCCGGACCTCTTCCACGGTCATGGCCTGCATGGCTACCGCCTTTTCGTACACTGACCACCGCGTCAGCGGGTCGGCCCGCATGTAGTCGTCAAGCCTGAAGTTGACCATGAATCCGCGCTTGGTGACGTCACCCATGCCAAGCCGGTCGGTAATAGCACGCATGTACGGGGAGAGGACGTCGTTGATCCTGTCCTGCCGCCGGTCGGTGGCGTTCTGGTAGGTCCGCGACGTCGTGGACACCCCCAGGTCTTCCGGATCGAGCCCGAGTAGGTTCGCGATGTCCAGCGTCGCCTGCCGTTGCAGGTCGACTAGTTGCAGGTCAACCGGGGTCGGCGTGTCCACCGTGTTGTATTTCAGCGCCGCCGGCACGTACGCGGTCGACCGTGCTTTTCGGGCCACGCGCCACTCCGCGAGCAGCGCCTTCACGTCATCGTCATCGACTGGATCCGCGCCCTCCGCGGGGGTGAAGAAATCGGCTGGCCGCGGGTCGTCGGCGTACATGGCCGCTGCCCGGTCGAGCAGCATGGCGCGGCGGATGGCCCGGCCGCCCACGCGCAGCAGCGCCGGGTTCGGGGAGTCGAATCGGATCACCAGTGTGGCCGCGAGCTCGTGTCCGTCGACCCAGACGACGCGCTTGCCGCGCGGGTCGATCCCGGACGGCAGCGGAGCCGGCGCGCGGCCGATCGGCGGATTCAGCGACACCGACGAGTGGTCGAGGTGTCGCGCGTACACGGGATAGCCGTCCGCGGCGAACGCTGTTATGCGCCACCAGGAGGTGCCCTCAAACAGCAGGTCTTCGATCGTCTGCGCCAAGGTCACGACGTTGGGCACGTCCGGATCGATCTGTTCGAGCAGCGGGTTGCGGACGATCCGGAGATCAGGTCCGCGCTGCTCTAGGGGAAGCGTCGAAATGGAGCAGATCAAGTTACGGCCACGCTGCACGGCCGGTACCGACAGCGCCGCTGTGCGGCTGACCGTGGGCGAGTCCGCGCCGCCGGTCATCTGGTAGATCACTTGGTCAATTGGGCGTGGGGCAGACTCCGAAAACGTCTCGCTGGCGCCCGTGAACAACGCCCAAGCCCGCCTGAAGATCCCCATGGGCGCAAGCATACGGCCACGACATCGGCATTATGACGCGACGACAACGCGCGGTTTCCCAACCGCGGTCGGCAGCGTGCGCGCCAGATGTACCGCGCCGGCCGCCGCGTACGCCGCATCACAGTGCCCCTCGCCTTGCCGCTCGAACCGCCACCTGTCCTCTCGCCAGCGCTTAGACGCGCCTGTGACATGACGGTTCAGTAACGGTTCGTCGGCGTGAACGACACCCCGGGTCGACACCAGACCCGCGAATCCCATGCAGACCGCCGACACTTCGGCCGTGATCTCTGCGACCGTGATGCCGGCCGGTGGCCACGCGGTCCGCCCCTTGCGCTCCGCGAAGTCGGCCGCCATCGCCGCCGCGGGCCCGTTCGGGAACCAGCCGAACACCTGTGGCCGGACGCGCCGGAGCAGCCCGGGGAGCGCCGCGCGGAGTTCCGCGGTCGCCTTGAGCCCGGACCACGCCTGTACGACTTCCACCCGCACCCGGCCGTCAGGCAGCACCGCCGCCGCCGACAGCGTGGCGTGCTGAAGGTCCGGGGAGATGTCCGCGACCGCGCCCAGTCTCGAGCGCAACCCCGACAGATCCCCGACAACGTGGCCATCGGCCCAGGCCGCGGCGTCGATGGCGGCGTCGAGCGACTTGACCCGCATGCACATGGCCTCGGTTTTGAAGCCTGCCTCTTCCGGACTCCCCGGGTTCTTCGCAACGCGGGCCGCCGCGCCCGCGATCGTGTCGACGTCGAGCCGCCGCCCGAGGTTCGGGTTTGCCGCCTTCCACCCGGCTGGATCCCGGACGTCGGTACCGTCCCGGGCTGACCATTCGAGCAGCCCTAGCCGCGGGTCGCCGGTGCCGTCCGCGATGAAGTCGAGCGCGGACTCACGCAGCGAGTCCAGCACCACCGACGTGTCATCACCCTGATTGGAGATCACGAACGCTTGCCCGAACGGCCGCGCGTTCATGGCGTTGTAGGCCGCGTTCCACGCCGACCAGTCCTGATGTTCGCGTATCTCGTCGCAACCGAGTCGATCGATCGACAGCGAGCGGCCACCCTTTCGGTTACTCGCCGCGATCTTGAGTTTGCAGCCGTCGATGGTCCGCATGTGGACGTCGTTGTTGCCCTTGAGCACGCCGTTGCGGGGGATGTCGGCAGCGAGCTCCGGCACGGATTCGGCCATCTCGACCGCCTGTGACCAGGCCTCTTTGGCGTATTCGAGGTTGGTCGAGGTGAGCACGGTCAGCGGCCACTGCTCGATGAACTGCCAAAACAGGGCCAGCACCTTGAAGAGGTGCGTCTTGCCGTTCTGCCTGGCTACCAGGATCAGCACGATGCGGAACCGCGGACGGCCATCCGGCAGGAGCTCGCCGGCATGGATGACCGCCCACTCTTGCCACGGGTCGAGCGGCTGGCCGAGCACGTCCCGGGCGAAGTCGATCACCGCGAAGCCGTACGACGTCTCCGGGGTCAGCTCACGCTGTGGAGGGGTGAACAGGCGCGCCTCTGTGCACCCGAGCAGCGGCGCCGCGTTCAGCGCGGAGCTTGGCGAGTGCGTCACCAACCGGACTGACAACGGGAGCACCTCCCTTCACAGCCTGGCTACGCGACGTCACCGTGAGACCCAGACTCGCGAGCCCGGCAAGCAACTTTGGGCCCAGATCAGACGCTACGGAGTGTTCGGCGAGCGCCTGCCGGATCTTCCGGAGCGCTTCCGCGCCGCGGTCATCGCCGCCCAGGTCCGCCCTCACGATGCGCTCCAGCACCTCCAGATGCTTGCCGTACATCGCCGCGGGGGTGGCCTCATCGATCAGTACGGCGTACCGCTTGACCAGCGCGACAGTGCCAGCGTCCCGCGGTTCGGTTGCCGCCGCGCGCAGCGCCGCGGCAACCGCCCGCGTCATGGGCCCGCGCGTCGTCACGGTGCGTCGCCGCCGGCCGAGAGAGAGAGAGAACAG
>Ga0193743_1001159_pt1 | contig 19945 bp, 23 predicted proteins | sample L2c2metaG_FD_143038 | JGI IMG/M metagenome (GOLD analysis project Ga0193743, IMG submission 143038) | Soil microbial communities from a riparian zone of the East river system, Colorado, United States - L2c2 | ecosystem: Environmental > Terrestrial > Soil > Riparian zone | place: USA: East River... | reverse complement strand
GCTTCATCTTCGGGTTCCAGCGCCGGGTCTGGTGCCCGAAGTGGACACCGCTCTCCAGCAGCTGACGCATGGTCACTACGGCCATGGTGGGGTACTCCTCGTGTTGTCCCTGGTTGTCACGCCGGCCGGCTGGCCGAGCGTCCTGACGCCCGGCCGCCGGTCATGGTGGGCCCAATCAAGATCAGGACCAGGGGACCGTCGCTCACCTCGGGCCACAAGGACCCGGATGCGAGAAGGGCGCGCGAGGTCGACCGCCCTGCGGCGGTCGCCAAAACCCAAGTGTACGCGGTCTATCACGGCGCTCCTTCCCCACCTCGGTGGGCGCTTCCACCAGGGCAAGTAGTGCTCTTGCGTCGGTTATGTAGTCGGTTGTCGCTTGTCGCGTTTTGCACGTTCAGATCAAGATCTGAATCGCTCGGCCAGGCCCGCAGAAGCACGACCATCACGCTGGCCACGGTGGCTTTCGGGAGCCCAGCTGGACGTCGCCTCCCGCGGCAGGACGCCGTCACCTCACCAACCGATCCGCACCGCCCAGCACCGACACGCACCGACCAGGCGGAAGTCGCAGCCGCTCGGACCGCCGCCGCAGGGCCGCGTCTCGCGCGGCCCGCAGTCGTTCATCCAGCTCCGCCTCCGTCAGGAGGCTCATCGTGGCCCGCCGCTCGCCTCTCGCGTCGTTCGCACCTCTCATCCATCCCAACCTCCGCCCTGTCTTCGGCTCTGACAGCTCGGGCCACCGACGCCGCGTTCCTCACGACCCACCGCGACATTCGGGAGTTGTTGTGGGTCGGGTCGGGCCGGCCGCGTCACACAGACCATCTCGATGACGTCGACGATCACGGCACGCACCGCCAAGGCCCGCACGACCAACGCATGCGTTCGAACGCGATGCCGGCCAGCGCGCGTCGGCCACCAAACCGAGACGGAAGGCACGGCACCGCACCCGCCCGGTTCGCCACAGCGCTCGGGCTCGAGATCTCGCCGACGCGTGCCGGCATCACGCCCCCGGCCCAAGGCGGCTCCGGACACCGTCATGGCGGATCGTCCTCGGTGGCGCGGCGGCGCGTCGTCACCAGGGCGTAGCCGCCGTCGCGGCGGGTGACGAAGCCGAGCGTTTCCAGCAGGGTGAGTTTGCGCAGCGCCGTGCGGATGTCGACGCCGGCCCGGGTGGCCACCACGTCGGGGCTGATCGCGCCGCGCCGGGGCATCGACTCCAGCAGGAAGCTGGCCTGGTCGTCGAGTTGGTCGCGCGGGTGTTCGGGCCCCTGCGGCAGCGGCGCCAGGTCGGAGCCGATCCGGCCGACCTCTTCGAGGACATGGCCGACGCTGGTCACCAAACGCGCCGACTCGTGCTGCCGCAGGATCTCGTGGCAGCCGACCGACATCGCCGAGGTGACCGGGCCCGGGACCACCAGCGCCGGGCGGTGCAGAGCCAGCGCTCGGTGCATGGTCTGCGTCGCGCCGCTGCGCGCGGCCGCCTCGACCAGGACCGTGCCGCGGGTGGCGGCGGCGATCACCCGGTTGCGGATGAGGAAGCGCGGGCGCAGCGGGTCGGCGCCGGGCGGCCACTCGCTGATCAGCAAACCGGTCTCGGCGACCCGGTCGAAGAGGGCCGTGTGCGCGACCGGATAGGCCCGCTCGATGCCGCACGCGAGGACCGCGATCGTCAGCCCGCCCGCCGCCAGCGCGCCCCGGTGGGCGGCCGCGTCGATCCCGAACGCGCCGCCCGACACGATCGTCCATTCGCGCTCGGCCAACCCGTAGGCCAGGTCCGTGGCGACGTGTTCGCCGTATTGCGTCGACGCCCGCGACCCCACGATCGCCACCGAGCGGTCGAACGCCTCGGCCAGGGGCCACGCCCCGCGTACCCAGATGCACAGCGGCGGCGCAAGTTCGCGGTCGACGCGTCTGTCGGCACCGGGGAGCCGGATGTGTTCGAGCGCCGACACCTGCGTCGGCCAGTCGTCGTCTTCGGGGACCACCAGGCGCGCGCCGAGCCGGTCCCCGGTCGCCAACGCCGTCTCGGCCAGCGGGCGGGGATCGCCGGCACCCAGGCGGGCCTGGACGGCCTCGCGGGCGGCCTGCGCGCGGCGCTCGCCGGCGAGCGCCATCGCCAACGCGACGACCGGGCCATGCCGGGCTACCAGCCGTTGCACCGCCCGGGTGCCGGGCTCGGCGAGCATCGTCAACGCGACCCGGGCCAGCTTGATCTCGGTGTCAGACATTGAGCCGCCGCCCGCCGCCGGTGCGCAGGGCCAGCGCCTCTCCGACGTCGTCGGCCATGGGCCGGTCGCGGCCGTCGAGGTCGGCGATCGACCAGGCCAGGCGCAGGACCCGGTCGAAGCCGCGGGCCGACAACCCGCCGCTGTCGAGCCGGTTCCGGAGTGCCTGGGTGTCGCGCAGTGGCAGTCGCCAGGGCGGTTGACGCAGTTGGGGGCCGGGCACCTCGGCGTTGACCCGCCACCCGTCGACCGACCACCGGGCCCACGCCGCCGCCCTGGCCTTGGCCACCCGCTCGGCCACGTCTGCGGACGGCTCGCCGGCCCGGCTGGGGGTGAACAGGTCTGCCGCGGTGACCGGCATCAGCTCGATCTGCACGTCGATGCGATCGAGCAGCGGACCGGACAGCCGGCCCAGGTAGCGGCGGCGGGCCACCGGCGTGCACTCGCAGTGCGCGTCGCCCAGGGGTGTCGCGCATGGACACGGATTGGCCGCGACGACCAGTTGGACCCGCGCCGGGTATTCGGTGGTGCCGCCGGTGCGGCTCAGCAGCACCCGGCCCGACTCCAGCGGCTGGCGCAGCGCTTCGAGGGCTCTGGTGGCGAATTCGGGGGCTTCGTCTAAAAACAGAACGCCTCGGTGGGCCAGCGAGACCGCGCCGGGGCGGGCCAGACCGGAACCGCCGCCGACCAGGGCCGCCAGCGTCGCCGAGTGGTGCGGTGCCTGGAAGGGCGGCCGGCGGAGCAGCCGGCCGCCGGCCGGGAGCAACCCGGCGACCGAGTGCAGCGCCGAGACCTCCAGCGCCGACTCGTCGTCGAGCAGCGGCAGCACCGACGGCAACCGCTCGGCCAGCATCGTCTTGCCGGCGCCGGGCGGGCCGAACATCGCCACGTGGTGCCCGCCCGCGGCGGCCACCTCGATCGCGCGCCGGCCCAGCGCCTGGCCGGCCACGTCGGCCAGGTCGGGCATCGGTAGCTCGGGCGGTGGCCGGTCGGCGGGCGGGTCGAGCAGCGCGGCGCCGGACCGGACGAACGCCACCAGCCGGTGCAGGGTCTCGACGGCCTTGACCGTGATGCCCGGCACGACGGCGGCCTCGGCGGCGTTGGCCAGCGGGACCACCGCGTGGTGCACACCGGCGCGCAGGGCCGCGACCACCATCGGCAGCACACCCCGGATCGGGCGGACGCTGCCGTCGAGCCCAAGCTCGCCGAGGATGACGACACCGTCGAGGGCGGCCAGCGGTAGCTCGCCGGCCGCCCCCAACAGCGCGGCCGCGATCCCCACGTCGAAGGCAGAACCGTGTTTGGGCAGGGTCGCGGGCAGCAGGTTGACGGTGATGCGCCGGTTTGGCCAGCGCTCACCGGAGTTGACGACCGCCGCCCGCACCCGATCGCGGGCCTCGTTGAGAGCCGTGTCCGGCAGGCCGGACAGCACGACGGCGGGCAGCCCGGCGGAGAGATCGGCTTCGACCTCGACGAGGTGTCCCATGACTCCGACCAATCCGACGGACAGCACCTTCGCGTAGCTCACGAAGGAAGACGGTGGCGCACCGGAGACGGGTGCCGCCGGCGCCTGTGGATAACTCCGTGGCTGTGGACAACCGACCGCGCGGGCTAGAACGCGCCACGGATGTGGTCGATCTCGACGGAGCCGGGCCGGCGGATCAGCACGGCGATCACGTCGAACCGGATCTCCCGCGGATGCACGCTGTTGGCGGCCAGCCAACGCGCACCGAGCCTGCGTAATCGCCGGGCCTTCGCGGCCACCACCGCCTCGGCCGGCAGCCCGAAGCCGAGCCCGCGACGGGTCTTGACCTCGCAGAAGACCAGCGTGTCGCCGTCCCAGGCGACGATGTCGATCTCGCCGAGCGGGCACCGCCAGTTGCGCGCGACCACCCGGAAGCTGTCGTCGGTGAGGTGCTGTGCCGCGCGCCGTTCGCCCCAGGCGCCCACTGTCTGTCGTGCCACGGTCATGCGGCCGACGATGCTCGAGCCATGGTCGGCCCGGACAGCGACACCTTTCTCTCCTGTGGACAACGCCATGTGTGGAAATCGCCGCCGCAGGCGTACGACGTGCTAGTTCTCTCGATTGTGATCAGGAATCACGGCGCCTAAAGCCCGCAATTCGGAAACCGGGCTGGCAGCGCCGCGGGCACCTCGATTAGCGTGCGGCAGGTGGACGGACGACGTGGTTACCCCGACGACGAGCAGCAACAGCGCTGGAACGACGACGATCGCGACGCCGGCGCGGGTGGCTGGCGCGACAGTGCCTACCGGGCCCCAGAGCCCCGCAACGACACGGCCGACCGAGGCGCCGAGCCGTCGTTCAACGGGTTCGCGGGCGGCTTCGGCGAAGCGGAGCACGATCCCCGCTGGCCCGACAGCCAGCCGGAACAGCCGTCGTGGAACACCTCCGCCCGGCCGTTGCCGGCCGACAGCGTGCGGCGTCAGATAGACGACCCACCCCAGCGTGGGTACGCCCCTGAGGCGGCCGGAGCGGCCACCGGCGAGCTGCCCCGGTCGATCTCGATGGAGACCCGCTTCCCCATCGGCGAGCCGGTGCCCGCGCCGCTGCCACTGCCCGACCCGGTTGACGCCCCCGCCGGCCTCAACGCACCCACCGGCGTGATGCCGCCGGTCACACCGCGCGACGACGCCGTGCGCTTCCCGAGCGAGCCGGTCGACCGGTCGGCGCTGTTCCGCACCGCGGCGGCCCCGGCCGCACCGGCCAGCGACGGCGTCTACCGCACGCGTCGCCCAGCGTTGGCGCTGCTCTACGCCGTGCTCACGGTCATCTTCGAGATCGGTGCGCTGCGCATCTTCTTCGACTCGATGTTCACCGGCGACCTCGTCATCTCCGGCATCGTCTCAGGCATGCTGCTGATCGGCGGCCTGCCGATGCTCGCCGTCGGGATGTATGGCGCGACGACCGGCGGCGCGCGGGTCGAAGGGCCCGGCGGTTGGCTCCGACCGCCCGCGGTCTACCTGGTCGTCGGCCTTGGACTGGTGATCGCCGCGGGTCTGGCCGCCGCCTGACGGCGCGGCGGCTTGACGGCGGAGCGGTGCGGCGGTGACCGTCGCGGGTGATGGGACGGTCGACGCAGGCACTGCATGAAACGCTCCCGCACGCGATGCGCGAAGCGGTAGACGAGTTCGCCCGCCACCTGTCACACGTCGAAAACCGATCGACACACACCGTACGCGCCTACGTCGGTGACGTGGTCTCGCTGCTCGACCACGCCGTCCGGATGGGCTGTGCGGCCCCCGGCGACCTCGACATCTCCGTGTTGCGGAGCTGGCTGGCACGGCTGCGTACCCTCGGTGGCGCCCGCGCGTCGTTGGCCCGCCGGGCGGCAGCAGCCCGCACGTTCAGCGCGTGGGCCCACCGCGGCGGCCTGCTCGACACCGACGTCGGTGCGCAACTCGCCACTCCGAAGGCCAACCGCGACCTGCCTACGGTGCTCCGGGTCGACCAGGCGACGGAGCTGGTGCTGGCACCGGGCGAGGAGGCGGCACCGACCCTGCTGCGCGACCGCGCCGTCCTCGAGGTGCTCTACGCGACCGGCATCCGGGTCAGCGAGCTGTGCGGCCTGGACCGCCCCGATGTCGACGGAGGCCGGCGGGTGGTCCGGGTCGTCGGCAAGGGCGACAAGGAGCGTTCGGTCCCCTATGGACAGCCGGCGCAGGAGGCGCTCGACGACTGGCTGCGGTTGGGTCGCTCGTCGCTCGCCGTTGCCGCCAGCGGCGACGCCCTGTTTCTCGGCGCGCGCGGCGGGCGGTTGCAGCCCACCGTGGTGCGGCGCCTGGTCAGCGGTTACGCGCGGGCCGCCGGCCTGCCGCACACCACGCCGCACGGGCTGCGCCACACGGCCGCGACCCATCTGCTGGAGGGCGGCGCCGACCTGCGGGCGGTGCAGGAGCTACTCGGCCACGCGTCGCTCGCGACGACGCAGATCTACACGCACGTCTCCATGGAGCGGCTGCGGGCCGCCTACCGGCAGGCTCATCCGCGCGCCTGACTCACCAGATCGACGTCACGAGAATGCCGAGCGGCGCGGTGAGGAGCGCGGCGCTGACGGCGGCGGTGGCGACCGGGTCACGCTCGGCCAGCCGGGTCGGTGCGAGCGGTGGTCGCGTAGCGAATTTGAACGCGAGCAGCCTGTGCCGACGGTGTCCGGTTGTTGCGGCACAGCGGCCAGCGCGGCTCGTACGATCATCGGTATGAGGTATGCGCGTGGGTGAGCCCGAGCCGCCCACCCCGATCCCCGGCGCCCGGTTGCTGTTCTCCCTCGATCCCTCCGTCGCGCACCTCAACCACGGCTCGTTCGGCGCGGTGCCGATCAACGTGCAGCGCGCCCAGCAGCGGCTGCGCGACGAGCTCGAAAACAACCCGCTGCGCTTCTTCGACCGCGGCTTCTTCGACCGCGTCGCGCACACCCGCCGGCACCTGGCGACCTTCCTCGGCGCCAGCCCGGACCGCACCGCGCTCGTCGGCAACGCGACCACGGGCATCGCGATCGCGTTGCAGTCACTGCGGCTCGGCCCCGGCGACGAGATCCTTACGACCAGCCACGGCTACGGCTCGATCGGGTATGCCGTCGCGCGCGAGTGTGCCCGCACCGGCGCCACCGCCGGCGTCGTCAAGCTGCCGGTGCGGGCGTCGGAGACGCAGGTCGTCGACCAGATCCGAGCCGCCCTGCAGCCCGGCCGGACCAAGCTGCTGATCGTCGACCAGGTCACGTCGGCGACCGCCTGGCAGCTTCCGGTGGCGACGATCGCCACGGTCGCGGCCCGGCTGGGCGTGGCCGTCCTCGTGGACGGCGCCCACGCCCCCGGCATGCTGCCGGTCGAGGTCGACCGCATCGGCGCCGACTTCTGGGTGGGCAACTTCCACAAATGGGCGTACGCGCCGCGGGGCACCGCCGTGCTGACCGTCGCCGAGCGCTGGGTGGACCAGATCGAGCCGCTCGTCGTGTCGTGGCAGCAGCCGAACGGCTTCCCCGACAACGTGGAGTTCCAGGCGACGCTCGACTACACCCCGTGGCTGGCCGCACCGGTCGGCCTGTTCACGTTGCGCAGCCTGGGCGTCGACCGGGTGCGGGAGCACAACGCCGCGCTGGCTGCGTACGGCCAGCGGGTGATCGGCGCTGCTCTGGACGTCACGCCGGACGACCTGCCCGACCCGGGCGGCCCCGACGTGCCCATGCGCCTGATCCCGCTGCCCGCTGGCGTGGCGACCACCCACCCCGAGGCGGTCGCGCTGCGCGAACGCATCTCCGACGAGCTCAAGACCGAGGTCAACCTCAACGCCTGGAACGGCCGTGGCTGGCTGCGGATCTGCGGCCAGGTCTACAACCGCGCCGACGAGTATGACCGGTTCGCCGAACGGATCACCTCCCTTCTGGGGTCGCCGCGTTAGAGCGGCAGGAGGCGGACCCGGAAGCCGAGCAGCAGCAGCGGGTCGAGGTATTCGGCGTCGCGGCGCAGACCCCAGTGCAGGCAGGCGGCGGCTGGGCAGCCGGAGTGGCCGGCTTCGAGCGTGCCGAGCGGATCGCCGGCGGCCACCTGGTCGCCCCGGCGGACCACCGGGATCAGCGGCTCGTAGGTGGTGCGCAGGCCGCCGGCGTGCTGGATGCTCACCACCGACCGGCCTGCCACCGGGCCGGCGAACACGACCTCGCCGGGGCCCGCGGCCCACACCGTGGCACCGGGCACGGAGGCGAGGTCGACGCCGCGGTGGCCCGGCAGCCAGGGTCTGGGTGGGGCGTCGAACCGCCGGGTCACCCGCAGCGGCGGCTCCACAGGCGGCTGGAAAGGGCTTCCCGGAGCGCGGCCGGCAGGCGAGATCACCGTCTCTGGTGCGGCCATCGGCTCCGGGGCTACGCCGGCGGACACCGGGCCTGCTGCGGTGGCCTTGCGAAGCAGCGGCGAATCACGCGGACCAGTTTCGCTGATCTTGAAGGCGACCTGGACGGCGCCGCGTGGGCTGCCCCGGACTCCGGCGCCCTGGTGGATGCCCCTCAAACCCGACGCGCCGACAGCCCGGCCCCAGCCCACGTCGCGCGGAGGAAGCAGGCTGCCGGCGGGAACGACGGTCGCCACGACGGCGACCAGGGCGATGGCCAACACGGACAACGCAGCGTTACGGAATGCGTACCAATTCATGCATGGCAGCCTCGTCGTGGCCGGGAGGAGTGGCAACGCGGTGAGTGGCAGCCTGTGGATTGTGGATAACGTCCGGCCCTCGGGGCCAGTGTGGTATGGCGAGGGCGGGCCTTAGCCGCCGAAGCCGGAGTCGGCCGGGAGCGAGATGTCGGGCTTCTCCAGCTCTTCGACGTTGACGTCCTTGAAGGTCATTACTCGGACGTTCTTCACAAAGCGCGCCGGACGGTACATATCCCAGACCCACGCGTCGTGCATCTCGACCTCGAAATAGACCTCGCCGTCGGAGTTGCGCACGTGCAGGTCAACCTGGTTGGCCAGGTAGAAGCGGCGCTCGGTCTCGACGACATAGGAGAATTGGCGGACGATATCGCGGTATTCCCGGTAGAGCTGCAGCTCCATCTCGGTCTCGTATTTCTCGAGATCCTCTGCGCTCATCGCTCTCCGCCCTTCATGGCACCATCTTCCCCCACCGGCGTGGGCGGCGAAGCCGCTCGCCGGACGCCACGCCGACGGTACCCCCTGGGGGCTCCGGGCGCCCTACCGGATCGGTGCCGGCCGAAACGTCACTCGAAGGGCCGTCCGGAACGGGCCCTGGAAGGACCGGATCGGGAGCGAAAACGACATCGGGACGACCCCGCCACGCCCGGATCAAGATCCGAACGAACCCGTCGATCCAGATCGGACCCAACGCCCCGGACCGTCCGAATCGCGGCCTCCGGACCAAGATCTGCGTCAACTTCCGAACCGCCGCCCGCCCGGACGCCCGGCGAAGAAGTCCCCCGGGACCAGCGCCCGGGTCCGGTGACGCAAACCACGTCTCCACGCGGCGGTCGCGGATGCCCTGGCTCGCTAACCCCGACCGAACTCAGGATCAAGATCCATGGCCGTCTCGGGTACAAGATCCAACTCAGCGTCAAGATCGACCGCGGGATCGAGATCCGGGACCACCGCACCGCCCAGGTTGGACGGATCCGTCAGCACCCGCGGGCGCCGGCTGCGCGGCGGCCGGGAGTCACGCCCGGAAGCGTTCGCGACGTTGATGTAGGAGAACCGGTGCTCCACACACGGCCCATGCTCGGTGAGGGCAGCGCTGTGCTCGGGAGTCACGTACCCCTTGTGCTCGGAAAAGCCATAATCCGGAAACTGCCCATCGAGCTCGACCATGATCCGATCCCGGGTGACCTTTGCCAGCACGCTGGCGGCGGCCACGCAGGCGGCGACCCGGTCGCCCTTCCAGACGGCGAGCCCGGGCACCCCCATCCCATCAAGGGGAAACCCGTCGGTCAGCACATATTCCGGACCGACCGGCAGCGACGCCAGCGCGCGCCGCATGGCCAGCAGGTTGCACACTTGCAGGCCCCGAGCGTCGACCTCGGCCGCCGGAATGATCACCACCGCATAGGCCAGCGCGCGCTTCACGACCTGCTCGTAGATCCGTTCCCGGGCCAGCGGCGTCAGCAGCTTCGAGTCGGCCAGGCCCTCGATCTCGCCGCGCTTCCCCTCGGGCAGCATCGCGGCCGCGGCGACCAGCGGGCCCGCGCACGCACCCCGCCCGGCCTCGTCGGCGCCGGCGACATGACGGAAACCGCGCCGCTGCAACGCCCGCTCGAGGGCATAGAGGCCGCCCTCACGGCGTACCACGGTGCGCGGTGGTGTCAGCACTGCGGATCATCCTTCCCGAGCACGCGACTCAACACGGTCGCCAACTCGTCGGGGTAGTACCGCTCCTTCGTACGCTCCAGTTCGTCAATCGACCACCACCGGTGGTCAATGATCGAGTCCCGCTCGACCTCGCTGAACCCCGCCGTATCGACCGCCCACGATGGCACCCGCAGCAGGAAGAACTCCTGCTCCTGCCGGTACCAGACGCCGTCGAACGGAAACTCCGTCGTCTCCTGGAACACCGGCCGACCAAGATCTGAAGCCGCACGCCTCAGCCCGGTCTCCTCGGCGAGCTCCCGGACGGCCCCGGACGCCGCCGACTCACCGGGCGAAAGCCCGCCGCCGGGCGTGAACCAGTAGCGATGCTCCTGCCGCGCCGGATCGACCCCGTGAAACAGCAACACCCGCTCCGCGTCGTCGACCACCAACACGCGCGCGGCACGGCGCGGCCGGAAGTCAGTCACCGAGCCAGCTTAGGCGCGCCCCCGCGGACGCGAGTCAGGCACCCATCAGCCTTCCAAGATCCAAAATCCAGATCAGGTGCGCGCGTCCGCGGTGGGCACGACCGCATGCTCCCGCGCGCAAACTCGCTGACGCATCGAGCCAGGTCCGCGCAAACAAGACCAACGGACGCCGGGGCCGGCAGGCCGCCGCCTCAACACACACAGAGGGCCGGCTTCCACCAGGAAGCCAGCCCTCGTCGAAGGGTCCGCCGGGCTGCGCCGGCGGAAAGCCGGATCAGCCCGAGGCCGGTGCGGGAACGCTGTCGAAGGTGTCCGGCACGGAAAGCCACTTCGCCCGACCGACCGGCCAGAACACCACGAACGCCCGCCCCACCACCGAAGCCTCGGTGATCGTCGAGATCAGCGGATCGCCGTCGCTCTGCTTCCAGTGCTCCAGCGAGTCGCCGGAGGCCGCGCGGTGGTCGCCCATCACCCAGATGCGGCCCTTCGGCACGGTGAAGTCGAAAGGCTGATCCGCCGCGGGGTCGCTGATGCCGTCCTCGTTGAACAGGTAGGGCTCGTCGATCGAACGCCCGTTGACCCGCAGCCGCTTCTGCTCGTCGCAGCATTCGACGCGGTCGCCGCCGACGGCGATCACGCGCTTGATGAAGTCTTCGTCGTCGAGCCCGCTGCGCCACTCGGAGGGGGCGCGGAACACGATGACCTCGCCGCGCTCGGGCGACCGGAAGTTATAAACGATTTTGTTGACCAGCACCCGGTCGTTGATGTTGAGGGTGTGCTCCATCGACGGCGACGGGATGTAGAACGTTTGCAAGAGGAACGCCCGCACCAACACGGCGACGAGGATCGCCACGCCCAGCAGGATCGGCAGTTCTTTCCAGAAGGACGAGCTGCTGCTGCGCGGCGGCTTCTGGGGGGCCTGTTCCTCAATCACGGACGGAGCCTACGTTGCCGGTCTGGGAGTCCGCGTCGGGAACGCGCCAGAAAAAGGACGGACGCGAAGATTGGCATTGTGACGACAATGTCTCCCTTTCCAGGCATTGGGGACTCTTGCCCGGGTACGGGCGTGCCCGTGCCGCCACCCTCACCGCCATTGTCCGGCGGTGGAATTCCGTCGAACGTTTCCGGCACCGACAGGTTGGCCCACCGGTCCTGCGGCCAGACCACGACGAACGCGCGCCCGACCACGTTGTCCACCGGCACGGGGCCCTGACACCGCGCGTCCTGGGAGACGCCACGGTGGTCGCCCATCACGAAGATCTGCCCGGGCGGCACGACCACCTCGGCGAACTGCCGCGACCGGCACTCACCCGACACCGGCGGCACGTCGAGCGGCGAGTTGTCGAAGATGTAGGGCTCGTCGAGGCCCTTGCCGTTGACCATCACGCGACCCTGGTCGTCGCAACAGCTGATCCGGTCGCCACCGACCGCGATCACCCGCTTGATGAAGTCTTTCGCGCCCGGCCGACTGATCCCCACGAGATCGCCCATGGTCCGGCCGACCTTGCTGAACATGTTCTGGTTGCCGTCGTCGACCGGCTGCGGCGCCCAGGCCTCGGGCCCGCGGAACACGACGACCTCGCCGCGCTTCGGATCTCGTACGTCATAAACGATCTTATTGACCAGCACCCGGTCGCCGACGAGCAGCGTGTTCTCCATCGAGCCCGAAGGAATGAAGAACGCCTGCAGCAGGAAGCTGCGGATCAGAACGGCCAGGCAAAACGCCACGACGAGCAGCAGCGGCAGCTCTTGCCAGAGGGGCATCTGCACCTTGCGCCGAGGAAACCGGCGCCGCGGTTCCTGGCTGGTGTCTCGATCCACGCCGCGCCTCTCCCCAGGTCAGCCAAGCGCCCGCAGAGGGACGCAGCCGTGCGTAGCCGGCACTACCGCCCGAGGCGGATCCCGATCGAGAGGCCTCGTGGGCGTTAGCCTAACCGCACGAGGCCACGGCACAGGAGGGCGAGTTTCAGCTGGGCTGCTTCTCGCGCTTCTCCTTGATCTTGGCCTTCTTGCCGCGCAGCTCACGCAGGTAGTAGAGCTTCGCCCGCCGCACGTCACCGCGCGTCACGACCTCGATCCGGTCGATGCCCGGGCTGTTGATCGGGTAGGTGCGCTCCACACCAACGGCGAAGCTCATCTTGCGGACGGTGAACGTCTCACGCAGACCGGCACCCTGGCGGCGGATGACCACGCCCTGGAAGATCTGCACACGCGACCGGGCACCTTCAACGACTCGCGCGTGCACCTTGACGGTGTCACCTGCGCGGAAATCGGGAACGTCGGTCCGCTGCGACTGGGCGTCGAGGGCGTCCAGGGTGTTCATCGCTGATCCTTCGGCTATGACGGCACACCAATGCCGGTGTGCGACGGGTGATTCTGATCTCCCACCACTCCAGGAGATCCTCGCGGCCTTCCACGGCGTGGCGGCTGCGGCAAGCAACCCCACTACTTTGCCATATCGACCCCCGCCACCGGAAATCACCCACCACCCCATCCCATGATCAAAACCATGGGCAAGATCTGGTCCCGGGGTCCTGGCCCGCACCGCTCCCTGGAGGTTGGGGTGAGGGTGACCGACCGCGGACCTGGCAAGCGGAGCGAAGCGCAGCGATCTCTGGCGGGGCGGTCGTGCCCACCACGAACCCGAGCCATCTCCAGAAATGGAACCAGCGTTCAGTCGAGGTCGTCGAGGACGGCGCGGTCCGCCTTGCCGAGGTCGGGGGCCTGAGGGCCGCTGAGCATGTCGGGGCGGCGGGTGGCCGTGCGGCGCAGCGACTCGTCGCGGCGCCAGCGGGCGATCCGCCCGTGGTCACCCGAGCGCAGGATGTCCGGCACGGCAAGATCCCGCCACACCGGCGGCTTCGTGTAGACCGGCGCCTCGAGCAACCCAGCCGCGTGCGACTCCTCAGCCAGCGAGTCCGCATTGCCCAGCACCCCGGGCAACAACCGCGTCACGGCCTCCATGATCACGAGAACCGCTACTTCACCGCCGAAGAGGACGTAGTCACCCAGCGAGACCTCGGTCATTGGCAGACGGGTCGAGGCGTGGTCCAGGACCCGTTGGTCGATTCCCTCATAGCGACCGCACGCGAAAATCAGGTGGGACGCGTCGGCGAGTTCGTGGGCGGTCCGCTGGGTGAAGGGCGCACCGACCGGCGTCGGCACCACCAACCGCGACGCGGGGGTCGCCAGTGCGTCCAGCGCGAGACCCCACGGCTCAGGGCGCATCACCATGCCGGGACCGCCGCCATAGGGCGTGTCGTCGACGGTGCGATGGACGTCCGAGGTCCACGTACGCAGATCGTGCACGTCGACCGAGAGCAGCCCGGAAGCCTGCGCCTTGCCGATCAGCGACAGCGACAGCGGCGCCAGATATTCCGGAAAAATGGTGACGACGTCGACCCGCATCACAGGTCCAGCAGGCCCGCCGGTGCGTCGACCACGATCTTGCCGGCGGCCAGGTCGACCTCGGGCACGATCGCCTTCACGAACGGCACCAGGCCCGAGCGCCCGTCGGGGAGGGCCAGGACGAGCAGGTCAGACGACGGCGCGTGGTCGATCCGGGCGACGGTGCCAAGCACCTCGCCGGCAGGGCTCACCGCGGACAGGCCGACCAACTGCTGGTCGTGGAACTCGTCCGGGTCATCCGGCATGTCCAGCTCGTCGGAGTCGACAAGAAGAAACACATTGCGCAGATTCTCCACGAGGTCGCGCTCGTAGTAGCCGTCGAACAGCACCAACGGGCGCCCCTGGTGGAAGCGGACCTCTTCCACGGTCAGGGTCGAGGGGACCACGGCCGCGGCGGTGGACGCCGTCGGATCGGTGCGTAACACCGATCCGACGGCGAACCGCTGCTCGGGCTCGTCGGTCCGGACCTCAACGGTGACCTCACCACGGAGGCCGTGAGGTCGGCCGATCCGGCCGACGACGAGAAGCATCAGTAGGCGTCGACGATGTCGACCCGGACGCCCCGCCCGCCGATCGAACCGATGACCTGGCGCAGCGCCTTGGCGGTGCGCCCGCCACGGCCGATCACCGTGCCCAGGTCTTCTGGGTTGACACGCACTTCGAGCCGCTTGCCGCGACGCGAGTCGACCAGCCGGACGCGCACGTCGTCCGGGTGATCGACGATGCCCTTGACGAGGTGCTCCAGCGCGGGCCGGAGTGCCACGTCAGGCCTGCTCGCCTGAGTCCGCAACCGCCTGCTCCTCGGGCTTGGGTGCCTCGGCCTTGGGTGCCTCGGCCTTGGGTGCCTCGGCCTTGGGTGCCTCGGCCTTGGGTGCCTCGGCCTTGGGTGCCTCGGCCTTGGGTGCCTCGGCCTCGGTGGCCTTCGGCTCAGCGGCCTTCGCCGCCTTCTTGGCGGCCTTGGTCGGCGCCGGCGCCTCGTTCAGCCCGGCCGCGGCACGCGCCTCGACCTCGTAGGCTTCCCGACGGTCGACGCGCGGAGCGGCGACCTTCAGCGGCGGCGGAGCCGGCAGGTTCTTGAACATCTGCCAGTCGCCGGTGAGCTCGAGGATCCGCTGGACGGCCTCGCTCGGCTGGGCGCCCACCGACAGCCAGTACTGCACGCGGTCGGACTTGACCTCGATCAGCGACGGCTCTTCCTTGGGGTGGTAGATGCCGACGTACTCGATCGCCCGGCCGTCACGCTTGGTGCGCGAGTCGGCGATGACGATGCGGTATTGCGGGTTGCGGATCTTGCCCATCCGCAGAAGCCGGATCTTTACGGCCACAGTCTGTTCGCTCCTGTTGCGATACGTGGGTGATCGGTCGGCCGACGCAGTGGGGTTTGAGCCGATGACCGTTCGTGGACTGGCGACGCACACGGGGTAGAGGGCGCCGGGTGCGTGCCGGATACCAACCAACCATTCTGCCAGACGGATTTGAGCCGTATACGCCGGGTCAGGAGGGACCAGAATCCGTGTCCCGGCTTCGCCGTGGGCACGACCGCCGCTCCCGCCGGGGATCGCTGCGCTGCGCTCCGCTTGCCAGCTCCGCCGCTGGTCACCGCCAAGGCGGCGCCGGGTCCGCCGAGCCGGACCGACGCGAGCCGCCGCCGGCTCCACGATGGCCAAACACCCCAAAACGGCTCAGATGGCGCGTGGACGGTCCCAACCGGGTGGGCGGTCGGCGGGGACCTGCCAGGTCGGATCTTGGCGCATGTCGCACCACGTGCCGTCGAACGGGAACTTGCCGGCCTCGATCAACTCGATGACCGCCAGGCCGTTTTCGCGGATCGTCGCCGCGCCGGCGGCGTCCCAGTAGTGCCCGCCGCCCGTCTTGGCGGCGAGTTCGTCTTCGTCCTTCCACCGCCAGGAACGGTCGGGGGCAACGACGATGTCGAGCGCGTGATCAGCCGTGTCGATCCCGGCCACTTCACCGTCGTCCCAGCGGCGGAAGGGGTCCTCCAGGTTCACGTACCAGCCGTCGAAATCGCCCGTGTGCTCGTCGAAGAACCACCAGACCGACCAGGGCGAGCCGTCGGCCGGGTGGAACGGCATGATCGGGCCGCCGAGCCAGGGCTGGGCGGTCAGCTCCGTTGGCCCGAGCTCGTCGAGCGTGCCGTCGTGGTGGCTGCGGCCGTCTGGCGTCATCAGCCGCCAGTAGGAGATCCCCGCCGGCTGCCAGATGCGCAGGCCCCGCTCGTCGTCGCCGACCACCACGAAGGAGCCGATCCAACTGATCCGTCCACCGCGCCAATACCGCCGCAGCACCGTGCGGCCCGCCTCAAAACCCATAGAGACGCAGCCTACGGAGAAAGGCGCGCCGCTGCCGGCCGGTTCCAACCCGCCGGCAGCGTCGTCGGCGTCTCCCAAGCCGGATCGGGCCGGAAGTCGGTCCAGGTGCCGTCGAACGGGAACTCCCCCGCCTCGATCTGCTTGACCACCCGCCAGCCCTCGTCGCGGACGGCGGTCTCGTCGCGTACCCAGTAATGGTCCGGAAAAGCGAGCCGCTCGGTGAACTCGTCCTCGTCTTTCCAGCGCCAGGTGCGATCCGGGTCGACCACGATGTCGAGGTCCTGGTCGACCACGTCGACACCGGCCACGTCGCCGTCGTCCCAGCGGATGGCGCGTTCTTCGAGGTTGACGTACCAGTTGGCGAAGTCACCCGAAGGCGTCTGGAACCACCACACTGAGTGGTCGGCGCCGACGGGATGGAACTTGAGCACGCCCGGGCCGTTCCACGGGTCGAGCCGGAGCCCGTGGGAGAGGGTGATCCACTCGGCGAACGGCCTTCCCCGCATGCCGCGGCCGTCGGCCGCGACCTCGTTGGCGACAACCGAGCCGGATTCGAGCCAGACCAGTAGACCGCGGTCGTCGTCGGACACCACCCGGACCGGACGCGCCCAGCCCAGGCGGTCGTGCCGGACGTTGCGGTGGACGATCAGGCGGCCGGGGGCGAACCCCATCAGTAGGAGCGGCCGAGGATCGCGACCAGGTCCGGCGCGTCCTGCGAATCGGGCACCGAGCCGTCGGCGTGGACCAGGCAGCGCACGGTCACGCCCTGGCGGTTGGCCTCGGCCTCGCCCTCGACGCCGACCGCCGACCACGGCACCCGGGCCCAGCCGGTCGCCGTCGCCGCGATCGCGTCGGCCAGCGTGGACACCTCGACCGTGTGGGACTCGCGGAAGGCCAACGCCTGGTCGTGCAACTTCTGCTGGTCCTCGTCGAGCGCGGCCAGCACCTGCCCGACCACGTCGGCGACCGGCACGGGGGTCTTGCTGCCGTCGAACCGCCGCACGACGACGGCGTTGCCGGCGGTCAGGTCGCGGGGGCCCACCTCGACCCGCACCGGATAGCCCTTGAGCTCGGCGTCGACGGCCCGCCGCCCGAACGCGGTGTCGACCCGGTCGTCGAGCCCGACCCGCACGCCGGCGTCGCGAAGCGCATCGCGGAGCTTGGTCGCCGCGGCCGTCACACCGTCACCGTCCTTGACCACCATGACGTACGCCTGGATCGGCGCCAGCCGCGGCGGCACCCGCAGGCCGTTGTCGTCGCCGTGGCTCATGATCAGGCCGCCGATCATCCGGGTCGACGTGCCCCAGGAGGTGGTCCAGGCGTGCTGGACGCCGCCGCTCGCCGCTGAGTAGGTGATGTCGAAGGCCTTGGCGAAGTTCTGGCCGAGCTCGTGCGAGGTGCCCATCTGCAGCGCCTTGCCGTCGCCCATCATGCCTTCGAGCGTGTAGGTGCTGGTCGCACCGGCGAACCGCTCCCGGTTGGTCTTGCGCCCGACCACCACCGGGATGGCGAGCACGCCGACCATGAAGTCCTCGTACACCTCGTGCAGGATCTTGCGCGCGTAGTCGCGCGCGTCGGCCTCGGTGGCGTGCGCGGTGTGGCCCTCCTGCCACAGGAACTCGCTGGTCCGCAGGAAGATCCGCGGCCGCAGCTCCCAGCGCACGACGTTGGCCCACTGGTTGAGCAGCAGCGGCAGGTCCCGGTAGGAGTCGACCCACTTGGCCATGAACTCGCCGATCACGGTCTCGCTGGTGGGCCGGACGATGACCGGCTCGGCCAGCGGCTTGCCACCACCGTGGGTGACCACCGCGAGCTCAGGCGAGAACCCCTCGACGTGGTCGGCCTCGCGCTTGAGGTAGCTCTCCGGGATGAACAGCGGGAAATAGGCGTTCTCGGCACCCGCGATCTTGATCCGCGCGTCCATCTCGGCCTGCATGCGCTCCCAGATCGAGTACCCGGCCGGTCGGATCACCATCGTCCCGCGCACCGGCCCGTTGTCGGCGAGCTGGGCCTTGGCGATCAGATCCTGGTACCAGCGGGGAAAGTCCTCCGCACGGGGAGTAAGCACGCGAGCCATAACCGGGAATCCTAGCGAGGCGTCTCGCCGGCCTAACGGATGACCCGACCGCGCATGACGATCCGGCTCGGCGCCCGGACCACCCGCAGGTCCGCGCGCGGGTCGGCGGCGTAGACCACCAGGTCGGCCAGGCCGCCCTCGACCAGGCCGGGGAAACCGAGCCAGGCGCGCGCCGCCCAGGAGGCCGCCGCCAGCACGTCGACCGCGGGCAGGCCGGCCTGCTCGTGCAGCATCAGCATCTCGTCGGCGCAGGCGCCGTGCGGGATCGCGCCGCCCGCGTCGGTGCCGACCCGGATCGGCACGCCCGCCTCGTGGGCCGCGCGGACCACGTCCGGGAAGCCGGTGTGCAGGGCTCGCAGGTGGGACGCGTAGCCGGGGAACTTGCCCTCCGCCCTGGCGGCGATGTCGGCGAACGTCTCGATATTGATCATCGTGGGCACCAGGACCGTGCCGCGGCGGGCCATCTCGTCGAGGTCTTCGAGCGACAGGCCGGTGCCGTGCTCGACCGAGTCGACACCCGCGTGGACCAATGTGGACACCGCGGCCTCGCCGAAGGTGTGCACGGCCACCCGGGCGCCGGCGGCGTGTGCGGCGTCGATCGCCGCGGCCAGCACGTCGGGCTCGAAGGTCGGGCCGAGATCCGCGGTCGACCGGTCGAGCCAGTCGCCGACCAGCTTGACCCAGCCGTTGCCGGCCCGGGCCTGCTCCGCCGCCGCGCCCGGCAGTTCCTCGGGCGAACACTCGATCGGGATGCCCTTGAGGTGTGTCTTCGGCGCGGCCAGGTGCCGGCCCGCCCGCGACAGCCGGGGCATGTCGGGGTGGTCGTCGAGCTCCGGATAGGGAAACGGCGAGCCCGCGTCGCGGATCGCCAGCGTGCCGGCGTCGCGGTCGACCACGGCAGCGGCCAGCGCCTGGTCGACAGTGGAGATCGGGGCGCCGCCGGCCGCGATGCCGATGTGACAGTGCGCGTCGACCAGGCCGGGCAGCACGAAGCCGCCGTCGCTGATCGTCTCCGCGCCGGCCACCGGCTCGAACGTGACCCGGTCGCCGACCAGCCAGAGGTCGCGGGTCGTGTCGTCGGGGAGCAGCACTCCCCGCACGTGTAGCGGGGTCAGCTCACGCACAGCTCGTTGCCCTCCGGGTCGGCGAGCGTGACCCAGCTGTGCGGGCCCTGCCGCGCGTCGTGCAGGCGGGTGGCACCCTTGCTGATCAGCCGGGCCACGACGGCGTCGCGGTCGTCGCCGGTGCGCACGTCGAGGTGCACCCGGTTCTTCACCGTCTTGGGCTCGGGCACCTCCTGGAACAGCAGCCGCGGCGCCCGCTCCAGCCCGTCGGGATGGCGGATGGCCGCACCGGTCTTCCAGACCAGCGCGCCACGGTGCCGGGTGGTCTCGGCCTCGGTGGCGTGTCCCTGCTCGATCATCTTCCGGATGAAGGCCTCGTCCTGCGCCTCGACCGTCCACCCGAGCGCATCGGCCCACCACTCAGCGAGCACGTGCGGCTCGCCGCAGTCGACCGTCACCTGAAACTCGTAAGCCATCCGGCGATCCTAAGCGGGCCAACCGACAGACACAGCCTGACCGGCGGGCCCCGCCGCTCCTAGGCACGGTGACGGTCGAC
>Ga0193743_1001158_pt1 | contig 19960 bp, 18 predicted proteins | sample L2c2metaG_FD_143038 | JGI IMG/M metagenome (GOLD analysis project Ga0193743, IMG submission 143038) | Soil microbial communities from a riparian zone of the East river system, Colorado, United States - L2c2 | ecosystem: Environmental > Terrestrial > Soil > Riparian zone | place: USA: East River... | reverse complement strand
GCGCGCCTCCCGGCTACATCGGCTACGACCAGGGCGGTCAGCTCACCGAGGCGGTTCGCCGCAGGCCGTACACCGTCGTGCTGTTCGACGAGGTGGAGAAGGCCCACCCGGACGTTTTCGACGTGCTGCTGGCGGTGCTCGACGAGGGCAGGCTGACCGACGGTCAGGGCCGCACCGTCGACTTCCGCAACACCATCCTCATCCTGACGTCCAACCTGGGCTCGGGTGGCAATGAGGAACAGGTGATGGCGGCGGTGCGGGCGGCGTTCAAGCCGGAGTTCATCAACCGGCTGGACGACGTGCTGATCTTCGACGGGCTTGCACCCGACGAGCTGGTCCAGATCGTCGACATCCAGTTGGCCCAGCTGGACAAGCGCCTGGCGCAGCGTCGGCTCTCACTCGAAGTCTCCCTGCCTGCGAAGAAGTGGCTGGCCGACCGGGGCTTCGACCCGGTCTACGGTGCGCGTCCGCTGCGCAGGCTGGTGCAGCATGCCATCGGCGACCAACTCGCGAAGATGTTGCTCGCCGGCGAGGTGCACGACGGCGACGTGGTGCCGGTGAACATCAGCGCCGACGGCGAGTCGCTGATTCTGGGATGAGCGCTTGCGCGAAGACCATCGAAGCCAGCGGGCAATCCGGTCCTCACCACACCGAATGTGCGCGTACGGCGAAGAATCGCGCGGAAACCCGCCGTGACCGCTCGTTCGGCGGACCGAATCGACCGCCCCCGTTCCGCCTCTCTCAACTTAGCTGTGCGGGAATTGTCGAGTACGTGATCCGGTTGTGATCCGTTTGAGTTCGGAGACCATTGCCCTCAGCAGATAGGCTGTGGGCAATGGTCCCGCTCTGGTTCACGCTGTCCGCACTCTGTTTCGTGGGTGCGGCCGTGTTGTTGTACGTCGACATCGACCGTCGACGCGGTCTGGGCCGCCGCCGCAAGTCCTGGGCGAAGTCCCACGGGTTCGACTACGAGCACGAGTCGACCGACATCGTGAAGCGCTGGAAGCGCGGCGTGATCTCCACCGTCGGCGACATCCCGGCCAAGAACGTGGTGCTTGGCCAGATCCGTGGCGAGGCCGTCTTCATCTTCGATCTCGAGGACGTGGCGACCGTCATCGCGTTGCACCGCAAGGTCGGCACCAACGTCGTCGTCGACGTACGGCTCAAGGACATCAAGGAGCCGCGCGAGAGCGACATCTGGCTGCTCGGTGCCATCGGTCCGCGGATGGTGTACTCGACCAACCTCGACGCCGCCCGCCGCGCCTGCGACCGCCGCATGGTGACGTTCGCGCACGCTGCGCCCGACTGCGCCGAGATCATGTGGAACGAGCCGAACTGGACGCTGATCAGCATGCCGGTGACCAGCACCAGGGCCCAGTGGGACGAGGGCCTGCTCACCGTCCGGCAGTTCAACGACCTACTGCGCGTGTTGCCGCCGATCCCGCAGCCCGGCCAGAACGGCATTGCCGGCCAGGCCGTCGCCAGGCGCGGCGGATCTCCTGGCCGCCCGGTGGCCCCACCGCGCGAGCTGCCCGCAGGCCGGACCGACCAGCCTCCCGGCCGCGCCGACGTCGGCCGCTACACCCAGCAGCGCCCGCCGGTGCGCAACGGCCGTCAGTCGCCGCACTACCAGCGGTAGGCAGATGCCCCAAGGCAGTTGAGTAGCCTGTCGGCATGTCACGCCCCGTCGCAATGATCACCGGACCGACGTCCGGCTTGGGCACGGGATTCGCCCGCCGCTACGCCATCGACGGTCATGACCTGGTCCTGGTGGCCCGCGACGTCGACCGCCTCGACCGCCTCGCCGCCGAGCTGCACGACGAAGCCGGCGCCGCGGTCGAGGTACTGCCCGCCGACCTGGCCGTCGCCGCCGACCGCGCCAAGGTGGCCGACCGGCTCGCCGCCGGCGTCCGAATCCTGGTCAACAACGCGGGATTCGGCACTTCCGGCGAGTTCTGGACCGCCGACTTCCAGACGCTTCAGTCCCAACTCGACGTCAACGTGACCGCGGTGATGCAACTGACGCACGCCGCGCTGCCGCCGATGCTGGCGGCAGGGGCGGGCACCGTCATCAACGTGGCCAGCGTGGCGGGCCTACTGCCAGGGCGCGGGTCGACGTACTCGGCGTCGAAGGCCTGGGTGGTCGCGTTCTCCGAGGGCCTGGCCAACGGGCTGGGCGGCACGGGAGTCGGTGTGCACGCGCTGTGCCCCGGCTTCGTCCGCACCGAGTTCCACGAGCGGGCAGGCATCGACATGGCGGGCACGCCGTCGTTCCTGTGGCTCGACGTGGCCGACGTGGTCCGCGACTGCCTCGCCGACGTCGCCAAGGGACACGTCGTCATCGTGCCGGGTCTGCAGTACAAGGTGCTCACCACCGGCGGTCGCATGGTGCCGCGAAACCTGGTGCGCGCCATGACGAAGGTGGTCGGCAGGGGCCGTGACCGAACCTGAGGTAAAACCTGGACCCGAGTGCACGTGTTCCGCGCGGTAGTGGCGGGGCTGCTCGCGGCGGTTCTCGTGGTGGCCTGCTCGAGCAGTACCGACGACGCAGGCCCGTACGGTGCGCAGGCCGCTCAGATCGGCGAATCGCTGGCGGCGCTCGGCTGGAACATGTCGGTGTCCAACCTGCGTTTCGACGGCGACTACGTGCTGGTCGACGTCGACGCCGCCCCGTCGACGCCCGGCGGACCGCACGCCAGGCCCGAGTCCGTCCGATTCGGTCTCTACGGTGCGCTGGCCCATCCGATCGAGTCCAACGTACTGGGCGGGTGCTCGGGAGTGACCAGCCTCAACCTGCAACCCGCGTCCGCGCCGAACTCCGACAAGCTCACCGGCACAGTGTGTCTGGGGCCGCTGCGCGATCAGACCCAGGTGCGTGGGGTGTACGCCTACTCGCCGCAGGACAAGATCGCGGGCACCACGGTGGCGTATCCCGCGGCGTTCCCGGTCGGACTGCTGCCCACCAACGAGAACGACACCGGCATGGTGCTGCAGACCACCAGCGTGGACGCCTTCCGCGGCGACGGCGCCCAACTCGATCCCACCGCCCTCGGCGATCCGGCCGCCTTCAACGGCAACGGCTACATGTTGCTCGGACTCCAGATCGACGGTCAGGCAGCGCGATACCGCGAGGACTCGGCACGGCGCGGCGGCCCGTTGATGGTGGTGGTGGCGCCGACGCTGCCTGGCGCGGGGCTGTCCTACGCATGCTCGGTGTACGGGGCGTCGCTGCTGGTGCTTCCGGACTCCTCGCTGGAGGCGATCGCGGTGCGGGCGTCGATGTGCGCGCAGGGCGAGATCAATGCCGCGCTGCTGTACGCGACGGTGTCGGTGATCGGGACGCACGCCGCGCTGTGGACGTCGCGTGACTGAGCACAGCTGCGGCGACATCGGACCGGGGAGCCGCCCCGGCGGCGACATCGGACCGGGGAGCCGCCCCGGCGGCGACATCGGACCGGGGCCCACCGAATGGGCCACGACCACCGGCGTCGGCCCGTGGGTGGGACCGCCGCCTGACGACGCCAGGTACGACCAGGAACTGCTCCGCGACGGGGACACCCGCAACGTCGTCGATGCGTACCGGTACTGGACGCGGGAGGCGATCGTCGCCGACATCGATCAGCGCCGGTACCCGCTCCACATTGCGATCGAGAACTTCGGCAACGACGCCAACATCGGCGGCGTCGTCCGGACCGCGAATGCGTTCGCCGTCGACACCGTGCACATCGTCGGGCGTCGCCGCTGGAACCGGCGCGGTGCCATGGTGACCGACCGCTACCAGCGACTGCGCCATCACGACACCACCGCCGAATTGTTGGCGTTCGCTGCCGACGCGGGCCTGGAGGTGATCGCCGTCGACAACGTGCCCGGCGCGGTCCGCCTCGAACGGGCGGCGCTGCCACGCGACTGCCTGCTGATCTTCGGACAGGAGGGCCCTGGCATCACGGACGCCGCCCGTGCAGGCGCCGACCGGACCGTGTCGATCGCCCAGTTCGGCTCCACCCGCAGCATCAACGCCGCCGTCGCCGCGGGCATCGCGATGCACACGTGGATCGCGCAACATGGTGACCTGGACACCGCCTGGTAGGGCAGGATCGTCTTCATGGATCAGGTATGGGGCAACCGCGCGGCCAGCGCCGAGGCCGCCGTCGCGAAGCGACACCTGCGACGGCTGTGGCAGTTGCCCGGCACTCAACTCGGCGTCGTCGCCTGGCCGGCCACCAGCAAGCAGCTGATGTACGGCACCTGGCACTACTGGTGGCAGGCGCATCTCCTGGACTGCCTGGTGGACGCCCAGGTGCGCGACCCCCAGCCCGAACGGCGACAGCGGATCGAACGGCAGATCCGCTCACAACGACTGCGAAACACCGGTTGGGTCAACGACTACTACGACGACATGGCCTGGCTGGCGCTCGCTCTGGAGCGGGCCGGCCGACTCGCCGGGGTGGAGCGGCCGAAGGCACTGGACAAGCTCGCCGATCAGTTCCTCAACGCGTGGGTGCCCGAGGACGGCGGCGGCATCCCGTGGCGCAAGCAGGACCAATTCTTCAACGCGCCGGCCAACGGGCCCGCGGCCGTGTTCCTGGCCCGCTACGACGACCGGATCCGTCGTGCCCAGCAGATGGCCGACTGGATCGACGAAACCCTGATCGACCCGGAAACCCATCTGGTGTTCGACGGGGTCAAGAGCGGGTCGCTGGTCCGTGCGCAGTACACCTACTGCCAGGGGGTGGTCCTAGGCTTGGAGACCGAACTGGCCGCCAGGACAGAGGACCCGGATCACGCCGTGCGCGTGCAACGCCTCGTCGCTGCGGTGCGCGACAACATGGCGCCCGAGGGCGTCATTCAGGGCGCCGGTGGCGGTGACGGCGGGCTGTTCAACGGCATCTTGGCGCGCTACCTCGCACTCGTCGCCACCACGCTGCCCGAGAACACCCCGGAGGACGCCGCGGCGCGTGCCACCGCCAAGGAGTTGGTGCTGACCTCGGCGCGATCGGCCTGGGACCTCCGCCAGACCGTCGACGGGCTGCCGCTGTTCGCGGCGTTCTGGGATCGCGACGCCGAGCTGCCGAAGGTCGGTGGCAAGGATGCCCAGTTCGTTGCGGGCGCCGTCAACGCATCCGAGATCCCCGAACGGGATTTGTCGGTGCAACTGTCCGGTTGGATGCTGATGGAGGCAGCCCATACGCTCAGCGATGACGGCGAGCCCGAACAAGAGGCCCCGCAGGAGGAAGAGGCTGAATGACCGAGCCGGGAGGCTGGACGCCAGACCAGGACACCATCGACGACGCCAACCTCACTCGGTTCATCGCCTGGCTGGCCGACACGGGGCGCGGTGACTTCACCGACTACCAGGAGTTGTGGTCGGCGTCGGTGGCCGACGTGGCGTGGTTCTGGGACGCCGTCTGGAACTTCTACGGCATCCGCGCGACCACCTCAGCCGACGCGGTGCTCGCGAGCGCGGACATGCCTGGCGCCCAATGGTTTCCGGGCGCGACGCTGAACTACGCCGCCGAGGTCTTCCGGCACGCGACCTCCGAGCGCCCGGCGATGGTGGTTGCGGGCGAGGACGGCGCACGAGACTGGTCCTGGGACCGCCTGACTCGAGAGACTGCCGCGTTCGCCGACTTTCTGCGCAGCCTCGGCGTCGCGCCAGGCGATCGGGTGGTCGGCTACATCCCGAACATCGGCGAGGCCATCGTCGCCTTCCTTGGCGCGGCCGCGGTTGGCGCCACCTGGGCTGTGTGCAACCAGGACCTCGCCGTCAGCGGTGTCGTCGCCCGCCTGGCACAGCTCGAACCCAAGGTGCTGGTGGCCAGCGACGGATCGCTGTACAACGGCAAGCGGATTGACCGTAGCGCCGAACTTGCCGAGATCCGCGGTCAGCTGCCCACCCTGAAGGCCACCGTGCTGGTGCCCCGTCTGGAAACCGCGCCGCCGGACGACGTCACGCCATGGTCCGAGGTCCTGTCCCGGGACGTGCCACTCGAGATCACCCCGGTCCCGTTCGCCCACCCGCTGTGGGTGCTGTTCTCGTCGGGCACCACCGGCACGCCGAAGGGCATCGTGCACGGCCACGGCGGCGTCGCGCTCGAGCACCTGAAGTATCTGAGCCTGCAACTCGACCTCAAGCCAGAAGACCGGTTCTTCTGGCAGTCCAGCACCAGCTGGATGATGTGGAACCTGCTGGTGTCGGGGCTCCTCGTCGGCTCCACGATCGTGCTGTACGACGGCAGCCCCACCTACAGGCACACCGACCATCTGTGGCAGGTGGCCGCCGAGCACGGCGTCACGGTGTTCGGTGCGGGCGCCGGCTACTGGCTGGCCTGCGCCAAGGAGGAATTGCATCCGGGTAAGGACTATCCGCTGGAGGCGCTGCGCGCGGTCGGCTCCACCGGTTCGCCGTTGCCCGCCTCGGGATTCCGCTGGATCCAGGACGGCGTGGGCAGGCCCGTCCCGGTCATCTCGATGAGCGGTGGCACCGACGTGGTGACCGCATTCATCGGCGCCTGTCCGCTGGTTCCCATCAGGGCGGGGGAACTGAACGTGATCGCCCTCGGTGTGGCCGCCGAAGCACGGGGAGACGGCGGCCGCCCGGTCACCGAGGAGGCCGGTGAGCTGGTCGTCACCAAGCCGATGCCGTCGATGCCGGTGTTCTTCTGGAACGACCCGGACGGCGCCAAGTACCACAATGCCTACTTCGACAAGTACGACGGCGTCTGGTGTCACGGTGACTGGATCACCATCACCGACCGGAAATCCGTTGTGGTACATGGCCGCTCCGACGCAACGCTGAACCGGATGGGTGTCCGGATGGGCAGCGCGGAGATCTACAACGCGGTCGAGGGCATGCCCGAGGTGCGCGACTGTCTGGTGGTCGGCATCGAGCAGGACGACGGCGGCTACTGGATGCCATTGTTCGTGGCGCTGGCCGACGACGTCGAGTTCGACGACGCGTTGCGCTCTCGGATCGTCAACGCCATCCGGACCGGGGCGTCCCCGCGGCACGTACCGGACGACGTCATCGCCGTTCCTGGCATCCCGCGGACCATGACCGGCAAACGGCTGGAGATCCCGATCAAGCGGATCCTGATGGGCGCCAACCCGTCCGACGTACTGACGCCCAGCGCCGTCGACCGTCCGGACCTGCTCGGAGTGTTCACGGAGCACGCCCGAGCGTGACTGGGCCCGCCGCCGACCAGACGAGCAGCAAGGATGCTCCGGAGCCGGCCCGGCCGACGCCGAGCAGGTTCGGCCGCGATCCGACCGCGGCCCGCAGCGGTGAGAACACCGCCGCCGCGCTGCTGCTGATCTTCACGATCGTCGCCATCGTATGGGCGAATTCACCGTGGGCACAGAGCTATTCCGACTTCTGGGGCACCCCTGTTGGACTGAGCTTCGGCGACTTCCATGCGGAGCTGACGGTCAAGCATCTGGTCAACGACGGCCTGATGACGTTCTTCTTCTTCATCGTCGGCCTAGAGGTCAAGAGCCAGTTCACCATCGGTGAGCTCACCGACCGTACCCGTGCCGCGGTACCCGTCGTCGCCGCGTTCGCCGGACTGATCGTGCCCGCGGTCATCTTCCTGCTGTTGAACCCCTCGGGCGACGATGCGCGTGCCTGGGGTGTGGTGATCTCCACGGACACGGCCTTTCTGGTGGGCGCACTGGCGATCATCGGCCCGAAGTACCCGGCCCGATTGCGGACCTTCCTGTTGACCCTTGCCGTCGTCGACGACGTCGGGGCGTTGCTGGCGATCGCGCTGTTCTACTCCGACCACGTGCAGTACCTACCGCTGTTGGTGGCCCTGGTGGTCGTCGCCGGCATCGCCGCGGTACGGCTGCTGCCGGTGGGCCGAGGGCCCGCGTACTCGGTGCTGGCGTTCGCGTTGTGGCTGGCGCTGTTCCTCGGCGGGGTCCACCCGACGCTGGCCGGTGTGGCGGTGGCCCTGCTCATCCCGGTGTTCACCCCGGAGCGCCAGCGGGTCGAGGAGGCCGTCGAGGTGATTCGCGCCTTCCGGCAGTCCCCGAACTCCGAGTACGCGCGCGCCGCCAGCCGCACTCTGCGCGAATCGATCTCGATCAATGAACGGTTGCAGACCAGCTTCGGTCCGTACGTCTCATTCGCCGTGCTGCCGTTGTTCGCCTTGGCCAACGCGGGTGTGCATCTCGACCACGACACGATGACCGCCGCCATCCGTTCACCGCTGACCTGGGGCGTGATCGCCGGCCTGGTGGTGGGCAAGTTCGTCGGCATCACCGGCGCCACCGCCCTGGTGCGCGCCACCGGGATGGGGCAGCTCGCACCGGGTTTGACGCTGCGGCGCGTCGCGGGCGGCGCGGCCCTGTCCGGAATCGGGTTCACCATTTCGCTGTTCATCATCGATCTGGCCATCGAGGATCCCGTCAAACAGGACCAGGCCCGCGTCGGCGTGCTGGCGGCGTCCGTGCTCGCGCTGGTCCTTGGCTGGGCGACCTTCCGGATCACCGACTGGCTGACCCCGCCGGTTGCAGTGGGCGCGAAGCTGATTCGCGAGGTCGACCCGGACCGCGACCACATGCGCGGCAACCCGAACGGTCGCCTCACGCTCGTCGAGTACGGCGACTACGAGTGCCCGTTCTGCAGCAGGGCGACGGGATCCATCGACGAGGTCCGCGCCCACTTCGGCGACGAATTGCGTTACGTATGGCGGCATCTGCCGCTGGAACGCGTCCACCCGCACGCGATGGACGCCGCCAGGGCCGGCGAAGCGGCCGGGTTGCAGGGCCGGTATTTCGAGATGGGAGCCAAGATGTTCGAGTTCCAGGACTACCTGGAATGGGAGCACATCTACCGGTACGCGGACTCGGTGGGGATCGACATCAAGAAGTTCGACGAGGATTTGCGTTCCTCGAAGGTGATGCACCGGGTGCTGGACGACGCGCAGGACGCCGAGCTGATGGATCTCAACTCGACGCCCACGTTCTTCGTCAACGGCAGGCGCCACCATGGGCCGTGGGACGCGGCCAGTCTGATCCGGGCGCTGGAACTCGGTTAGGTCTGCTCGGCCGCCGGTTCTGTGGTACCGCCTTCGATGCTCTTGGCCTTCCGGCGCCTCTTGTACCACTCGATGAAGATCGGGGTCACCGAGGCCAACGCGATGAGGATGAAGATTGGCTCGATCAGTTTCTGGATGATCTCGAACTGTCCGAGCCAGTACCCGAGCAGTGTCAGGCCGAGGCCCCACACGACGGCACCGATGATGTTGAAGACGGTGAACACCGCGTAGTTCATCCGAGCGGCGCCTGCCGTGATCGGCGCCAAGGTGCGCACGATCGGGACGAACCGGGCGAGCACGATGGCGAAGGGGCCGCGCTGTTCGAAGAACGCGTGTGCTTCGTCGAGGTAGCGCTGCTTGAGGAACCGCGCGTTGGGCTTGAACATCGAGGTGCCGATGCTGCGACCGATCCAGTAACCGACCTGGCTGCCGAGGACGGCGGCGATGGGGATGAACACGAGCAGCTGCCAGAGCTGGAAGTTGGCGTCCACGGCGTCGGCCCTTGCGGCCGTTCCCGCGGCCAGCATGCCTGCGACGAAGAGCAGTGTGTCGCCAGGTAGCACCGGGAACAGCACGCCCGACTCGATGAAGATGACGATCAGCAGTCCCACCAGCGCCCAGGTGCCGAAGTACCCGATGAGCGTCACCGGGTCCAGGAAGTCCGGCATGAGCGCAAGGGTGGTGGTGGTCATGAGGCCCCAAGATACCGGTGCGGGCTGCGCGACCCGTCCCTGCACGCATAGGGAAACACCCGATTCCTCGGGCAGCCGTTCTCCAATAGCGTCAATTCCATGGATGACCTCCGCGTCCGCAGCCTCGCTCCCGCTGTGCTGATCGCCGCCGTCTGCCTCGGGATCGCCGGGTGCGGATCGTCGGATTCGGCATCGCCTGCGGTCCCCATTGCGGCCGAATCGACCGCGTCCGCCGAGCCCGCCGGGGATGCCGCCGCCGTGGACGCCTGCGCGCTGGTGTCGAAGGAGGAGGTGGCCACGCTGATCGGCGTCACCGTCGACGGCGTGCCCAACGGGGTCGGTGGGCGGACCGGATGCGTGTGGGAGAACCCGGACACCTACGAATCGGTGACAGTGGACATCGGCGCGCCCGACACCGCACTGGACGACACGCTGCCCCCGCTGAGCGAACCGGGCTTCCCCGAAGTAGAGAGCACACCCGGCCCCGACGGCACCCGGATACTCGCAGGCGCCGTCGAGTTCGCGGCGGACAACCGCTATAACTCGGTCCAGGTCGCAACGCCGGTCACGATGACTCCCGACGAGTCGATCGCCGCGGCGGTCGACCTGATCCAGAAGATCAAGCCGCAGCTTCCCGGCTGATCGCGCCTTCCCGTCGATAGGGTCGGGGAATGCCCACTCACAAAGCTGTCCACGTCGCGTCCGCGGGCGCAGCACTGATAGTCGCCGATGTCGAAACGACTCCGCCGCCGCGTGATCACGTCCGAATCGCCGTCGCCGCGTGCGGTGTGTGCGGCACCGATCAGGCCTTCGTCAGCGGCGGTTTCCCGGGACTGTCGTGGCCCTTGACGCCGGGCCACGAGATCGCAGGGACGGTCGCCGAGGTTGGCGACGGGGTGGAGGACTTCGCGGTCGGCGACCGGGTCGAGGTCGGTTGGTTCGGTGGCAACTGCAACCGGTGCGTGCCCTGCCGCAAGGGCTACTTCATGCAGTGCGAGCGCCTGCAGATTCCGAGCTGGCACTACCCGGGCGGCTATGCGGAATCGGTCACCGTGCCTGCGACGGCCCTGGCCCGCATCCCCGACGGGTTGTCGTTCGTGGAGGCGGCGCCCCTTGGCTGCGCGGCTGTGACGACGTTCAACGCGTTGCGTCGGACGAAGGCGGTGTCCGGCGACCTGGTCGCAGTGTTGGGCATCGGCGGCCTGGGCCATCTCGGTGTGCAGTTCGCCCGCGCGATGGGGTTCGAGACGGTGGCGATCGCGCGCGGCGCAGCCAGGGCCGACGCAGCCCGCGAGTTGGGCGCGCATCACTACATCGACTCGAACGAGGCCGACGTCGCGGCTGCGCTGCGAGACCTGGGTGGCGCGGCCGTGGTGCTCGCGACGGCGGCGAACACGGCTGCGATGGCCGCGACCGTCGGCGGACTCGGACCGCAGGGTGAGCTCGTCGTCGTCGGCGTCACCCCCGATCACCTCCCGATCAGCCCGCTCGATCTGATCACCGCGGGCCTGTCGGTGACGGGTCACCCGTCGGGTACCGCCCGCGACGTCGAGGAGACCATGCACTTCGCGCTGCAGACGGGGGTGCGGGCGGTGGTGCAGGAACTCCCGCTCGCGCAGGCGGCCGAGGCGTACGAAGCCATGGAGACCGGCAAGGCTCGCTACCGCATGGTGCTGGTCAACTGACGCGGACGACCGGCGCTCTGCTGCCTGCCTGACCGAATTGACCCATGTACCTTCCGAGTTCGGCCCCTCCCGGGTGCTTGCCGCGGATCTCGGGGTGTCCCGCCGCCTCGTCGTCGATGCCAATGCCCAATTGGTCGCCGAGGGATTCCTGCTGAGTCAGCACGGCTCCGGAACCCGGGTCGCGAGCCTGTATCTGACTGAGGCGCCTGCCGCGGCCGACGTGACGACGAGTGCCTCCTACGACGTGGACTTCACGCCAGGGTGTCCCGGCCTCGCCAACTTTCCCCGCAACGCCTGGCTCAGGGCGTTGCGCCAGGGGTTGGCGACGACGCCGTCCGATGTGTTCGGCTACGTGGCGCCGCAGGGCCAGGCCGCATTCCGCGAAGCACTGTCGGGCTATCTGCGACGCACCCGTGGCGTGCTCGCCGAACCGGACCAGATCGTGGTCTGCGGCGGGGTGACACAGGGCATCGCCCTGTCCGCTCAGGTGTTGGGGAAGCTCGGCAGCCTGCCCATCGCCATCGAGGATCCGGCCTTCTGGTTTCACCGTATTGCCTTGCGGCACAGCGGTATCGATGCCGTTCCCATCGAGGTCGACGAGGACGGTCTCGTCGTCGACCTGCTGGCAGGCTCGGACGCGAGGGCGGCCCTGATCACTCCGGCGCATCAGAGCCCGACCGGTGTCGTCATGTCGCCCGCCCGCCGTGCGGCGATGCTCGAATGGGCTCACGCGGGCAACTACATCATCGAGGACGACTACGACGCGGAGTACAGGTACGACCGGGCGCCGGTCGGCGCCATGCAGGCCCTGGCCCCGGATCGCGTGATCTATCTGGGGACGACCAGCAAGGTGCTCGCACCTGCATTGCGGCTGGGCTGGATGGTGTTGCCTGCCGACCTGGTGAGCCTCGCCGTCAGGTACAAGATGTCGGCCGATCTGGGCACCTCGATCATGGACCAGATCGCCTTCGGTCAACTGCTCGCGTCGGGTGACTACGACCGGCACCTGCGGCAGATGCGTCGGCGCTACATGAGCCGCCGCAACGCGATGCTGAAGGGGTTGTCCCGGTTCTTCCCGCACGCCACCGTGCTGGGCGCTGCCGCAGGCGTTCAACTCGCCGTGCACTTCCCGGTCGGATACCCGATCGACGACCTGGTACTTCGGGCGTTCGAGCTGGGTGTGAAGGTCGAGCCCCTGCAGGCCTGGTACGCGGATCGCAGCTCCGGTCCGCCTGGGCTGATCCTCGGCTTCGCCGACGTGTCCGAGTCGCAGATTCTGCGAGGCATTCAGATCCTCGGCCAGGCGGCGGACGGGCTCGGATGATGGTCCAGCTGTCAAGCCGACCCGCTTATTGAGATACTGCACGAGATACCTGAGCCGGATCGCCGAGAGGAAGCCCCATGCCCATCGCCACGCCCGAGATCTACGCCGAGATGCTGGGCCGCGCCAAGGAGCACTCGTTCGCGTTCCCTGCCATCAACTGCGTCGGCTCGGAGAGCGTCAACGCCGCAATCAAGGGCTTCGCAGATGCCGGTAGCGACGGCATCATCCAGTTCTCCACCGGCGGGGCGGAATTCGCGTCCGGCCTCGGCATCAAGGAGATGGTGACGGGTGCGGTCGCACTCGCCGAGTTCGCCCACGTGATCGCCGCCAAGTACCCGATCACCGTGGCCCTGCACACCGACCACTGCCCGAAGGACAAGCTGGACACCTACGTCCGGCCGCTGTTGGCCATCTCGGCCGAGCGTGTCGCCAAGGGCGGTAATCCGCTGTTCCAGTCGCACATGTGGGACGGCTCCGCGGTGCCGATCGACGAGAACCTCGAGATCGGGAAGGAACTGCTCAAGCTCGCTGCCGAGGCCAAGATCATCCTCGAAGTCGAGATCGGCGTCGTCGGTGGCGAGGAGGACGGTGTCGAGGCCGAGATCAACGAGAAGCTCTACACCACGGCCGAGGACTTCGAGAAGACCATCGACGCGCTCGGCGCTGGCGAGCACGGCAAGTACCTGCTGGCCGCGACGTTCGGCAACGTGCACGGCGTCTACAAGCCGGGCAACGTCAAGCTGAAGCCCGAGGTGCTGGCCGAGGGCCAGACGGTCGCATCCAAGAAACTCGGGCTGCCCGCGGGCTCCAAGCCGTTCGACTTCGTCTTCCACGGCGGCTCGGGTTCGCTGAAGTCGGAGATCGAGGATTCGCTGAAATACGGCGTGGTGAAGATGAACGTCGACACCGACACTCAGTACGCCTTCACCCGTCCGATCGCCGGGCACATGTTCGCCAACTACGACGGCGTGCTCAAGGTCGACGGCGAGGTGGGCAACAAGAAGGCCTACGACCCGCGCGGCTACCTGAAGAAGGCCGAGGCGTCGATGACCGAGCGTGTCATCGAGGCCTGCAACGACCTGCACTGCACCGGCCGCTCCGTCACCGGCTGACTCCCCAGCGATTTGTGCACGCGCAGTCGCGTTCAGCGCGACTCGGTGTGCACGAATCGCGATCTAGCTGGGAGCCTGGCAGATCTTCCACTGCTCGTCGCGGAACTCCAGATCGAAGCTGCGCGTCGACCGCGTGGCCGGGTCGAAGGCCATGAACGACGTGACGTTGGCCTCGGCGTGGTTGTCATTGACCACCACCTGATCGATGCTGGCCACCACCGGATACTGCCTGGCCGCCGCGACGCGGGCGTGGATGTCCTTCCACCGCGCGTCGTCGTACTTGATGTAGCTGTCGGCGGTCTCGCCGCACGTGATGCTGCGCAGCGTCGCGAGGTCGCCCTTTTGGATCGCGGTGTCGAAGTTCTGGATCGTCGTGCGGACCCGGTCCTCCTGCGAGACCTTCGGCGCGTCGTCGCGGGCGAGCAGCACGGTGCCGAGGATGGAGACGGCCACGAGTGCCGCGATCACCAGCAGCAGGGCGATCACCCAACCCCAACTGCGGCGCCGACGAGGCGCTGCCGGAGCGTCCGTCCGCGGCGGGATGAGTTGCGGTGCAACGGCGTTCGGCTGTGGCGCGAACTGTTCGGTCGGGGCTCCAGACGCGGCCATTCCCGCGGGCGCATCCGACACCGAGAGGATCTCGGTGGGCGGCCCGGTCTCGATGATCTGGGTCGAGCCCGCATCCGATGGTGACGGCGCGGTGAAGCGCCGTTCCTCTAGCGCCGGCGGCGCAACCTGCTCCACCGCCGGATCGGCGGGCGCGATGGCCTCCGTCTGCGGTTCGGCCGTGGGCTCGTCGCCCGAAGCCGGCTGCACGTTCTCGTCGGGCCCCGATGGGTTCGACATCTGACTCTCAGTCCTCCCTAGACACGCTTCCACTGAGCCTATCCATCCACGCTTGGCCATGCCTGAAGGCGGTCGCGCGAGACCCGCACGGCACAATAGGCCCATGACACGGATGGGCGATCTTCTGGGGCCGGAACCGACGCTGTTGCCTGGCGACATCGCAGCCGAGGACGCGTTGGACGCGGGTGAGAGCCCGACCGCCGTCGCGGCCGCGCACCCGTCGGCCTCCGTGGCGTGGGCGGCGCTGGCCGAGGAGGCCCTCGTCGACGACAGGGCCATCACCGCATATGCCTACGCCAGGACCGGCTACCACCGCGGTCTGGATCAGCTGCGGCGCAACGGGTGGAAGGGCTTCGGCCCGGTGCCCTACGCCCACGAGCACAACCGCGGCTTCCTGCGCTGCGTGGCCGCGCTGGCCCGCGCCGCGGATTCCATCGGTGAGACCGACGAGTTCCAGCGGTGCCTGGATCTGCTCGACGACTGCGATCCCGCGGCGCGCTCACAGCTGGGGCTCAGCTAAGTCGCAAATGCGCGTGGCATTCTCGCCCGCGTGAGTGGGATTCGGCGCTGCGTGTACGCGCTGGCGGGGGTGCTGACCGTGGTCGCGGTGGTGGTGGGTGCGGTCACCGTGGAGGCACTCGGCACTCCTGGCAGTGACAGTGCCGAGGCGAAGCTCGCGGAATGGGGACGCGATCACGGCCTCGGTACGGAGATCACCTGGCTCGAGCGACTGCAGTACGAGCGCGACCCACCGGAGGTGGGTGGAACGCCCCCAGGGGGCATCCCAACGCCGGGCGGCGTGGTCGCTCCAGCCGTGATGTCGACGGTCTTCACGCGCTCGCCGCTCGCACCGCTTGCGCACAGCACGCCGCTGCCGGGTGAGGGCGTCTGGCGGACCGTGGTGACGGTCCGGGGACTGCCGGCCGTCCAGGTCGCGGCGCTACGACCCGACGACGTTCATACGTCGTTCGTGGCGGGCGTGATCCGGATGAACCCAGCGCTGGTCCGTGGTGAACTGCGACCGGGCTCTTCGGATCCCGGTGGCCTCTGGCAGGCAGCGGACTACCTCACCGATGCCGAGCAACGAGACGTCGCCGTGGTGTTCAACGGCGGATTCCGGCTCAACGATCGTGACCGGGGCGGCTACTACAGCGAAGGCCGCACGGTCGCCCCACTACGCGCCGGCGAAGCGAGTCTGGTGCTACACACCGACGGCACCGCCGACGTCGGCGCCTGGGGTCGTGAAGTGCGGATGGATCCGACGGTCGCCAGCGTCCGGCAGAACCTGGTTCCGCTCGTCGACGACGGCGAGGTCAATCCCACGTGCGGGGCGGGCGGCGCCAAAGAGTGGGGTAAGACCATCGGGCAGTCCGCGTACATCCAGCGGTCGGGTTTCGGCGTCACCGCCAGAGGTACCGAGATCTATGTCGGTGGTCCAGCGCTATCGGTCTGCAGCCTCGGCCGGATCCTGCAGGACGCCGGCGTGGTCCGCGGCATGGAACTCGACATCAACCCGGCGTGGGTCAGCGGCGCGTACTTCCATCCGCGCCCGTCGGGATCGCCCACCGGCTACCGGCTGTTCCCCGGCGAGCAGGTGGATCCGGGGCACTACCTGAAGCCGTCGAGCCGCGATTGGTTCGCCTGGTTCACCCGGTCTTAGTAGTTGTCTGTCGTAGTTCGACGGGAACCGTCGAGGACCCGTCACCGATGGGCTTGCTTCTCGCAGTCGCCGGCGCCCTCGGGCGGTTCCACCTGAACGGTGGCATGGGCCAGGCCGCGGGCGGCCAGCACCGCGCGCGCGTCCTCCAGCACCTGCACTGAGTCGCCGCAGCACGTCACGTGGACGGTGGCCATGTCCTTGCCCGGCACCAGGGTCCACACGTGCAGGTCGTGGACACCGGTCACGCCGTCGACGGCGGCCAGCGACGTCCGCAACTCGTCGACGTCGATGTGGCTCGGCGACGACTCGGACAGGATGCGCAGAGCGGCCCGGGCGAGTGCGACCGCCCGCGGCAGCACCCACAGGGCGACCAGGACGGCGACCACGACGTCGGCGTAGGGCCAGCGCGTCGTGACGGTGACGATGCCGGCGATCAGCACGCCGATGCTGCCCACCGTGTCGGCGACGACCTCCATGTAGGCGCCCTTGACGGCCAGGCTCTGCTCGGAGTGCGACCGCAACAGCAGCACGACGACGAGGTTGGCGAGCAGGCCTGCGAGTGCGACGACGATCATCGGGACGCCGGGCACGTCGGGCGCATTCCCGAGTCGCTCGAACGCCTCGAAGAGGATGAACGCGGCGACGCCAAGCAGCAGCACGGCGTTGGCGACGGCGGTGAACACCTCGGCGCGGTGCCAGCCGTAGGTCCTGGCGGCCGAAGCCGGTCCGTGCCGGGCCAGCAGCACTGCCGTCAGCCCCATGAACATCGCCACCAGGTCGGTCAGCATGTGGCCCGCGTCGGCCAGCAGCGCGATCGAGTCGATCCACAACGCGGTGGTCAGCTCGATGGCGAAGAAGATGCTCAGGATTGCCGCTGCGGCGAGCATCCGGCTTACCCGGGTGTCGCCCCCGTGATCGTGACCCGCACCCATGCCAGCAATATATGCGGAAGAACGCATATATTGCAAGGCGCAGGTCAGAACCAGGCGGACCAGAAGCGCGTGAGATCCATGCCCGCCATCGCCAGCCCACCGGGCACGCCGAAGAGTCCGACGAACCAGAACACCACCTCGAAGAACCATCGGTTGAGCCGGGGAGTGAACAGCAGCAGGATCAGGACGAGCAGGCCCCACTGCTTGGCGGGTTGCAGGGCGCGCTGTGTCTGGGGGCTCAGATGCGGCTCCAGGGCGCCGTAGCCGTCCAGCCCAGGGACGGGCAGGATATTCAGCACGAACGCGGTGACCTGAAGGAAGCCCAGGAACGCCATGGCGGCCCAGAACACCGAATGCTCCGGGTCTCTCAGCAATGCGGTCGGCACCAACAGCAGCGCCGCGAACGCGAGGTTGGTGAACGGGCCTGCGAGGCTGACCAGACTTCTCTGACGTTTGGTCATGAACGACGTCCGCACCCACACCGCGCCGCCGGGCAGCCCGATGCCGCCGATCGCGATGATCAGTACCGGCAGCACGATCGAGAGCAGTGGATTCGAGTACTTGAACGGATTCAGGGTGAGGTAGCCGCGCACCGGGACGTCGTGGTCGCCGAATCTCCACGCGGTGAACGCGTGGCCGAACTCGTGCAGGCACAGCGTCACCACCCAGCCGGCGACGACGAAGATGAACACGCCGATATAGGCCATCGGCCGATTCGTATTGGTGGACAGCCAGGCCAGTACTCCGCCGACCGCGGTCAGCGCGACGATCAGCAGGAAGATCGGGCTGGGTCGCACCGATTGGCGCAGCGGACGGATGCTCACTTCACGAAACTACCGTTACCGAACGGCCAGCCAGCCCTGCGTGTGGCGGTAGAACGTGGATCGACGGACCGGACGCGGCGCCGCAACGCCGTCGCGTACCACCAGCGCGCCCGTGGTGCCGAGTTGGACAGCCCGCCCGGTGACCCACCGGCGCGGCCGCATCCGGCCCGTCAACGCGCTGGCGCGCAGCCCAGGCGGATCGGCCGTCGGCTCGACGCGCACCCCCGTCACCTCCCCGTCGAACAGCACTGTGTCGTCGACGACTCCCTCACCGGCGATGGTCCGTGCGGCTTCGTCGGGCGGCAACCAGTAGGCGGCCCCGGTGACGACGGTGCCCGTCTCGTCGCGGATCAACGGCACACGGCGGGCCCCGGCAGTGCGTGCGCGACGGGCCTGCCACGGACGGCTGACGAGGCCGACCTCGACGTCCAGCCGGTCGGCGCGCAGCAGCCGCGTGAGCACCACGCCTAGGTCCGCGAGGCCGCCCACCACGATCATCCGACCCGCGCCTGCGAGGGGGTCGACATCGGTGGGTGCGCCGACGTCGTGGACGGGCAGACCCGCCAAGGCCCGCGGAACGCGCCGCCCGGCGAAGCGCAGCACGACGACTTCTGCGGTCAACTCAGCTCCTCGCAAACAGGCAGGGATCAGGTCGGATAGGGTAGCTCACCGGCTGCACCACAGTCTTGACGCACTTGAGCGGGAGAGTATGCCATGCCGGCAATCGTCCTCATCGGCGCCCAATGGGGCGACGAGGGCAAGGGAAAGGCCACCGACCTACTCGGTGGGCGCGTGCAGTGGGTCGTGCGATACCAGGGTGGCAACAACGCGGGTCATACCGTCGTGCTTCCCACTGGCGATAACTTCGCGTTGCACCTCATTCCGTCGGGCATCCTGACGCCAGGCGTCACCAACGTCATCGGCAACGGCGTCGTCGTCGACCCGGGCGTCCTGCTGGCCGAGCTGGCCGGCCTCGAGGAGCGTGGCGTCGACACCTCGCGGCTGCTGATCTCCGCCGACGCGCACCTGTTGATGCCGTATCACGTGGCCATCGACAAGGTGACCGAGCGCTACATGGGCAGCAGGAAGATCGGTACCACCGGCCGCGGCATCGGGCCGTGCTACCAGGACAAGGTCGCGCGCCTGGGGATCCGCGCGGCCGACGTCCTCGATCCCGAACTGCTGGCCCAGAAGATCGATGCCGCACTGGAATTCAAGAACCAGGTGCTGGTCAAGATCTACAACCGAAAGGCGCTAGACCCGGCGGAGGTGGTCGAGACACTGCTGACGCAGGCCGAGGGCTTCAAGCACCGCATCGCCGACGCGCGGCTGCTGCTGAACTCCGCGCTGGAGCGCGGTGAGACGGTGCTGCTGGAGGGCTCGCAGGGCACGCTGCTCGACGTCGACCACGGCACGTATCCCTTTGTGACATCGTCGAATCCGACCGCGGGCGGCGCTGCCGTGGGTTCGGGCATCGGCCCCACCCGCATCACCACGGTGCTCGGCATCCTGAAGGCGTACACCACGCGCGTCGGCTCCGGTCCGTTCCCCACCGAACTGTTCGACGAGTTCGGCGCGTACCTGTCCAAGACGGGTGGCGAGGTCGGCGTCACGACGGGTCGCGCCAGGCGCTGCGGCTGGTTCGACGCTGTGATCGCCCGCTACGCCACCCGCGTGAACGGAATCACCGACTACTTCCTGACCAAGCTCGACGTGCTGTCCAGCCTGGAGACGGTGCCGGTCTGCGTCGGCTACACCGTCGACGGCAAGCGCACCAACGAGATGCCGATGACGCAGAGCGACATCGCACGCGCCGAGCCGATCTACGAGGAACTGCCCGGCTGGTG
>Ga0193743_1001157_pt1 | contig 19973 bp, 18 predicted proteins | sample L2c2metaG_FD_143038 | JGI IMG/M metagenome (GOLD analysis project Ga0193743, IMG submission 143038) | Soil microbial communities from a riparian zone of the East river system, Colorado, United States - L2c2 | ecosystem: Environmental > Terrestrial > Soil > Riparian zone | place: USA: East River... | reverse complement strand
TAGCGGGATGCTCGACTTCCACTTTGGCGAGACATACTCATAGAACGGTGACAAAAATAGCCTATTCCTGCGGCATGCAAATTGCATACAGGTGATTTGTGAAGTATAACGTCTTACGAATGGCGGCAGGTAGTATGCAGACCGAGTCTTTCCCTCCAGCGCTCGTTCCGGGCAAAGAGGAGCGTGTGCCTCACGGTGCAAACCCGTCCGGCATCTTCTCCCCGCATAATCGAGTACCACTCGCCATTATCGCCGTATTGCTCGTCGCCGTATATTTCCGCATAGCGATCAAGCTCTTTGTCGACTGGTACAACATCCCCGACTACTCCCACGGCTTCCTCGTACCGCTCTTCTCCGTGTTCCTCATCTGGGACAAGCGAAAGGTTCTCAACTCCACTCCTGTCAAGCAATCCTGGAGCGGTGTAGCCCTCATCCTGGTTGCCATCGCTGTTCTTATCCTCGGCATCTACGGGGTAGACCTCTTCACCTCACGAATCTCCTTCGTCATCATGCTGGCCGGCCTCGTCTGGACGCTCTTCGGCCGCACGATGCTGCGCGAACTGCGCTTCCCTCTGTTTGTGCTCCTGCTTGCGATCCCATTTCCGGCTATCATCTTCAATCAGATCACCTTCCCCTTGCAGTTGCTGGCCTCACGGCTCGCCAGCCAGATCCTGCCACTACTCGGAGTCCCCGTTCTTCAAGAGGGCAACGTCATCCAACTTCCCATCATGAAGCTCGAGGTTGCCGAAGCCTGTAGTGGTATCCGCTCTCTGATGAGCCTGTTTACCCTATCTGTCTTCTACGGTTACTTTTTGGAGAAGACCACCACTCGACGCGCCCTTCTCGCTTTGGCCAGCATTCCCATCGCCGTGACGGCAAATGTCGCAAGAATCGTCGGCACTGGTCTCTGTGTACAGTATTGGGATCCTCAGAAGGCGCTCGGCTTCTTTCATGAGTTCTCCGGGTGGGTCATGTTCGTCATCTCTCTCGGTTGCCTCTATATTGTCCATCGCATCATGCGGCTCTTTTCACCCGCAAACAGGCAGACCATATGAAATCCTCTCGGTTTTGGACAGTTCTCCTGCTTCTCACGGCCACTGCCGTCGTCCTTCACAGTCGCGGGGATAAAGACTACATACCCTACCGCCAGCCCTTGAGCAACATGCCTCAAACCATCGGCGGCTGGACCTCGCGCGACCAGGCCATGGATGCCGAGACCCTCGCTGTGCTAGGGGAAGGCGACTTCCTCAATCGTGTCTATATGGCCACACCCACACTGAATCAGCCAGTTGCGAACCGGCCTGGAGTCCGACCTAGCGTTCTACCTGTTGGCCTCTTCATCGGCTACTTCCCCACTCAGCGCACCGGACAATCCATCCATTCGCCCCAGCACTGCCTACCCGGCGCAGGATGGACCTTTGAGTCCTCTCGCTACACCGACCTCCGCGATGTCAACGGCAAGAGCTACAAGGTCGGCGAATATGTCATCAGTAATGGCGAAACCAGGCAGTTCGTCATCTATTGGTACCAGGCACATGGTCGCAGCATCGCCAACGAGTACAAGGCCAGGCTATATATGGTCGCCGATGCAATCCGCACTAATCGGACCGATGGCTCCCTGGTGCGCGTCATCACGCCTGTCTTCGCATCTGAGCCAGTCGACCATGCGCGAGACCGGGCCGTCCTCTTCGCCAGTCAGATGGCGCCCTTTCTGCCGCAGTTCATCCCGGACTGACAATCCGCAAGCCTGCAAAGGACCGGGCGAAGACATCGAAAGCTCATATCAGCATCGGTCGCTTACGATTCATACGTTAGTTCAAAAGGATTAAAGAGGAAAGCGCAATGAGAACATCACTAGCACTTCGGACTTCAGCTGTCTTGGTTGTATCGCTCGCACTTGGTTTCACCACGGGATGTTCGCGTGATCCGAACAAGCAGAAACAGAAGTATCTTGAAAGCGGTAAGCGCTATGCCAACGAAGGAAAGCTGAAGGAAGCGACCATTCAGTTCTCGAACGCGCTCAAGGTAGACCACAACTTCGCCGCCGCTCACTACGAGTTGGCCAAGGCTTACCTCAAACAAGGCTCCATGTTGCCGGCCTATGCCGAGCTCATGCACACCGTGGACCTGCAGCCGAACAATGTCCAGGCGCGTATCGATCTAGGCAGCATGCTGCTCGCCGCTAACGAAACCGGCCGCGCCGCTGACCAGGCTAATGCCATACTCGCAGTTCAGAGCGACAATGCCGACGCCTTCGCCCTTCTATCCAGCATTGCGCTCCGCAAAGGCAACCGCGCCGAGGCCCTCGCCCAGATTCAACATGCGCTCTCCATCGACCCCAACCGTGCCAACTTCCATGCAGCCCTCGGCTTCATCCAGAGCGGCGATCCCTCCACCGGAGCCGCCGGCGAAGAGCAACTCCGCAAGGCCGTATCTCTAGACAACAAGAACGTCACAGCACATCTCGTCCTCGCGTCAGTCCTTGAGAAGAAGGGTGATCTACCCGGCGCCCAGGAGCAGCTGAAGGAAGCAACCGCTGCCGACCCGAAAAATATACCGGCGCGCGCGGGTTTGGCTGACCTCTACCAGCGCCAGGGTGACACCGCAAAGGCCGAGGAGACCCTCCGCCAGGCATCCGACGATCTCAATGACACCAGCTCAGGCGCCGACCTCTTCGCGAACTATCTTATCCGCACCAAGCAACTTGATCGTGCCGAAACGACCTACACCGATCTAATCTCCAAGCATCCCAAGAGCGCTCCACTTAAGCTCGCCTACGCGCGCATTTTGATGTTGAAAAAGGATCTCCCCAAAGCAAGAACCGTCATCGCCGACCTCACTAAGACCGATAGCGGACTTCCCGACGTCGCCATCCTCAACAGCATGCTTCAGCTCAATGACGGCAAGACGAACGATGCCTTCGAAACCCTTCAGAAGGCAGCCAAGGCCAACCCAGAGAACCTGCAGGTCAAGCTCTGGCTTGGACGCGCCGCCCGCGCCAAGGGTGACCTGACCGTCGCCCAACAGAGCTTCCGCGACGCCACAAGGCTCAATCCACACAGCATGGAAGCTCAGGAAGGACTCGCTCAGGCCTCCATCGATCTTCGCGACTTCAACGGCCTTTCTCAGGTAGCCGAGGCTGCCCTCGCCATCTCTCCTCAGTCCCCTAATCCATACATCTGGCGCGGCATGGCCGAGGGCAGCCAGAAGCAATACGATAAGGCCGAGGCGGACTTCCGCTCCGCCATCAAGTACGACCCGAAGAACTCCGGCGCCTATCTCGAAATGGCTCAGCTTCGCCTCTTGCAGCAGCACATCCCCGAAGGCCAGGCTCTGCTGGAGCAGTCACTCGCCAACAATCCCAATCAGTCTCGTGCCCTGCGCATCCTTGTGGCAACCCTTTTGTTTCAAAAGCAGCCTGCTAAAGCCCTCAGTCGAGTCCAGGAACAGATCGCCAAATCCCCGCAGAACGGCGATATGTACAGCCTCCTTGCCGACCTCCAGCTACAGACCGGTGACGTAAAAGGTTCGCTGGCCTCCGCCCAGAAGGCTCTGCAGATCAATCCTAACGACGGCAGCGCGATGATGGCCTTCACTCGCGCTCAACTCAGCCAGGGTGATCCTGCCAAGGCTATCGAAAACTGGCAGCAATGGGTGAAAACCCACCCCAACGATGCGCAGGCTTACACCGTCATGGGCTCCCTCCAGGAGGCGCAGGGTGATCGTGACAAAGCAATAGACTCTTATAAGAAGGCCCTTCAGATCCAGCCCGAACAGCCCGTCGCGGCCAACAACCTTGCCTATTTGATGGTTGAAAACGGCCAGAACACTGATGTTGCCCTCTCGCTCGCTCAGATAGCACGCCGAGCCATGCCTGAATCGAGCAGCACTGCCGACACCTTAGCCTGGGTCTACTATCAAAAGGGAAACTACTCCTCCGCACGCGATCTACTGGAAGATGCGCTCAAGACCGCGCCCAACAACGCCTCCATCCACTATCACCTCGGCATGACCTACAGCAAACTCTCCAAGAGTACAGATGCGGCGACTCACCTGAAAAAAGCTGCCGCCCTGGCTCCCAACACGCAGACGGCAAAGGATGCAGAGAAGGCGCTTGGCCTCATCAGCTGAAGCTAGGCGCCTCGCCTCAAAGCCCGACAGAAGACATACAAGGATTTCGTGAACACCAAAACGATCGCTCGTAATACTGCCTGGTATGGCCTTGAAAATGTAATCGGCTTCGTCACCTCGCTGATTACCTCCATCGCCATAGCCCGCACACTCGGGCCGTCGAAGATGGGCTACATCATCTATGTCACCTGGATTACCGGCATCGCCAGTAGTCTGGGTAGCATAGGCATCCCCTCGACCACCCGCAAGTACATGGCAGAGTTTCTCGGCGGTGGCGATCGCGCTACTGCTCGATTCATCTTCTTTCGGACACTCACCATTCAGGCAGTCCTCGCCACTGTCGCAACCTTGATCGTTACCCTCTGGGTACTCCACGACGCCCCTGCGGAGTACCGCGTCGCTGCCCTCCTGCTCGTCTTGAGCGTCTGGCCCGCGATGGTCAACTACATTCCAGCCCAGGCCAACGTAGCCGCGGAGACTCTATCCGCCAACCTCCCCGGCTCCGTCGCCTCCACCGTCGTCTACTTTGTGATGACCATTCTGGCCATCCTCCTCAACTGGGGGGTCACCGGCATCGCTGCCGCCATGCTGGGTATGCGTCTCGCCGACTTTCTTGTCCGCATCATCCCCACGCTGCGTCGCATCCTCGCGTGGGAATCCGACAACGTCCACATGCCGTCTGATCTTCGCCCCCGCATGATGCGCTTCGCCTTCCAGAGTGTCATGGGCATGCTCCTCACACTCGTCGTCTGGGATCGGTCGGAACTCTTCCTCCTCAAACACCTCACCCCCGATATACGGCAACTGGCTTTTTACTCCGTCGCCTTCAACCTCGCTGAACGGCTCCTCATATTCCCCACCGTCTTTGGCTCCGCAACCAGCGCAAGTATCTTCGCTCAATACGGCAGAGACCGCTCGAAGCTTTCTGCTATGACCGCCTCTTCCGTCCGTTACCTGGCGCTCATCTCCATTCCGCTGCATGTCATCGCCGTCGCCCTCGCCGGTCCCGCACTCCTCACTCTTTACGGATCGAAGTACAGCGGCGCTGTCGTAGTAGCCACCGCAGCTCCTCTCCTTTGTCTGCCCAAGGCTTTTCTCGGCCCCATTCAGAGCCTCTTTGAGAGCATCGACCGCCAGAAGTTCTTCCTCGTCGCCACCGTCATCGCCTCGTTTGTCGATATCGGTGTCGCCTGGTACCTCATCCCATCTCTAGGTGCCTTGGGAGCTTGCATTGGCAGCGGAACCGCACAAGTCACGGCTGTAGGCCTCATGTGGGCAATCGGAATCTCCCGTCACCACATTCGTCTACCTTGGCGTTTCTTTGCCAAGGTAACGCTCATCAGCATCGTCGCCGCCCTTGCCGCTTATGCTGTCTCTGCCCGGCTTCTTCCTGTCTGGGGCCTCATCGGTGGAAGCACCGTGGCCATCGTCACTTTTTTCCTGCTCGCCTATATCTTCAAAATCCTGGAGCCCGAGGACACCAGCCGATTCAAAGTGATCTCGGCTGCATGCCCACGGGCTCTGGCAGGTCCAATGAACCACGCGTTTGACCTGCTCACCAGACGCATGGAACCAGACTCAACGACAGTTTGAGTAGCGTGTGTTGTACATGGCGGTTCCAGGGGCCAGATTCATCACGGTTGTTGTCTGTGCAGCCGTATCCGTTGCACCGACGTTAGGAACAGCTATCCGAGGAACCGCATAGCCTAAGCTAGGCAGAAATGCGAAGCGTGTAGGCATCTGACAGATTGCCGACGGCACAGCCGTGCCTCCAGCCATATTACCCTTCAAAATCCATGTGTTTGGATCGTACGGAATCGACGTGGCAGTCACCAGGTTTGCGCTAGTGAACCCCGTCAAGTGCGAAGTTAGATTCGTACTATTCTGGTATGCCAGTGGAAAGGGCTCGGTGACCCAACCCGTACCAGGACCACCTGCCGGATCGTTGCTTCCCCAACCCGAGGGCAGTAGGTTCTTTCCCGCGACTCCAATGAACGTCGAGAGGTTGTTCCATTGGAAGACGGGTTTCGCCGGATTATCTAGCCAAATGAGGTTGTTGAATGCCTGGATGGTCTGAAACTCCACGTGCGGCGAGATGCTGCCACCACCAGAGGTAGTATCAAACAGCGTCCATCGTTGTCCCGAGCACTCTGGGCAGACCTTCTCGTGGAACGTATTGTTATACCAATAAAGAGAACCCTTTCGCGACGGTTCTCCACCGCTATGATCTTCGCTGAAGTGAATCGGTACACCCGCCGTGCCATTCTCGTAGATGTTCCCATAGGCATAATGGGAGTTCCACGCCTCCTGTTCAGCCGCCATCCGGTTGGCAGAATAATTATCCTGCGGATAGATTGCATGAACGGATGATGAGCCTCCGCTAAGGTAGCTCTCATAGGACATCAGAAGCGTCGCATCCTGAACGTCTACCAGGTCCATCTGGCGGGCCGCTCCGTCACCGAAGTAGTTGTAACGAATAATGCTCTGGATGCCACGAGATTTCAGATTTGATCCAGATGCTCCCGGCTGATAGTTGTCGATCCGGTTGAACTGAACGATCTCACCCCACGCTTGCAGGTAAAGCTGATGCGAGAGGTACGAGTTCACTGCTCCATTCCTATGGAAGTGGCTGCCTTCCCACAAGACATTGAGCGTCGAACCGCCCCAACCTCCATCCCCGATGAACAAGCTGAACGCACCGTTCCCACAGTTATCAACGTCGTTCCCAATGAACGCCAGATTGTGGCCTTCGCTGACTCGCAGGCCAGACGAGCCGTCCGCCCATTGGCCTGTCGATCCATCGGGCGCAACAAAGCTATATCCGGTCTTCGCATTGCGGACGTGGACTCCCTCCACCAGGATATAGCCCGCGCCGGCGAAGTTGGGGAAGAAGGACCAACGGAAGTTGCTACGCAGCGTGATCAGCCCATAACCGGCAACACCCGCAATCGTATCCGACCGTCCCGTTGCATTGGCCGCGTCGAGTATCGGCAGATTTCCCTTCGAATCAGGCACACCGCACATGCGGAAGGGCTGCTCCGCCGTCGCCTGCTGCGAGATCTGTACATATTCGTGATACTCGGTCGGATGCAGCCCCGATGTGTCTTCATTGTGCAGTCTCACAGTCGACCCTGGCACCATCGTTGGAAATGGTACCGCCGCAAGCGTCTTGAAGGCCTGCGTAGGACCGACTTCGTACACGGTACCCAGCATCTTCGGATCAACCGTGCAGTCCACCGGCTCAGTCAGATTCGGTGTCACTTTATACGGCATCGCATGGCCAGTCACGTACATGATCGCTGTCGAACTCTTCCGCGGGTCAGCATTGCTCGTTGCTGTCAGTGTGTAGCGTCCGGGAACCGATCCCGTGAAAACCGTGTCGCGCGACGTCGAATCAAGGAGCTTACCATCGCCCCCACTCGGCTGAGCGGTAATGGCCCACTGTACCGACTGATCCACTGCGCCCAGAATCAGGCTCTGCACATCCGCCGACTGATTCGCATAGAGCGTTCGATAAAAAGGTACAACGGAAACTTCCACAGCCTGATTGCAGACATTAAATGTGATATCAGCTACCTTCGATCGATCATCCACCGCAGCCGCCTCGATGGTGAACTGCGTCCCAGAACTCACGGCATACTGCCCATTCGAAAGCTTAGCGTAGGAACACGAAGTCCCGATAGCTGGTGCCGTCACATCGACCCACGAGCCGCTATTGGACGAAAGGGTTGCCGTGCCGGACTTCAAAGTCCAGGCTACCTGATTCGTGCTTCCATTCCTAACAGTGGCAAACAGACGCCGTGTCGAATTTGCGATCACGTTGAAACCAAAGGGCGGCTGCCCAACCGAAATCCCAACAGGCCCCGTAGGCACCTGAGGTTGAGTTCCTGAATTCTCTGCGCCTGGATGAATAACCAAAAATGCGGCCAAAAAAATACCGAATGCGTTCACAACTATCTCCTTAGCGCTATGGAAGCGCTTGGGCTGGCCTGTCTTCGGGTGTTCATTCAGCATCTGCAGACATATCCTTCTGAAGAAATACTGCCTGACTATACCCGAACCAAACCTTAGGGCAGTTTCACCTCTCGCTGACGGCAGAGAGGCTTCTACGTTAACCTGAGTCGACCAGTGCCGGGTGAAATGATAGCCATGCATTCGTGACATCAATGCATCGGGATAGAAACATTGCGTGGGTCTCATTCATCTTCGCCCATTAGCTAAATAAAGCCAGACGTCTACTATGGGCGTCACGCAAGACGTCGCCGGGATAGCAGAATCGCACTAAGTGGAACAATGGCAAGTGAGACAGCAGTACAGTGCGATATTCAGAGATCGAAACGGGTTATACCCCGTAAACGATTACCATTACCCATAAAAATTTACGGGGAGATCCTTTGCCCCGAGAAGCTCCACTTGCGACATTCACATGTTGATTGGGATAGAGACTGCAACCGATGAGACCCTTCCTGTTAGGCCCTGATTACCCGCATATCCGTACCCAGTGGCCCGAAAAGGAGCAGTTCGAAATTCATTATTGCATCTTCCCATAGTCCAACCCATGAAGAAAACCGCTTTTACATCTGTTATATACGCCTCTGCTACCTTACTGGCGGATGGTGAAGATGTCCTGTCGGACCTTAATACCTGCTCACGAACAGGTTAGCGATACCTGCACCCACCGCAGGGCATCTGCTTCCAGCAAAACAATTTAGAGCAAAAAAGTGAATGTGACGAGTAATCCGCTCGCTAAGATCGAGCAAGTTACAACAAAAAGCCCCACAAGGAGCGCTCCCGGCACTCCCTGTGGGGCTTCAAGTAAATCTGGTCTTGCGTTACGCGCGCATTTTGCGGAACAAAGCACCAGCAGAACCAATCAGACCAGTACCAAGCAACAGCAGCGAGCTCGGCTCAGGAACCGTCGAGGTCGAACCGTAGAAGTCCAAGCCCTCATACACGAGCGCCGTCTGCTTCACGTTGAAGGTTAGGACGTTAATGCCATTGGAGTTGAATCCGGCCGTGCTGCTGCCGAAGTCAAAGGTGTCGGTCATCGTGCAGGTAGGAACGTTGTCGGAGCAATGTGCATTGCCGCCAACCATACCGGACGGGATCACTTGCACGCCGTTCAGGTAGACATCGGTCGTATCGTCTGCCAGAACTGTCAGAGAGCCGACGTAATTACCACCGGTGGTCGTGAAGGTGGTCGCATAGGTGTAGGTACCGTTCGGAGCAATCGTGTTACCCGTCGGTCCGGTCTGGGCGTTGTACGATACCCAGCTCGAATTCGCACCGGCAGGTGACCATGTCGATGGGGCTCCCGAAGCAATGTTGAACGTACCGGCAGAAAAGCTGTTCGTCGTTACGCCAGGGGCGACAGACGCGTTATATCCCGTATACTGAACCGCCGTATTCGACGGCGTTCCAACTACGGAATCTCCAAAACTGCCCAGAGTTACAGTGTCAGCTGACGCGAAAGCGGTCGTAAGCACCAACGCCGCTCCCAGGGCAGAAAGTTTCGCGTAAAACTTCATGAATCCTCCTAAATTCCGCATAAGAGCGGGCCGTTCTGAAGTACATGCCTTATCGGGCTCGTGCAAGAGCGCCTGCTCGCCCTCTTGAACTCCAGTCCACCATCAGGTCCGGGTCCCTTGGTACAGGCTTTCTTGCCAATACCTATTGCACCTGTACGGCCAAACGGAAACCTATATAAACCAATTACTTACATGGATACACTGCAAGGCATGTGCAAAGGTTTGCCCATGCGGGCGGTAATTTACCACACACAAAAAGCCCACAAGTCGCGCTCCTGGGCTCTTTATGAGGCTCGTAGTCCAAACTTTCGTGGTGAGTTACACCCTCGTCTTGCGAAATAAGTTTCTGCGGAGTCGTCCAGACCGGTTCCAAGCAGTAGCAAAGTGCTTGGCTCCTGAGCCGAACTTCCGATCGGTTAGCAGGAGACTCCTTGATCTTTCGTATTCTTACTATTAAAAGACGGAGCACAATTTGGATCAAATAGTTAGATATTTACGGTCTGGGTATGTTCGGAAATTTGCCCATAAGGAGTCCAATAGAGTGCTCAGTTGTTCCGGAGGTCTCTCCAGCCTGCATCCGGTATCCTGCATCTCACTAGCGAGGCACACCCAGTCGACCGGGTTTACATCCATCCAGCCGTCCAACTCAAGGCACTTCTAAAGAGGTCGAAGCAAGAATGTCAGTAGCATTCTCCACGCGTAACACCAGACAAATCACTGCAGGTCTCCTCCTTTTCCTTTTCGTGGTCCCACTCACCCTCCCCGCGGCCATGCCCCTAGGCGGCAACTCCCTCGATGACGGTTACCACGACATGTACAACCTGCAGTTCCTTGGTGCCCACCTGAAATTCCAGCAGTGGATGACCGCTCACCCTCAAGACCCCATGGGTCCCGTCTCCGACGCGGCCGCCTGGCTCTTCGGTGAGTTCGACCGCCTTCACATCATCGACGTCGAGCTCTTCGCCGACCAGAACCGCTTCGACAACCGCCAGCGTCTCACCCCTGATCCCACCGTCCGCAAGAACTTCGACGACCGCACCGCCCAGGCCACCCGCCTCGCCGACGACGCCCTCAGGCGCAACCCAAGGGACGCCTCCGCCCTCTACGTCAAAACCCTCGTCTCCGGCATGCGCTCCGATTACGCTCTCATGATTGAGAAGCGCGATCTCGCCGCTCTCAACTTCAGCAAAGAGGCCAGCGCCTACTCCAAACAGGTTCTCGCCATCGCCCCCACCATGTACGACGCCTATCTCGCCACTGGCGTCGAGAACTACATGCTCAGCCTCAAATCCGCGCCTCTCCGCTGGATCCTCGGCATGACCGGCGCCGCCACCAACCGCGAGGAGGGCATCCGCCTCCTCCGCCTCACCGCGGCCAAAGGCCACTACCTCGCACCCTTCGCCCGAATGATGCTGGCCGTCGCCGCTCTCCGCGACAATCGACCTCAGGAAGCCAGGGACATCCTCACCGCCCTCTCAAGGGAGTATCCTCAAAACACCCTCTACGAGCGCCAACTCGCCCGCATTCACTAACCGAGCACCGCTCCGTCGTCTTATACTCAGCTCCAGGTGTCTTTATTCACCATGGGATCAACCACTGCGTGTACGCTGGATGCACTCTTATCGCCAGCACCTCCCCGAGGTTCGTTACTCCAAAGCACCTTCACGTCCACGTACCTTCACGCTTAATCAGTAGTTTATTGTTCAACAAAAAACGCAGCTTACTTCCAGTATTAAAAAAGGGTCCTCAAACGCATGCGCATCGCATCTGTCGGCACAGCTTACCCGCCTCATCGCTATCCACAGGCAGTTATCACGGAAGCACTCAGAAACCGCTGGCAGGACAGGCTTGAAGAGCCCCGCATCCTTAACCGCCTCCACGCCAACTGCGGAGTCGAGTTCCGTAACCTCGTCTTCCCCCTTGACGTCTACGAGAACCTCTCCGGCTTCGGCCCCACCAACGACGCCTGGATCAAGGCCGCCGTCGAACTCGGCCAGCAGGCCATCACCACCGCCCTCAACCGCGTAGGCCTCACCGCCGCCGACATCTCCGCCATCTTCTTCGCCTCCGTCACCGGCATCTCCAGCCCCACCATCGACGCCCGCCTCATCAACCTGATGCCCTTCCCCACCAGCGTCAAACGCACCCCCATCTTCGGCCTCGGCTGCGTCGCCGGAGCCGCCGGCATCTCCCGCGCATCCGACTACGTCCGCGCCTTCCCCGACCAGTACGCTCTTCTTCTCTCCGTCGAGCTCTGCTCCCTCACCTGGCAGGATGACGACCAGTCCATCGCCAACCTGATCTCCTGCGGCCTCTTCGGAGACGGTGCCGCAGCCGTAGTCATCGCCGGAGCCGACACCCCTCTCGCCCAGCAACCCACCAGCATCCAGAGACCCTGTCCTCGCGTCGTCGCTACCCGCTCCACCTTCTACCGCAATACCGAGCACATCATGGGCTGGTCCATCGGCGACTCCGGTTTCAAAATTGTCCTCTCCCCCGACGTCCCCAAGGTAGTCAACGAGCACCTTCGCAACGATGTCGAGACTTTTTTAGCCGACAACGGTCTAACCATGGATAGGATATGCAGCTATATCTTCCACAGCGGCGGCCCCAAGGTCCTTGAAGCCATGGAGACCAGCCTCAACCTTCCACCCAACGCCCTCGCGCCTTCTTGGAAGAGTCTCCGCGAAGTTGGTAACCTCTCCGCCGCCTCGGTCCTCGCCGTCATGGAGGACTACCTCCTCAACCATCCCGGAACGCCGGGCTGCTACAGCATCCTCGCCGCCATGGGCCCGGCCTTCTGCTCTGAACTCGTTCTTCTCCAGTGGTAGGCCTAACACACGCAAGCAGGGTAAATGCACGTCGGTACGATCAGTCGTAGAGTGGATGTCTTCATCGTAGGCGCAGGCCCGGCTGGTTTGGCCTGCGCCATCGCCGCAGCCAGTCAAGGCCTTCAGGTTGAAGTCGTCGACGGCGCAAAGCCCCCCATCGACAAGGCCTGCGGCGAAGGTTTGATGCCCGATACCCTGGCTGCATTGGTCCAGTTAGGCATCGACCTCAATCACGCTTCCATTCAAGAGGAGCTCCAATCCTCCAGCTTCCCTCTTCGCGGCATCCGGTTCATCGGTAGCCCGTCGGACACCCGTCGCGCCACCACCACCGAAGCCGTCTTCCCCGAAGGCCAGGGCCGTGGAGTGCGTCGCACCGTCCTCCATCAACTCCTTCTCCAGCGCGCCCTCGCTCTAGGCGTCCGTCTCCATTGGGAGACCACCGTCAAACATATCGAAGGCGAACAGGTCCACACCAGTCGCAATACGATCCGCGGCCGCTGGATCGTCGGTGCCGATGGTCATCAATCCCGCATTCGCTTCCTGGCAAAGCTGGACAAGGCATCCGCTGGCCCCCAGAGAATCGGTCTCCGTCAGCACTTCGCTATCACTCCCTGGACGAACTTCGTCGAGGTCCACTGGGCCGATCACACACAGGCCTACGTAACGCCTGTCTCTCCCAACGAGGTCTGCGTCGCCTTCATCGCCTCGAAGAAGTTCACCGGCATTCAAAGCGCACTCGCTCTCTTCCCCTCGCTTCAGAGCCGTCTCGCGTCAGTTCCCGCCACTGACAACCCCAAGGGCGCCATTACCATGAGCCGTCGCTTCCACCATGTCACCTCCGGCAACATAGCCCTCATCGGCGACGCCTCCGGCTCCGTCGACGCAATCACCGGCGAAGGCCTGGCTCTCTGCTTCCGTCAAGCCCTCGAACTCGCCCAGGCCTTCAAAGCGGAAGATCTCAGCCTCTACGAACAAGCTCATGCCAGACTGCACCGTCTGCCACGCTTCATGTCCCGCAGCCTGCTCATGATGGACCGTTCCCCCCGAGTCTTGAAGAAGACCCTCAATACCTTCCAACGAAAGCCCGACCTCTTCTCTCAACTGCTGAAGGTCCACATCGGCCACTCGCAGATTCGCCTTCTAGGCTCCAGCGGCATGCTCGCCTCCCTACTCTGCTTTATAACGAGTTGAAGCCATAGCTGACGCTTTGTCGTTAGTTCGTTACCTGTCACAGTGACGTTCTTAACCTCTGTCTTCACCATTGCCTTCCTCCAAAATAAATTCTCATAAGCCTAAATAGGCCTTGACAGCAACCTTATTCGGCCTGTATATAACTTTTTAGTTATGGAACTGAATAGTTATATGAAAACGGCCCCGAATCACCTGGACGCAACCTTCGCCGCACTCGCCGACCCTACCCGTCGCGCGATCCTCGCCCGGCTCGCAGCGGGCGAGGCGTCGGTGACAGAACTGGCCGAACCGTTCGCGATGACCCAGCCTGCGATCTCCAAACACCTCAAGGTGCTGGAGCGCGCCGGCCTCATCTCCCGCGGCCACGATGCGCAGCGAAGGCCGCGACGGCTCGAAGCCAGGCCGCTCGCCGAGGCAACCGAATGGCTCGAGGGCTACCGCCGGCACTGGGAGGGCAACTTCCAGCGCCTCGACGCCCTGCTCGACGAGATGAAGATCACCCTGAAGGAACAAGGCACCACAAATCGATAGATACAAGGAGATCACCATGAACAACCCTGAAACTTTGAACGAACCTACCGAGAAGAAACCTACCGATACTCCACGCAACTTGGACAAACCCCAGATCGTGCAGACCGCCGCACAACAGACCGCCATCATTCGGCTCACGATTCCACGTGCGGAGATTCGAACCGTCATGGGTCCAGCTCACCAGGAGTTGACGGCCGTTCTCGCCGCCCAGGGCATCGCTCCCGCTGGCCCGAGGTTCTCACACCACTTGAAGATGAGCCCCGAGATCTTCGACTTTGAGGTCGGAGTGCCCGTCACGACTCCGATCTCCGCCACGGGTCGCGTGCAACCTGGCCAGCTACCCGCCACAACGGTGGCACGGACGGTCTATCACGGACCCTATGAGGGCCTCGGCTCCGCCTGGGCCGAGTTCGGCGCCTGGATCACAGCGGAAGGTCACACGCCTGCCCCGGACCTGTGGGAGTGCTACGTCACAGGCCCGGAGTCGAACACCGACCCGGCTACCTGGTCCACGGAGTTCAATCGACCCCTGACCCGCGACCACGCGCATTAATCCGGGGAGCTCGAAACCCGTTATCGCAAAAGGAGATACGGCATGAATCAGGCACATGGTTCACACAGTCCTATCCGCAGCATCGGATCAGTCCTCGCAGGTCTTCTTGTGGTCGTCCTTCTCTCTACGGGTACCGATATGGCGCTGCATGCGTCCGGAATCTACCCACCGATGTTTCAGCCGATGAGCACATCCTTATGGGTGCTCGCGACAGCCTATCGCTTCGTCTACTCCGTCCTCGGTGGTTACATAACGGCACGGCTCGCGCCAGATCGTCCCTTGTTTCACGCGATGGTGCTCGGCACGATTGGAATCGCCCTGAGCCTGGCCGGCACTGTGGCAACGTGGAGCAAAGGGCCTGAGTTCGGGCCCAAATGGTATCCCATCGGACTCATCGTACTGGCAATACCCTGCTCCTGGGCAGGAGCCAGACTCCGCATCATGCAGTTGCGAGCACGCTACGTTGGCCGAGCGGAAGAAGCATGAATACCCGAGCAAGAGATAACCGAACGATAGATAAGGAGAATTCTGATGAACAACACCGAAACATTGCAAATCACTACGCCCACCGACCTGGAGATCTTGATGACACGCGTCTTCGACGCACCCCGCGCTCTCATCTTCGAAGCCTGGACCAATCCCAAACACCTGCCGCACTGGATGCTCGGCCCGGAGGGCTGGACCATGCCCGTCTGCGAGATCGATCTCCGCCCGGGTGGGAAGTGGCACTTTGTCTGGCGCCGTACCGACGGCACCGAGATGGGGATGAGTGGCGTCTATCGTGAGATCGTCCCACCCGAGCGGCTCGTATCAACCGAATCGTGGGGCGGCGACTGGCCCGAAACGCTCAACACCCTCATCCTCACCGAGAAGGACGGCAAGACGACGATCGCGAACACGACTCTCTACCCATCGAGGGCGACTCGCGACGCAGCTCTCAAGACCGGCATGACAGAAGGCGTGGTCGCGAGCTTCAAGCGTCTCGCCGAGTACATAGCGTCCCTCGCTGAGAGCCCCATCAACAGATAAGCCGCCTCTCAACCAACCCAACCGCGCAGGTACCCCATCCTTCGCAGTCGCATCGCGAAGGATGGGATACTCATCTCCCAGCAGCTTTTGTTGTTGCCCTCTCCTTCATCCTGAAGGTGCTCACACACGTCAGCGAGCCCATCTAAGATATCTGTCAAAGGAGAGTTCCCTCGATGATCCAGACTCTCGATGTGATCGCGATCCTTGTTGCGGGCTTGATGGTCGGAAATGAACTCGCGATCGCCGCGTTCGTCCACCCCGCATTCGATAGGCTGCCGGACGATGCGCACGCCCCCAGCGCGATTGCCGTGGCTGGAATCCTAGGTCGTGTGATGCCGTTCTGGTATGCCCTCGTGCTTGTGCTCACCTTGGTTGATGCGTTCGCCCATTGGCACTCCTCTGGACACGTCCCTCGTATCATCGCGGCCTCGGCAATCCTCTGGGTAATGTCGATCGCATATACGATCGGGACTCTCGTTCCTATCAACAGCCGCATCGCATCTTGGGCTCAACAAACCCGACCTGCAAACTGGAAGAGCTACCGGCAGCGTTGGGATAGGCTTCACCGCTGGCGAGTCCTGTTGCTCATCGTGGCTTACACGGCTCTTGTAGTCGGCATTCAGTGTCCGGGCTTCTAATCACTCACTCGGACCGGATGTTGGCTTTTAGGGTACATACCGAGCGTTTTACTACTCTCTTCCGCAGCCATATCAGCTGCGAAATGCCGATTCAGCCGCGAAATCATCCGAACCCATGGGAAGCTGCCTTTACACTGTCTGAGGCATCCCTGTAACTTGAATTAACAGAAAAGAAGGCGGCAACACCATGGAAGACATCGCCACTCGCTGCACCGAGATCATCGCAAAATCCAAGAGCATCCCCACCGACTCCATCACTCTCGACAGCACCTTCGAGCAGCTCAACATCGACTCGCTCGACAAGATCAACATCTCCTTCGAAGTCGAAGAGGCCTTCAGCGTCGAGATCCCCGACGATGCCCTCGGAACCATCAGGACCGTAGGTGACATGGTCAACGGCGTAATTAAACTGCGCGAAGCCAAAGTCGCCACACCTTAGCCCCAACCCCCGTATCCAGACCTCGCAACGGAGATGAAGTGAATCGTGTCGTCGTAACAGGCCTAGGTTGTGTAACTCCCATCGGCAACAACGTCGAGACCTTCCGCACCTCCCTCTTCTCCGCTTCCACCGGCATCGCCCCCTTCCCACCCTACCCGGAAGCCCCCGGCCCCACCCAGGGCCTCCGCTTCACCCAGACCGGCCACATCAAGGACTTCGACCCCGCCCAGCACCTTCCCTCCGGCACCATCGCCGCCACCGACCGCACCACGCAGCTTGCCATCGTAGCCGCCCGTCAGGCCGCCGCCGAGGCCCAGCTCCTCCAGCACCACGCAACGGACACCATCGCCATCATCCTCGGCTGCGCCTGCTCTGGACGCCAGTCCGAAGAGACCGAGACCATCAAGCTCTACGCCCGCGACGCCCGCGTCCACCCCCTCACCGTCACCCGTACCATGGCGAGCGCCGGAGCCAGCCACGTCTCCATCGATCTCGGCATCACCGGCCCCGTCCTCAACATCTCCACCGCCTGCGCCTCTGGAACCCACGCCATCGGCATGGCCTTCCACATGGTCCGGTCGGGAATGGTCAGCGCGGCCATCACCGGAGGCCACGAAGCCCCCCTCACCTTCGGCTTCCTCCGCGCCTGGGACTCCATGCGCGTCGTCTCCCCCACCCAGTGCCGCCCCTTCTCCGCCGACCGCGACGGCATGACCCTCGGCGAAGGCAGCGCAATGCTCGTCATCGAAACCCTCGAGTCCGCCCAGGCCCGCAACGCCCCCATCTACGCCGAGATCATCGGCTTCGGCATGTCTGCCGACGCCCACCACATCACCCAGCCCGCCCCAGAGGGCGCGGCCACCGCCATGCGCAAAGCCCTGGCCGACGCCAGCGCGACGCCGGAAGAAGTCACCTACATCAACGCCCACGGCACCGGAACCCAGGCCAACGACACCACCGAAGCCGCCGCGATCCACCAGCTCTTCGGCCCCCGAGCCCACCAGATCCCCATCAGCTCCACCAAGGGCCTCCACGGCCACTCCATCGGAGCCACCGGAGCCATCGAGGCCCTGGCCACCATCCTCTCCCTCAAAGAGAACCTCCTGCCCACCAACGCCGGTGTAACCGAGATAGACCCCACTCTGAACCTCGACATAATCCTGAACACCCCCCGCCACTCCCCCCAGCAGGTGGCCATCTCCAACTCCCTCGCCTTCGGAGGCCTCAACGCTGTCCTCGCCCTCCGCCACCACTCCTGAGAGCCTCCAGTCCATCCACCCCATCGACTCCCCGCTTCACCGCCTTCAACAGGTCCCCCGTTCCCGTATCCCCGCTCAGCTCCCAGATCATCACTCCACCCAACTCCTGATCCCGTGCAAATCTCGCCTTCCTCTCCGCCGAGATCGGGTCATCATACGTCCAGAACGTCTTCCCATCGAACAGCCACGGCGCACCCGAGTTTTCATCGCGATATCTCTCAAAATCCCCACCTAGCGCCTCGATATACCAGTACGGCCTGTCTCCCCGAATTCCCTTGCCCTCCTGATACAACCCGTGGTTTCCCTCCCCCACTCCGCTCCATCCATACCCATAGAACGGCATCCCCATCAGCAGTTTGTTCCGAGGCACCCCCGCGTTCCGATACGCGCCAAGACTCCTCTCCACCGTCCCACCCATCGTCGGATCGCCCAACAGCGGAGCCAGCAGCCCCGTCGTCTTGCTCCACGGCCCGATGTAGTCGTAGTTCATCACTCCCACCTCGTCCACCAGCTTTGCCACCTCACCCATATCGGTCCCGCCATACATCCTCGGACTCGGCCCAACCGCGATCGTCAGCCGCAGCCCCGGCCTCACCGCATCCATCTGCCGCCGCATCTCCTTCAGCAGCGCAATAAAATTCTCCGCATCCTCGGCCTTCGGGTACTCCCAGTCCAGGTCAATCCCGTCAAACAGCTTCGGCCTTCTCACCCCTCCGCCAAAGTTCCCTCGCAGAAACAGATCGACGCATGACGCCACAAACCTCTCCCGATTCTCAGGCCGCGCATCCTCCGCAAAGTCTGAGGCCTTCCCCTCCAGCGAAATCAACATCTTCAACATCGGAGAGCGTTTCTTCAACTCCTCCAGTTGATGGAAATACCCTTTGAACTTTGAACCCTGAGCGTCCGCCCTCCCGTCCACGGTCTCGTCCGCCTTGAACGCCACATTCAGGTCCGCATTCCTATCCGCGATGGAGCAATGCCCGCCCGCCACCGAACCCTGGGCATAGTTCAACTGATCCAGCACCTTCGTGCTTCCGCTTGTCATCAGGGCCTTCACCAGGAAGCGGTGATCGTCATAGAGCCCCCACTGCGGAAAATATCCCACCACCCTTGGCCTCGCGGTCTCTTCAACCCCTCGGGTCCCGTGCGTCGCCCCCGACAGGCGCACGCCAGCAACCAATCAGATCAACGCAATCCAAACCGAAGACCGCAGCCCCATGTCCCATTTAACCACGCATCCCATGACTTCAAGATGCCCATCAACCCTGGCGGGATTCTCACACAGCATTATGATTCATCTCCCACCCACTCCTGCAGAAGCTCTCCAGCCTACGGTAATCGCACAGCCACTCACCTTGAGGCTCTCGCCTTCATCAACCGAACCCCGCTAAGCGATACCATAACTCCAGCATGATCTCCATCCTCATCCTTACCAGGAACGAAGCCCGCGATCTCCCCGCCGCCCTGGACTCCGTCTCCTGGTCCGATGACATCCACGTCTTCGACTCCTACAGCACCGATAGCACGATTGAAATCGCCAAAGCTGCCGGAGCCCACACCTACCAGCGCACCTTCGACGACTACGCCACCCACCGCAACGCCGCCCTCACCAGCATTGCCTTCAAACATCCCTGGGTCTTCCTCCTCGACGCCGACGAGCGCCCCACCCCCGAGCTCTCCCGGGAGATGCAGCAGCTAACCCTCGCCGCCCCAGATGAAATCGGCGGCTTCCGCGTACGACGTCGCGACTTCCTCTTCGACACCTGGCTCAAACACGCCCAGATCTCCCCCTTTTACATCCGCCTCGTCCGCCCCGACCGCAGCCGCTACACCCGCGCCATCC
>Ga0193743_1001156_pt1 | contig 19986 bp, 19 predicted proteins | sample L2c2metaG_FD_143038 | JGI IMG/M metagenome (GOLD analysis project Ga0193743, IMG submission 143038) | Soil microbial communities from a riparian zone of the East river system, Colorado, United States - L2c2 | ecosystem: Environmental > Terrestrial > Soil > Riparian zone | place: USA: East River... | reverse complement strand
CCGATGATGCCGCGACGCCGCTTCGTGGACACCCGGTACGGCCAGCTGCACGTCGCCGAGCAGGGCGACGGGGACCCGGTGATCCTGCTGCACCAGACGCCCCGCTCCTGGGACGAGTACCGGGACGTGCTGCCGCTGCTGGCCTCGGCCGGGTACCGGGGGATCGCGGTGGACACCCCAGGCTTCGGGGACTCCGCCCGGCCAGAACAGCCGTGGACGATCGAGCTGTTCGCCGACGGGGTCCTGGCCGTGGCCGACGCGCTGGACCTGGGCGGGTTCGACCTGGTCGGGCACCACACCGGCGGGGTGATCGCGGTCGAGGTGGCCGCCTCCGCGCCGGGTCGAGTGGCTCGCCTGGTGCTCTCCGGCACTCCGTACGTGGACGCCGACCGGCGCCGCCGGGTCCGCTCCCGCCCGCCGGTCGACCATGTGGTGCCCGCCGCCGACGGCTCCCACCTGCTCGCCCTATGGCGCAACCGCACGCCGTTCTACCCCGCCGACCGGCCCGACCTGCTGGCCCGGCTGGTCCGCGACGCGCTCGTCGTGCTGGACCGGCTGGAGGACGGCCACGCGGCGGTCAACGCCTACCGGATGGAGGACCGGATCGGCCTGGTCACCGCCCGGACCCTGGTGCTGTGCGGCGAGCTGGACGAGTTCTCCCTGCCCGACCTGCCTCGGCTGGTCGCCGCGATCCCCGGAGCCCGGTCGGCGGTGCTGCCCGATACTGGGGTGCCGTCGGTGGATCACCGCCCGGCGGAGTTCGCCGCCCTGGTCACCGCCTTCCTGGACGGGCGTGGATGATGTTGGGGTGACCGCGCCAACCGCGACCTCGATCCGGGTCGGTGCGTTGTTGGTGACCTCGAACGGGTTCGTCGACGCCTACACCTACCTGGCCCATGGCGGGGTGTTCGCCAATGCGCAGACCGGCAATGTGATCTTGTTCGGGGTAGGGCTGGCCAGGCCTGATGAGGTCGACGCGCTGACCCACCTCTGGCCGGTGATCGCGTTCGTCATCGGCGTCATGGTGGCTCGGGTGTTCCGGAGCGAGGCGGCAACCCATCGGTTGCGCTACCCGTTGCGCTATGTGCTCGGCCTGCAGATCCTGGTGCTGGTCGCGGTCGGGCTGCTGCCCGCGAGCGCGCCAGAGCCGAGCATCACCACAAGCATCGGGTTCGTTGCCGCGCTGCAGTTCTCGCTGTTCCGCACGGTGCGCTCAGCCACCGTGGTGCCCATCGCGATGACCGGCAACCTGATGCGAACCACGGACAGTGTGCTGACCGCGCTGCGCGGGCGTCAGCGGGAGGACGTCGCGCTCGCCGTGATGTACGTGTCGCTGGTGCTCGGGTTCGCGGCCGGGGCGGTGGCCGGCGCGCTGATCACCGAGCTGGTCGGCACCCGCGCGGTGTGGATACCGGCCGGCATGATCCTGGTCGCGCTGGTGCTGTTCTTCGTCGACGAAGCCCGGCCGGCGCCGCCGGGTGATGAGGCGGCCTGAACAGGCGCGTCAGTCGTGGTTCTGCCGGAGGAAGCCGCTGACCAGCTGGTAGTAGTCGTGCGGGCGTTCCTCCTGCAGGTGGTGCCCGGCGCGGTCCATCACGTAGAGCTGTCCGCGCGGGACCATCCTGGCCAGCATCAGTGGGTAGTCCGGGGTGAGGAAGGCGTCGTACATGCCCCAGGCGAACAGCACCGGCGCCTGGATGCGGCCCAGCTCGGCGGACAGCTCCTGCCACTCGCCGCGCGGGCTGTCCGACGCGCCGGCCAGCGCCATTTCCTCGGCGTCCACACTCTGCTGGTAGCGCAGCGCGACGGTGTGCTCGGGGATGGCGGCCGGGTCGTACCACTCCAGCTGGGCCATCAGCTCGCGCATCTTGGCCGGGGTGGGGCCCTCGCCGCCGAAGTAGGCGTCCCGGGCCGCGCGGCCACGCCGGCCGCCCTCCGGCAGCGGGGCCAGCGGACCGTGGAACACCGGCATGCTGCCGGTCACCACCAGCGAGCGGACCCGCTCCGGGTAGTGCGCGGCCAGCGCGAGCGCGATGGTGCCGCCCCAGGAGTTGCACACGAAATCGGCCCTGGCCACGCCCAGGGTGTTCAGCAGCGCCACCGTCTTGGCCGCGTGGAAGTCCCACATCGGCCCGCTGATCACGCACTTCTCCGAGCGGCCGTACTGCAGGATGTCCACCAGGTAGCAGCGCCGGTCCCGGGCGAACAGCGGCGCCACCGGGCCGAAGTCGGTCCAGGCGGTGCAACCGGGGCCGCCGCCGTGCAGGAAGACCGTCGGATCCCCGGCGCCGAGGTCCAGGTAGTGGTACCGCACCCCGTCGGCGTCGGCGTACTGGCCCTGCGGCGGGTCGGCGAGCATCCGCGCGGCCGTCTCGGTGCCCTGATCAGCCATGACTGTCATGGTGCGGCCGGGCGGCCCGGACGAGGAATGCGTCGGGTCCGGTCACCGGTCCGGCCGCCGCCCGATCGACTTCGCATACCCGAGGTGCACTTCGCACAGTGCGCGCGGTATGCGAAGTGCACCCTGGGTATGCGAGGTGGGGCGAGTGCGGGCCACGGCGGCGCTTGCGGGCATTCGCCGCACTGGTCCGAAGAGCGGACCCGTTCCGTGGAACGGGCCGGCGGCGGGGGCCACCATCTCGGCACGGTGCGCGGCACCGGGTCGGACGGTGGGAGGACAGCGATGGCAGCGCGCGAAGCGCCCGGCGGGACCGCGGCTGAGACGTCCAGCCGTTCCTCCGGTGACCGGCCGTCCCGGGCCCGGTCGGCGGGCCGGCAGGACTGGTCCACCTGGCCGCACTACGACGCGGCGGGCGGCGGCTTCCCCGGCTACTGGTACCCGGTGACCTGGTCCTCCCAGGTGACCGGCAAGCCCTCGGCGCACACCATCTGTGGGCACAAGCTGGTGCTCATCCGGGACGGTGGCACCGCGTACGCACTGCACGACCGCTGCCCTCACCGCGGTGTACCGCTGTCTCAGGGCGACCAGCAGTTCCCCGGCACGATCAGCTGCCCCTACCACGGTTGGACCTACCGGCTCACCGACGGCCTGCTCTGCGCGGTGATCACCGACGGCCCGGAGTCGCCGATCCGGGGCAAGGTCACCGTGCGCGGCTACCCGGTGGCCGAACGCCTCGGCATGGTCTGGGTGTACATCCCGGTGGCCGATGAGCCGGCGCCGCCGATCGATTCACAGCTGCCCGAGGAGCTGCTGGACAACCCGTTCACCATGGGCGGCCGGATCCAGCCCCGGTCCGGTAACTGGCGCTTCGCCTGCGAGAACGGGTTCGACGAGGGGCACGCCAAATACCTGCACCGGACCTCGCTGTGGCGGCTGTTCAAGCCGATGCCGACCTGGAACATCACCCGGGTGGTGCCGGGCGGGCGGTGGATCTACCGGGTGCAGGACGAGGTGCACTGGTCGGCCGACTTCCCCGGCGTCGGGCACTGGACCAACCAACGCTGGTGGAAGCTGCGCCCGCCCAAGGGGACCTTCAACATCGGCAACACCGGCACCCCGAAGAAGGTCAACCCGACCATCGCGGCGCAGCGGTTCCCCGGGTTCGCCTCGCTGACCATGCCGGGCATCCTGCGGATCGTCTACCCGAACTTCATCCACTACGAGTTCTACGTGCCGGTGGACGAAGGGCACCACAACTACGTCGGGGTCATGGTCAACTTCGTTCAGGGTTGGGCGTCGGCCCGGTTCTACGCCAAGTACCTGGGCGCGATCCGGTGGCTGTTCCACGGCCAGTTCTCCGGCCAGGACGCCTGGATGGTGGACATCACCGACGCCCCGCCAGAGCGGCTGTACCGGCCGGACGTCTCGCTCACCGCGTGGCGCGGGCTGGCCGAGCAGAGCTACACCGCCCGCCTGGCCGAGGCCGGCGCCGCTGCCGAGGCGGGGGCCGGTACCAAGGTCGGCGCCGGAGCCGAGGCGGGGGCCGGCGCCGAGACCGGGGCGGGAGCCGGAAGGCGTGCCGGCATGCGGGCCGGCGCCCGGCGGGTTCAGCGACACACCAACACCCAGGTCCACCGGATCAACCAGTGACCGCCCGGATCGCCGGCGGGCAGCCAACGGCGGCGGCGCGGGCCGAGGCGGCCCTGGAGCGGGTAACCGCCCGGATCCGCGGAGACCGGCTGGCCGACCTGGTCGCCGGGGTGGTGGACGTGCCCAGCCCGACCGGGGACGAGGCGCCGCTGGCCGAGCACGTCGCCGAGGTGCTCCGCCGTGCCGGGGTGCCGGCCCGCACCCAGCCGCTCGACGACCGCCAGGCCAACGCGTGGGGGCGGCTGCGCGGCGCCGGCGGCGGACCCGACCTGTTGCTCTACGCCCCACTGGACACGGTCACCAGCGGCCGCGGGGAGGAGGACCTGCCCTGGGCGGCCGAGACGCTCCGGCCGGACATGCGCCCGGTGGCCAAGCTCGAGAACGAGTTGGTCCGCGGCCTGGGTGCGTCCAATCCGAAGGGCCACGTGGCGTGCGTGATCGCGGCGGCCGAAGCGGTGGCCGGCGCGGTGGCGGCCGGGGACCTCGAACTCACCGGTGACCTGCTGGTCGGCTTCGGCGCCGGCGGCATGCCGACCAACGCCCGGCCGGGGGTGGACAACCCGAGGCGCAACACCGGCCAGGGCGTGGGCTGCTCGTTCCTGCTCGAGCAGGGCGTCTGGCCGGACTACGCGGTGATCGCCAAGCCGGGGTGGTCGGTGTCCTGGGAGGAGGTCGGCCTGACCTGGTTCGACGTGGCGGTGCGCGGCACGCACACCTACGTCGGCTCTCGGCACCGGCTGCCCTACCGCAACGCCGTCGACCTGGCCGGCCAGCTGGTGCACGGCCTGGAGCAGTGGTTCCCGCGCTACGCCGAGGCGCACACCGACGGCCTGGTCGCCCCGCAGGGGGTGGTCGCTTCGATCCGCGGCGGCACCGAGCGCACCGCGTCGTTCACCCCGGCCGAGTGCGTGTTCACCGTGGACCTGCGGCTCAGCCCGCGCACCACGCCGGCCCAGGCCCGCCGGGAGTTCACCGCCGCGCTGGCCGAGATCGCCGAGCGGATCGGCGGGGCGGACTACCAGGTGGAGCAGGTCCTGGCCATCCCCGGCGAGCGCACCGACCCGGACAGCTGGATCTGCCGTGCCGCGATCGAAGCCTGGGAGGACATGGAAGGCGGCCGGCACGAGCCGGTGACCGGGATGAGCGGCGCCACCGACGCCAACATCCTGCGCAACCGGGGCATCCCCACCGTGCGGCTGGGCATGCCGAAGGTGACCGAGGAACGTGCGGGTACCGAGGTGGACTTCGCGCTCGGGATGAACCTGGTCGACCTGCGCGAGGCGGCCCGGCTGACCGAGGCGCTGGTCCGGATCGCGGTGCACACGCTGAGCAGGACGAGAGCGGAGGTGGGCCTGGATGCCGGCTGAAGTGGTGATCGGCGTGGGTGCCTCGCACAGCACGCTGATGAACACCCACTGGGAGCAGACCACCGACCGGGCGGCCGCCCAGCGCTACGCCGACGCGCTGAGCACCGCCAGGGACCGGATCGCGGCGGCCGGCGCGGACGTCGCGGTGATCATCGGCTCGAACCACTTCCGCGGTTTCTGGCTGGACCTGATCCCGGCGTTCACCATCGGTGTGGGGGAGTGCCTGGCCAGCGGCGAGTCCGGCACCCCGGCCGGCCCGCAGCCGGTGGACCAGCCGCTGGCCCGGCACCTGGTGGACACCCTGGTCGGCGGCGGGCAGTTCGACCCGGCCTACTCCGCGCGGCTGCAGATCGACCACGGGCAGAGCCACGCCATCCAGTACCTGCTGGCCGGGCTGGAGCTGCCCATCGTGCCGATCGTGATCAACGTATTCGCCCACCCGCTGCCCACCGTGCGCCGCTGCCTGGACTTCGGCGCGGCGGTGCGCACCGCGCTGGACGTATTCGCGGCGGACCGGCGGGTCGCGGTGATCGGTTCCGGTGGGCTGTCGCACCGGCTGCCCTGGCCGGACTGGCGGGACCCGAGCGGCGACGACGAGGAGTTCATGGTGCGCGCCTGGCTGGACGGCCGGAACAACTGGCGAGACTACGACGCCCGCCGCAGGGAGATCATCCGGGCCGCCCCGCCAGTGATCAACCCGGAGTTCGACGAGCAGCTGCTCGCCCTGCTGGAAGCCGGCAAGGGCGCGCAGCTGGCCGAGCACACCACCGAGCAGCTGGAGCGCGAGGCCGGCAACGGCGGCCAGGAGATCCGCACCTGGCTAACCATGGCCGCCGCCCTCGGTCACACCCCAGCCACCCGCCTCGCCTACGAACCCATGCCCGAATGGCTGACCGGCATGGCCGTAGCCGTCCTCGAAGGGTCGTGAGTGGCGATGGTCGCTATAGCGACCATCGCCACTCACGACCTCTGACCAGGTAAGGAGCACCGCGTGACGATCTGGACCGAGTTGGCTGGGTTGGGCTTTGAGGTGTCCATGGTGGACGCGGGCGGGGTGCCGACGCGGTCGTTGCGGGCCGGGCGGGGTGAGCCTCTGGTGTTCCTGCACGGCACCAGCGGGCACCTGGAGGCGTTCACCCGCAACCTCGTGCCGCACGCCGCGCACTACGCCTGCCACGCCATCGACATGCTCGGCCACGGGTACACCGGCAAACCTGATTACCGCTACGAGATCCCCCGCTATGTGGAGCACCTGGTCGCCTACCTGGACGCGGTGGGCATCGACCGGGTGCACCTGGCCGGCGAGTCACTGGGCGGATGGGTGGCCGGCTGGTTGGCCATCGAGGCGCCGGAGCGGGTGGCCTCGCTGCAGCTCATCGCGGCCGGTGGCACGGTGGCCAACCCGGCGGTGATGGCCCGGATCAAGGACTCCACCACCCGCGCGGTGACCACCGATGACGTCGAGCTGACCCGGCAGCGGCTGCGGCTGCTCATGCACGACCCGGCCAACGCCACCGAGGAACTGGTCGCGGTCCGGCACCGGATCTACCACCAGCCGGACTTCGTGGCCAACCTGCCCAACCTGCTCTGCCTGCAGGAGCTGGAGATCCGCAACCGCAACCTGCTCACCCCGGAGCGGCTGGCCCGGATCAGTGCGCCGACCATGGTGGTGTGGGGCCAGCAGAACCCGTTCGGCGAGGTCCCGGAGGCCCAGCGGATGGCCGCCACCATCCCCGGCGCCCGGCTGGAGCTGCTGCCCGAGTGCGGCCACTGGCCCCAGCACGAGCAGCACGAGCGCTACAACGCACTGAGCCTGGAGTTCCTGGCCAAGTACTCCGCCGGGTGATCAGCCGGTTCACCTGCGTAGGCCTGGTGCGCCGGCGCGCCCCGGGTGTCGAATGAGAGATCGAACCGACCGGACGCACCAGGAGGTTCCCGCGATGACCGTGGCACCGATCCGAGCCGGCGGCTCCCCGGCGGCGCCGGATGCCGACGACCCGATGAACTCGGTGCTGGGCAAGGCGCGGATGATCCTGGAGGCATTCGACACGGACATCGCCGAGCTGTCGCTGACCGAGCTGGTCCGGCGCACCGGGGTGGCCAAGGCCAGCGTGTACCGGCTCGCCCAGGAGCTCACCGAGTGGGGGCTGCTGGAGCGCAGCGGCACCCGCTACCACCTCGGCCTGCGGCTGTTCGAGCTCGGCCAGCTGGTGCCCCGGCAGCGGATCCTGCGCAACGCCGCGCTGCCCTACATGGAAGACCTGCTGATGGCCACCCAGGAGACGGTGCACTTCGCCGTGCGGGAGGGCCTGGACGTGCTGTACATCGAGAAGATCATCGGCCACCGCGGGCTGAGCGAGCAGTCCAGGGTGGCCGGCCGGCTGCCGCTGCACAGCACCGCCACCGGCAAGGTGATCCTGGCGTTCTCCCCGCCGGAGCTGTTCGACGACGTGGTCAGGCACGGGTTCACCGCGCTCACCCGGCACACCACGATGTCGGTCGCGCTGCTGCGCAAACAGGTCGACCGGGTGCGCGCCGAACGGCTCGCGGTGGAACGCGAGGAGGTGCGGCTGGGCTACCTGAGCACCGCGGTCCCGGTGTTCGGTGGGCGCGGGATGCTCGCCGGGGCGCTGTCCATCACCGGGCCCACCACCCGGCTCAGCGTGGCCAGGGTGTCCGGCGCGCTGCGCACCGCCGCCGCCGGGATCAGCCGCACCCTGCAGGCGATGAGCTGCGTCGACGGGTTGAGCGAGGCGGACTGCTGCCCAGCGGCACTGTGCCCGATGCCCCGCTGCCACCTGCACTGACAGGTTCAGCCCACCTGGTCGAGCTCGATCTTGGCTACCGACTTGCCGTTGACGTAGGTCCGGCCGCCCTTGCGGTCGAAGGACACGTAGCGGCCCTCGACCAGCGCGTTCACCGTGCGCTCGGCGTTCTCGTCGGATTGCACGACCGAAACGCCCTGCCCGTTGTCCAACGAGACGGTGATCTTTTTCGGGCTCACGCCAGTCCTCCTCGACGCCGATCCGCGCGCCGAGCACGCCGCGCTGGGGAGCATCATCACCCCCGGACCGGCGTTCCGGCGTGCGCTAGTGTCTCGTGTCCGATTTCCTTTGCCGGATCCGGTGATCCAGGCGGCGGCTGGCAAGGCCGAGGACCGCCTGGATATCGGGCATATCCAGGCGGTCCGAGAACGCCGCCAGGCGTCGTCTGGGCGCCGGAGACGGTGAAGAGACTTCGGACACGGGACACTAGGGCCGTCACGTCTGGGTGTACGGAGCCCCCAGCGTGGTGTTCGCCCCGCTCAGCACGACGGCGACGTTCTCGCCCGGCTCCGGCCGGTACGCCCCGGACAACAGCGCAGCCACCCCGACCGAGGCGGCCGGCTCGGCGACCACCCGGAGGCTCTCCCACAGGCGGCGCTGGGCCAGCCGGATCGCCTCATCGTCCACCAGCACCACGTCGCCCACGAACGCCTGGGTGATCGGGAAGACCAGCTCGCCCACCCGGCGCGGGGCGAGCGCGTCGGCCGCGATGCTGCCGGTGGGAGCGTCCACCGGTCGGCCGGCCGCCCTGGCCATGTGCAGCGTCGGCGCCCCGTCCGGCTCCACCCCGACCACCCGCACCTTGCCGGCCAGGTACGCGGCGATGCCGCCGATCAGCCCGCCGCCGCCGACCGGGACGAGCACCGTGTCCAGCTGGTCCACCTGCTGGTCCAGCTCGAGGCCCACGCTGCCCTGGCCGAGCAGGGTCTCCCGCTGGTCGAAGGCGTGCACGCTGAGCGCCCCGGAATCCGCGACCCAGTCCTGCGCGGCGGCCAGCGCGTCGGCGTACCGATCCCCGCCGACCACTAGGTCCGCGCCCAGCTGGCGAATCCGCTCGATCTTGGCGGGCGCGGACACCGTCGGCACGTAGATCCTGGCCGGCACGCCCAGCCGGTGCGCGGCGTAGGCGACCGCAACGCCGTGGTTGCCGCCGGAGGCGGCCACCACGCCGACCTCCGGGATGTCGCGCAGCAGCAGGTTGGCGAACGCGCCCCGGGCCTTGAACGACCCCGCGCACTGCAGCTGCTCGAGCTTCAGGTTCACCGAAGCCGAGCGAGGCGCAGCGGGGTCGAGATCGGCGAGGTCCGCCCGGACCACCGGGGTGCGCCGGATGTAGGGCTGAATGGTCTGGTACGTCTTCTCGATGTCCTCAGCCGTGATCGCCTGGGTGGGCACGGGACTCCTTCTGGCCAGCCGCTCGAGCCGGCGCGGTCGGTGGGGGACGCTGGTCACCAGTATCAGCTCGCCGCGGCGCGGGCGCCGGCCCAGGCGGCCAGGGCGGGTTCGGTGGTGATGTGGTCCAGGCCGACGGCGGCCGCGCCGTGCCGGGCGCCGTGCTCCCCGTGTGCGGCGTCCAACACCGGCGGGGGATCGGCCCGGCGGAAGGCCATCAGCCCGCCTCGGTAGGCGGAGGCGAACTCGCCCGGCGCGGCGGAGCGCAGCGGGCCGGCCAACCCGCCGAGGGTGACCACGTCCGGGTCGTGCAGGTTGACCAGGCCGGCGATCCCGGCGCCCAGGGCGCTCGCCGAGGCGGTCACGGCGGCGTGCGCCGACGGCTCGTCGAAGGCCCGCCGGAGCACCTCCAAGGTGTAGTCGCGCGGGGATCCGGGCAGCGGTTCGCCCAGCCGGCGAGCCAGCGCGACGGCGCTCACCTCCAGCTCCCAGCACCCGTCGGCACCGCAGTGGCAGCGCAGCCGGCGGTCCCCGAACGGCAGGTGCCCGTACTCCCCGGCAGCTCCGGTGGCGCCGCTGACTGCCAGCCCGTGCACCGTGAGGCTGCCGCCGATGCCCGCTTCGACCAGCAGGTGCAGTCCGGTTCGACTGTCGGTGGCGGCCCCGGAGCGTGCCTCGGCCACGCCGGCCAGGGTCGCGTCGTTGCCGATCAGTAGCGGCAGGTCGGTCAGCGAGGCGAGGTCGACCGGTGGCCAGCCCAGCGCGGAGGCGTCCAGCAGCCGGCCCTCGCCCACCGTGGCGGCCACCGCCATGGACACCGCGCGGAGCCGGTCACCGAGCTGCTCGACGGCACCGGCGATGAGTTCCCGCAGCGTGGCGAGCACCGCCTCGGGCGGCTCGCCGCCGTGCCGGCCGGCCGCGAAGGGGTGCGGCGTGCCGTCCAGGGAGGCCAGTTCAGCCCGCCAGTCGTCGTGGCGTAGCTCGATGACCAGCACCAACGGGCCCTCGGGGTGCGGCCGCAGCACCGCGGTGGGCCGGCCTCGACCGCGCGGGGCGGCCGGCGACTCCACGAGCAGCCGCAGTTCACGCAGCCGGGCGGTGATCTCGGTGGAGGAGCCGGTGCTCAGTCGCAGTCGGTGCGCCACCTCGGCGCGGGTGATCCCCGGTGCCCGCCGGACCTCAGCGAGCACCGCGCTCGCGGTCCGCCAGCGGGCGTCGCGGGCACGAGCTGGCCGACCAGTGTTCACCACGCCTCCAGCGGTAATATGCTCGACTGACGAGGATAATAGGTGAAGAGCGTCACCGGAGGGAGCCCGTATGGAGCGAAACGCCGAGGCGAGCACAGAACCAGCCGCGAATCTGCCGTCCGTGGCGGCGGTACTGCTGGACATGGACGGCACGCTGGTGGACTCCGACGCGGCGGTGGAGCGGGCCTGGCGGGCCTGGTCCGCCGAGCACGGGCTGGACCCGGACGCGGTGGTGGAAATCGCCCAGGGGGTGCCGGCGATCAGCACGGTGCGCCGGCTGTGGCCGGAGTGGAGCGACGACCGGGTGCGCGCCGAGGCGGCCCGCCAGCTGGACCGGGAGTGCCTCGACCTGGCCGACGTGGTGCCCACGCCCGGCGCGCACCAGCTGGTGGTCACCCTGGAACGGCTCGGGTTGCCGTGGGCGGTGGTCACCTCCGCGGACACCAGGCTGGCCACCGCGCGGCTCGGCCAGGCGGACATCAACCCGCCGCTGCTGGTCACCGTGGATGACGTGACCGTCGGCAAGCCTGACCCGCAGGGCTACCTGATCGCGGCTCGGCGGCTCGGCGTCGACCCGGCCCGGTGCCTGGTGGTGGAGGACTCCGATGCCGGCGTGGCCGCCGGGCGGGCCGCGGGTGCCACGGTCGCCTCGCTCAAGGGCCGGCCGGCCGACGTGCTGCTGGTGGACCTGCGGCAGCTCGCCGGCATGCTCTCCCGGGACCGCGCCGCCTAGCGGCGTGGCTCTCTCAGTCCGCCGTCTCGGACATGGCGGCGGAACCGGCACCCGACATCGCCTCGGCCAGCCGCAGGTGCGGCACCGCCTCGGCGTGGCGGCTCTGCCGCTGCAAGGTCCGCCCGAGCAGCAGGTGCGCGTAGTCGGCGACCGGGTCACGGGTCAGCACCTCGCGCAACTCCGCCTCGGCTCGGCGTAGCTGCGCCGAGTGGTAGTAGGCGCGGGCCAGCAGCAGCCTGAGGGCGACATCCTCCGGCAGCTCGGCGACCAGGTCGTGGAACAGGCGCGCCGCGGTGATGTAGTCCTTCGCGTCGAAGTAGAGCAGAGCCCGGTCGTACCGCACAGCTGTTGTCTCGGTCATGGCGCCTCCCTTGGCCGATTGCGGAACACCGGCCGGTCCCTCGGCATTCCCCGGGTGCGGAGTCTCAGGTTTCGGCGGGTAGATATGGCCACATGGCCGAACTCGGCGTGCTGGGGCTGATCGCCGGTCTGTGGGTGGCGCTCAGCCATCGAGCCTCGGTGCGCGGTCAGCCGGACCGGCTGCTGGCAGCGCTGGGCTGGATCTTGGTTGTGCTGTCCGCGCTGCTCATCCTCTCCGGCGACTTTCCCGGCGACCTCACCAGCCTGGTGGAGCCGCCGTGCCAGGGCGCCGTTCCGTGCTCCGACTCCTGAGCGGGTGGAGCGGGGGTGCTCCGTCAGCCGGTGAGCGTGCCCCAGGCGTAGGTCTGCTTGGCCAGCTTCAGGTAGACGAAGGTCTCGGTGCTGGCGATGCCCTCAATCGGGCGGATGTGGTCGTTGAGCAGCTCGAGCAGGTGCTGGTCGTCGCGGCAGGTCACCTCGACCAGCAGGTCGAAGCTGCCGGCGCAGAGCACCACGTAGTCGGCGGCGGGCAGCGCGGAGATCTGTTCAGCGACCCGGTGCATATCCCCGTTCACCTTGATGCCGACCATCGCCTGGCGGGCGAGATCCACCTCGAGCGGGTCGGTGACCGCAACGATCTGCATCGTCCCGTCGCGCAGCAGACGCTGGACGCGCTGCCGAACCGCCCCTTCAGACAGCCCGACGGCCTTGGCCAGGGTGGTGAACGAGGTCCGGCCGTCCTCCTGCAGCAGGGCGATCAGGGACCGGTCCACCGAATCCAGCCCGCGCGGCGCGCGGGCGGCCTCGACCTGCCGGTCTGATTCGGCGGTCATCGCGGTCCTCCGGTTCGACGAGTGGTCGGCACAGCGTAGCGAGGGGAGCGGCGCCGGCGGGCGGCGCGGACGAGTGAGCGTGGTGCAACGGAAAGCGTTGATGAAGGCAATTTGAACGGCGGATTCTGGTGTCCGTAGGTTGTTTGACTGCTAGTATCGGTGGTGACCGATCCGCCCGGAGGTGGCTCCCGATGACCGGCTCGAGTGGCGGCGAGGCCTCCGCGCTGCGCAGCCTGGCCGACGCCGCGCCCCGTCCGTACTGGCTGGACGCGCACACCCCACCGGAGCCGAGGTCCGCGCTCACCGCCGACCGCCGGGCTGATCTGGTGATCGTCGGCGGCGGCTACACCGGGCTGTGGGCAGCGCTGCAGGCCAAGGAGTACGACCCGGGCCTGGACGTGGTGCTGCTGGACGCCGACCTGTGCGGCTCGGCGGCGTCCGGCCGCAACGGGGGGTTCTGCGCATCCAGCCTCACCCACGGCATCCGCAACGGCGTCGACCGGTTCGCCGAGGAGATGCCGGAGCTGGAGGCGCACGGGCTGGCCAACCTGGACGGCATCGAGCAGTCGGTGGCCCGCTACGGGATCGACTGCGACTTCCACCGCGCCGGCGAGCTGGACGTGGCCACCCAGCCCTGGCAGCTGGCCGACCTGGCCGACACCGCCGAGCTGGCCGCCCGGTACGGCCACCAGGTGCGGCTGTTGGACGGTGGGCAGATCCGCACCGAGGTGGACTCGCCCACCTACCTGGGTGCGGTGGAGATGAGTCGGGCGGTGGCCATGCTGGACCCGGCGCGACTGGCCTGGGGGCTGCGCCGGGCCTGCCTGGAGCTCGGGGTCCAGATCCACGAGTGGTCCCCGGCGGTCGGCGTCGAGCGGGAGCGGGGCGGCCTCGCGGTGCGTACGCCCTACGCCACGGTGCGCGCGGCGCGCGGCATCCTGGCCACCAACGGCTACCCGCCGCTGCTGCGCCGGCTGCGTAGCTACATCGTCCCGGTGTACGACTACGTGCTGGTTACCGAGCCGCTGACGGATCGGCAGTTCGACGCGATCGGCTGGCGCAACCGGCAGGGGATCAGCGACTCGGGCAACCAGTTCCACTACTACCGGCGCACCGAGGACAACCGGATCCTCTGGGGTGGCTACGACACCGTCTACTACTACGGCGGCCAGGTGCGCGACGAGCTCACCCAGCGCCCCCGCACGCACGCCCTGCTGGCCAGTCACTTCTTCCAGACCTTTCCGCAGCTCGAGGGCGTCCGGTTCACCCACCGCTGGGGCGGCGTGATCGACACGTGCAGCCGGTTCTGCCCGTTCGTGGGAACCGCGCTGGGCGGCAAGCTGGGCTACGCGCTGGGCTTCACCGGCCTCGGCGTGGGAGCCACCCGGTTCGCCGCCGCCGTGCTGCTGGACAAGCTCTACGGCCGCTACACCGAGCGCTCCCAGCTTCGGATGATGAACAGCATGCCCCGCCCGCTGCCGCCCGAGCCGCTGCGCTGGGCCGGCATCCAGCTGACCCGCTGGTCGCTGAGCCGAGCCGACCGCCGCGGCGGCCAACGCAACCTCTGGCTGCGCACCCTGGACCGCGCCGGCCTCGGCTTCGACTCCTGAACCGACGCCGGCGGCGGACGGCTCAGGAAAGGCTGCCCGAGCGGCCCGGATGTCCCTCACCCATGGATGTCGCGAGCGCCGCGCCCACCTGGTTGGCGAGCACGACCGCGATGCGCAGCTGCTCCCGGGACGGCCGGACCACACCGGTGACAGAGGTGAGCAGGAACCGGCCGCGCAGCGTGCCGAGACTCTGGACTACGAGCGCGATCTCCGTGTCGACCGGCAGGCCCACCCGACCCACGTCGATCGGACGGCCGTTGTAGCTGACGACTCCGTCGTTGTCGATGGTGGCGAGCACGGGTCCGTTGCCGGGGTCGAAACGGCAGCGGTCGATCCGGAGCAGCTCGGTGAGCTGTTCGCTGACGTTCTCGATCAGCGAGTCGATGGAGGACTGGCCGGCACCCACCGCCTGGGCGGTGCGCAGCACGCCGTCCAGATAGCCCTGCTCGCGGCTGGCGTGGGCTTGTTGGCGACGGCCCCACAGCGCAATCTCGGTGACCGCTGCACCGACGAGCACCAGCAGTACGGCGGTCTCGATGTCGGCCGGGTCGGTGATGGCGAACCAGTGGTAGGGCTGGGTGAGGAAGAAGTCGAACCAGACCGCGCTGGACAGCGCCGCGAGGAGTCCGGCCCATCGGATACCGGTGGAGGCTCCCGCGACGATGAGCAGCACCAGCCCGAGGGCAGCACTGGTGTTCGCGATGCTGTCGCGGAACAGGCTCAACACCGCACAGGCAGCGAGCGGAAGCGCGGCGGCGATACCGACAACGAGCGGGCGGTGAGCCGCCAACCAACTGGATGCGCGCCCCCGGGGCATGTTCATAGCCGACAGTGTCCTCGCCCCCGTCAACTCCCTGTCAGAGCAGGGCGTATGCCTTGGTGAGCACGTCGCGCAGGATGCTCTCCATCTCGTCGAACTCGGCCGGGCCGCAGATCAGCGGCGGGGCCAGCTGGATCACCGGGTCACCGCGGTCGTCGGCCCGGCAGTACAGCCCGGCGTCGAACAGCGCGGTGGACAGGAACCCGCGCAGCACGCGCTCGGACTCCTCGGCGGTGAACGACTCCTTGGTGGCCCGGTCCTTGACCAGTTCGATGCCGTAGAAGTAGCCGTCGCCGCGCACATCGCCCACGATCGGCAGGTCGGTCAGCCGCTCCAAGGTGGCGCGGAAGGTCCCCTCGTTGTCCCGCACCCGGCCGTAGAGGTCTTCGCGCTCGAAGATGTCCAGGTTGGCCAGCGCCACCGCGCAGGACACCGGGTGCCCGCCGAAGGTGTAGCCGTGCGCGAACACGGTGTCTCCGTTCAGGAACGGCTCAGCCAGACGGTCGGAAATGACCGTCGCGCCCATCGGGGCGTAGCCGGAGGTGAGGCCCTTGGCGCAGGTGATCATGTCCGGCTGGTAGCCGTAGCGCTCGGCGCCGAACGGGTGGCCGAGCCGCCCCCAGCCGCAGATGACCTCGTCGGAGACCAGCAGTACGTCGTGTCGGTCGCAGATCTCCCGGACCCGCTGGAAGTAGCCGGGCGGCGGCGGGAAGCAGCCGCCGGCGTTCTGTACCGGCTCCAGGAAGACCGCCGCGACCGACTCCGCGCCCTCGGCCTCGATCGCCGCCTCGATCTGATCGGCCGCCCAGCGGCCGAACGCCACCAGGTCGTCACCGTGCTCCGGCGCGCGGTAGAAGTTCGTGTTGGCGGCCTTGCGGGCACCGGGCACCAGCGGTTCGAACGGGATGCGGTGCGACGGGATGCTGTTCAGCGACAGCGCGCCGTGCGTGGTGCCGTGATAGGCGATGGTCCGGCTGATCACCTTGTACTTGCTGGGCTTGCCGGTCAGCTTGAAGTATTGCTTGGCCAGCTTCCAGGCGGTCTCCACCGCTTCGGAGCCGCTGTTGCTGAAGAAGATCCGGTTGAGGTCGCCGGGCGCCGCTGAGGCGATCCGCTCGGCCAGCTCGACCGCCTTGGGGTGCACGAACGACCAGAGCGGGAAGTAACCCAGCTCGGCGGATTGGCGGGCGGCCGCGTCGGCGAGCTCCTGGCGACCGTGCCCGACCTGTACGACGAACAGCCCGGACAGCCCGTCCAGGTAGCGCCGGCCGGCTTCGTCGTAGATGTAGGCGCCCTCGCCCCGGCTGATCACCGGGACGGAGTCGGTCTGGTAGGCCGACAGGCGGGAGAAGTGTGGCCACAGGTGCGCTTCGGCGCGCCGGGTGGTCGAGTTCTGGTGCGACGCCGTGGCAGTCATCGGTCTACTTCCGCTAGGTCGTAGGGTCATTTCAACAGCTTTTATCGCACACTCAGGCTCTAAAAACAACTGATTACGTACTTTTTACAAGTTCCAGCTACGAAATTCTTGCCAGGCTCGGAGGTCGCCTGTCAGCATCAAGCCGGATATCACCCAGGTCAGACACCGTGGAAGGTCAGACGCGATGCCGGAATCCCCGGGAGCCATAGACGTTGAGAACCCAGCAACCGGGGAGGTCATCGACCGCCTCGAGCTGGCCGGCCCGGCCGCGGTGGACGCGGCGGCGCAGGCCGCCCGCAAGGCGCAGCCGGAGTGGGGCGCGGCGACCCCGGGGGAGCGGGCGGCGGTGCTGCACCGGGTGGCCGGGCTGCTCGAGCAGAGCGCCGAGGACTTCGCCCGCACCGAGACCCGCCAATGCGGCAAGCCGATCCGACTCTCCCGGGAGTTCGACGTGCCCGGTACCTCGGACAACGCGAGCTTCTTCGCCGGCGCCGCCCGGCTGCTGGAAGGCAAGGCCAGCGGGGAGTACTCCGCCGAGCACACCTCCAGCATCCGCCGCGAGCCGCTCGGTGTGATCGGCTCCATCGCGCCGTGGAACTACCCGCTCAACATGGCCGGGTGGAAGATCTTCCCCGCGCTGGCCGCCGGCAACGCGGTGGTGATCAAGCCGGCCGAGATCACCCCGCTGACCACGATCATGCTGGCCCGGTTGTTCGCCGAGGCCGGGCTGCCGGACGGGGTGCTCACCGTGCTGGTGGGTACCGGGCCGGTGGTCGGCGAGGCCTTGGCCAGCCACCCCGAGGTGGACATGGTGTCGTTCACCGGGTCCACCCCAGTGGGCAAGCGGGTCGCCGAGCTGGCCGCCCGTGGCCCCCGCCGGGTGCACCTGGAGCTGGGCGGCAAGGCCCCGTTCGTGGTGTTCGACGACGCCGACCTGGACGCCGCGGTGCACGGCGCGGTGGCCGGCGCACTGATCAACGGCGGGCAGGACTGCACCGCGGCGACCAGGGCATACGTGCAGCGGCCGCTCTACGACCGGTTCGTGGACGGGGTCGCGCAGCTGCTGGACACGGTGCGCATGGGCGACCCGGAGGACCCGGCGACCGACCTCGGCTCGCTGATCTCCGCCGGCCAGGCCGACCGGGTACACGGGTTCGTCTCCCGGGCGCTGGCCGCCGGGGCGCGGGCGGTACGCGGCGGCACCGGGCCGGACGGGGCGTTCTACCCACCCACGTTGCTGGTCGATGCCGGGCGGGATGCCGAGATCGTCCGGGACGAGGTGTTCGGCCCGGTGCTCGTGGTGCTGCCGTTCGACTCCGACGACCAGGGGATCGCGCTGGCCAACGACACCCGCTACGGCCTGGCCGCCTCGGCGTGGACCCGGGATGTGTTCCGCGCCGGCCGCGCGTCCCGGGAGTTGGCCGCCGGCTGCGTGTGGATCAACGACCACATTCCGATCGTGAGCGAGATGCCGCACGGTGGGATCAAGGCATCCGGTTATGGCAAGGACATGTCGGCCTACGCACTCGAGGAGTACACGGCGGTGAAACACGTGATGAGCGAGAACACCGGTATCGCCAGGAAGGACTGGCACCGCACGGTATTCAGCGGAGTGGCCGGCCCGAGCGGAGCCGCGGATGTCTGAGCTGCTCGCGGATCCGGCCCCGGGCCCGGCCGGCGGACCGGCGGGGCACCCGACCGCGGCGGACAAGGGCCTGCGCGGTGGCGCACTGAGCATGGTCTCGAACGTGGTCATCGGGCTGTCCTCGACCGCGCCGGCCTACTCGATCGCGGCCACCCTGGGGCTGCTGGTGCTGGCCGGCACCGGGGTCAAGGCCGTCGCGTTCGTGCTGCTGGCGTTCATCCCGATCCTGTTCGTGTCCGCGGCGATGCGCGAACTGAACGCGGTGGAACACGACTGCGGCACCATCTTCACCTGGACGGTGCGCGCGTTCGGCAGCCGCACCGGCTGGATGACCGGCTGGGTCGTCACCGTGGCACAGCTGCTGGTGATGACCAGCCAGTCGGCCATCACCGGGCGCTACACGCTGCTGCTGTTCGGGCTGGACTCGCTGGCCGACAACAAGGTGGTCACCACCGGCGTCGGCGCGCTGTGGATGGTCGCGCTGTGCTACCTGTGCTACCGGGGAATCGAGATCTCCGCCAAGGTGCAGTGGGTCCTGCTCGGCGTGGAGCTGTCCATCCTGGCGGTCTTCTCCGTGGTGGCGCTGGTCCGGGTGTACAGCGGTACGGCCGGCCCACAGGCGATTCAGGTCAGCTGGGACTGGTTCTGGCCGTCCGGGGTAGGCCTCGGTGCGTTCGTCTCCGCGACGCTGCTCGCGGTGTTCATCTACTGGGGCTGGGAGAGCTCGGTGTCGGTGAACGAGGAATCCGCCGACCCCAGGCACGGGCCGGGCAAGGCGGCGGTGCTGTCGACCGTGCTGCTGGTCGGCAACTATCTGCTGATCACCATCGCGGCGGTGTCCTTCGCCGGGGTCGGCGACACCGGTATCGGGCTGGCCAACGAGGCCAACTCCGACGATGTGCTGGCCGGGCTGGGGCATGCGGTGTTCGGCAGCGGCGCGTGGGGACAGGTGTTCGGCACCCTGCTGGTCATCTCGGTGCTCACCAGCGGCGCGGCCAGCAGCCAGGCGACCATCATGCCGGCCGCCCGGACCACGCTGTCCATGGCGCACCACGGCGCGCTGCCCAAGGTGTTCGGCCGGGTGTCGCCGAAGTACCTGACCCCGTCGGTGGCCACCTGGGCGTTCGGCGGAGTCGCGCTGGCGCTCTACCTGGGGATGACCGCGCTGAGCGAGAACGTGCTGTCCGATTCGGTGGACGCGGTCGGGCTGGCCATCGCCATCGAATACGGCATGGCCGCGGCGGCCTGCGTGTGGGTGTTCCGGCGGACGCTGGGTTCCAGCCTGCGCAACCTGCTGCTGCGCGGCCTGATACCCGGGCTCGGGGCGCTGTTCTTCCTGGTTGTGCTGGTGGCGGCGGTGATCGAGTACGCCAAGCCGGACGAAGGCTCCACCGTGGTGTTCGGCATCGGCGGGGTCGCGGTGATCGGGGTGACCTCGATCCTGATCGGGGTGCCGCTGATGGCGCTGGTGTACCGGGCCTGCCGGGACTACTTCGCCGGCCGCACCCTGCCCAAGGGCAGCGTGGCGCCGGGCGGCGAGACCATCGTGCCCGCCAACCGGGAGATCACCGAGCCCGCGGCCTGACTGCCGACGAGGCCAAAGATTGCCTTGGACGGAAGACCGGCGGCCACCGGGCCGACTTCGCATACCGGAGGCTCACTTCGCACAGTGCGTGCGGTATGCGA